>Ga0209021_1003006_pt1 | contig 14006 bp, 10 predicted proteins | sample PinacodermFT_FD_187299 | JGI IMG/M metagenome (GOLD analysis project Ga0209021, IMG submission 187299) | Host-associated microbial community of the marine sponge Aplysina aerophoba from Gulf of Piran - sponge pinacoderm, lysed by freeze-thaw... | ecosystem: Host-associated > Porifera > Sponge >... | reverse complement strand
GTCGTGGTGTGCGGACGTGAACGTGTCACGAGAAGTGGCCGAAGCCTGTCTCGCCCATGTCGTCAAAGGCGTGGAGGCGTCCTATCAACGCTCCGATCTATTCGAGCGGCGACGGTTGGTGATGCAAAAGTGGTCCGACTACGTCACCAGTGCCTCAAGAGCCGACGTGAACCCGTTGCACGGATGATTGCCACGGTTCTGCTTCCATTCTTTCCCATTTTAGACACTCCTTGCTTCCCGCTCACCGGGCATGAGCCAAGAGCCCGTGAATCTCCTCTATTCATAGCATTTGAGCTCAAGAGTTGTCCCATATAGCCACGGATTTCCCAACGAGGCTGCCTGTTGTCGGGCCGCCGCTGAAACATAACAGCTGTCTCGGCTAGCCTGGGGCCCTCGCAGTCGTAGCTGCGTCATCTCATGACGCTTCTTTCCTTCTTTCTCATAGGTGACCTTGACTATTGAGCATCTCGCAGAGCAAGCCAGCTACAGCGCCACTGTCGATCCCGCTACCAGCAGCCCTCTTTCCCACCAATTCCACGGAGGCTATAATGCCCTCAATTTGGTACTCTCGCTTTTAAATCAAATGTCAGGCAAGGCACTTGCCCTATGCAAGCACTCATAAACCTACACAATGAGCTTATTGCCTTATACGGCTACCAATTGGAAATCAGTGCTGCTCTCGGTCAATGGAATAAATTCCTTAAGAGCCTCCAAAATCGCACCCCAAACCAGCGGATATTTTTCGGTACCGATGACCCCAACACCCCAAGTGCCAAATACCAGTATGCTCAATCGGTAGCTTATTTAATACATGCATCGGAGAAAAATGGTATAAATGTCAACCGCCATAGACAAAGCGTCGTCACCCTAACCTACGCCATTTGGGAAGACCAATACAGGAAGAGAATAGCCTATGAGTGCGGGCTCTCCAATAAGAGGGACATAAAGAGTGACGTATTTCAGGACCTTAACAAATATCGCCAAGCGATTCTGCATGCGGGCGGAAGGCTCGTGAGAGAACCAAATGTTATCCATTTTTTTAAACTTGGCGAGGAAGTCTTGCTCACCAATGAGCATATGAACGAACTTTTCGCAATTCTTATCGTCGAGCTCAACCGAATTGCAAAGACTTATTACCGTCAAGATCCCGGATTCAGTTTAAATAAACCATTGAATAATTCGCACGGTAATCAACCAGAGAGAAAAGATAACCATGAGAAGGGAACGACGAATGCTAGTCAGGGAGAACCATGAGGTTTTCTAGCGATTATCGCCTCTAGCGAGAGTGCGGTGCAATAAGGCGTACATCGTTTGTATGTCCAGAAAGTGTAAACCTTACAATGTTGTCTCAGATTGTGCGGTAATTGTTTAATTCAACATCAAACTGAACACAATTTGAGTCCACGACAATGTTTCGTCAAACTGCCACTTGACGCGTGTTCAAAATGCCCTATTCCTCTTCCCAAAAGCCGCAGAAGTTAACATTGACTTCGGCATCGGACCTTATTGAATGCGAGCGGATACTCTCGCGCATCAACTCGGCAACAACGCCGACCGTTTTATTGTTGCCAAAGGAAGACAGACGGCTCTTCACGAAGGATCTCCGAGTCGTTGCTATCATTTCTGCGGCCTCACGAAACTCTCAAGTAAAGTGCGAATGGCCTTCTAACCTATCGGCAGAAACCCACCAATCACTAATTGGTCTAGCTGGTGCCGTATACGAAGTTGAGGCCAACGAAGGCCAAGTGTTTGTTTCACGTAACGGCGCCAAACAAACTCTCGCTCAACGTCTAGACATCCTTGAAAATCCACCCGGTTCCAAGGAAACCCTGACATTCTGCGCAATTGACGACACGACACGGGCGCAGCCGGTGGCATTATCTGCTCTATCTGAAAAATCCAAATTTATAGATGAACTGGGGAATGATGTTCGCAAGTATTTCGACATAGGTCCATCTGAAGATTTTTCCTCCAGTATCGGTCCTGGACTTTTTGATGATGGGTCATCAGTTGAGGAATGTATCTATGGATTTGTGTACGAACTGTATCAAAACACTTTCGTTCATGGCTCCCTTGATCAGGACCAAAAGACTATTCCCGGTCTACGGCTCCTTCGCGTGAGGAAGCGAATCGGTCAGGTTAGTTCACGTGACGCCTTCATTCGAGGAGCAGGTCAATTTTCTGAACTCCAAGAGTATCTTGAGGAGAATTTAACTTCAGATAAAACGTTCAAGCTCTATGAAATATCAATTTCCGACAATGGCATGGGAATTCTATCGCGATTTCGTAGTATCGGACAGGCAGAACCTCCAAAAGAAGCTCAGGCACCAAGCGAGAATTTAAAACTACTCAACCGGATAATTGCAGAATCGCTTAGTAGCGATTCGAGAAAATCCAATGTCGGTCGAGGCGGGCTACAAAAGGCCCTAGATGCCGTTGATAAGGTAAAGGGATTTGTGTCGCTCCGAACCGACAATCTTTGGGTTTACCGCAGTCCTGAGAATACAAATGCGACGTCGCCGGAAGAATTGCTGAGGCCGGTCAGAATTGAGAATGGAGGAGAGTTATCTAAGATTCCAGGCACCCATTTTTCCATGATCGTGCGCGCATCATGATACTAACAAGATGGAACCAATCTTTTTCGAACTACCGATCGACCAAGAAAATAGACAGGTTTGTTTAGTCGACTTACCAAAATGTCAGACAGACCGGAGCATAGAACGAATAGCGGATTGGCTGGCTGGACGGTATGCGAACAAACTTGAACATACAGATTTGCTGGTATTGAGACCAGATGTTAGTCGCCAACTCAAGGATGCCAAACGATATGCGGCCTCCTTACCTGCCTTGGCGAGAAAGGCACCCCAGGCTGGCATCCATGTGCTCTACTCCTTCAAATTTGATCACCAACTTTCCGGAAACCTATCCGCATCTTCTCCCGCAGGACGTTATTCAACGAAAACCTGCGATGCCATAATTGAAGGCATCAGAGAGCGCGAATTTGAACACTATGCCAGCCATAGCGACGCTCTTTTATCTGCCAGAAAAGGCTTCGTATACCGTGCACCTTCCCGTCACTACGTTAGCAAATTTCTGAGAGTCGGGAATATACAAAAAAGCCGGCAGGCTCTGGATGCCACCTTCTTTTGGATGCTGCCATTTCTACAAGGCCGTAGCGCCATTATCGCGGACACATGGTCGATCAGTTCCATTGCAATCAATGCCGCGCGGTTGTTGGGAAAATATCAACGCGGCATGGATTGCAAAGTAGATTTCTTGCCGGAATATTTTGATGGACGTCCTCAATCTCGCCAGTATGCTCAAACCCAACTTCTGGATGGGAACCTAAGTAAAGAGACTATCCTGATGTTGTTTAGCGCAGTGCGGAGCGGAAAATCATTGCAACGCATACAGGAAGCCTTTTCAGAGATCCTTCCGGCCCAGACTATCGAATACTTGGCGATATATAGTTTGGATGGAGGTGAAAGTGAACGTGTTTCTGCTCATGCACTGTGCGCACGTTTAAAAGGATTCCGGGAAGTACCAAAGGCTGGGGCAGTCGTCCGAATTGATCCCAGTAGTTTTTTCCCAATGATAGTCAAAGATAAACCGTTAAAGATTCGGAAAGTGAATGCGAATGGGAATTACGCATTTTTTACAAACTACAAAGGGTTGCATGCCTTTCGAATTCACCGTGATGTCCGCGACGCCGCCGGAAACAAGCTTCGACATCACGCGTTTGATATAAGTGTCGAGCATTTGTTGTCGAATGCGGAATTTTTAGGTCAGTTCCGCGACAAGTTACGTTCCTTGCCGTATCCCTCCGTTATCGTGGTACCGCCCCACAAGGCAGGCGAACTTATGGGACGCAAAGCGAAAGAGATCCTAAAAGTCTCTAAAGGGCAAACGCCAGTTTTGGTTGTTCACGCAGATCTTGATCCAAAAGATGACCGTTTAGAATGTTTCCGGATCAAACGACAGAAAGAAATTTTGATTCTTGACGACGTGTCAATCACTGGGCAAAGGCTCAACAGATTTCAAGCCAACCTTAGATCGTGGAACTTTCGTGGACACGTGACCTATTTGGTGGGTGTGGCCAGACCTAATGATGAAATGATGTGGGTTGATCTAGTAAACAATCTTAGCCTGGGTAATGATGGCAAGGAGAACACTGTTGAATGCCTCGAAAAAGTAGTCCTTCCTAATTGGTACGAAAAAGAATGTCCGTGGTGTCAGGAGCATGATTGGTTGTCTGAAATGATACGTTCCTCAAATTTCAGTAAGAAAAGTAAGAAACTGGCTGTAGAAAGACTCAAGCTCCTGCAGGAAGCAGCCGATGGCAAGGGTCTGACCAATAATGTTTTTTGGATCCCTCCGGGGAAACGACGTCCCACTCTAACTCCGGGGGCGATCTTCCTTCCCGATGTTGATGCCACGGAGGCAGATATCACTTCGAGTGTTGCAGGAGCGATCCAAAGAATGCGCGTCGATTCGGATGACAGATATCGTCTGGAGGCTGACTTTCCTCAGCCTAGAGTTTTATCACCCTATAACTTTCTAGGCCCTTCCCCACGGTACAATGATCTGGTCCTTAGGATGTCCGTTTTGCGTAACGCGTTACCGAGGGAATTGACAAGGTGGGATGATGATGACGAAAACCAACGCGCTGACTATCTTCGTAATGCTTTGATTGAAGATCACTGCTCTTTTGCTTTGGAGCTTACAGGCGCCATTGCACAGGGCAAATTCCCGTTAATGACGGATGATGATCTGACAGCCACGCTGCCACCTACAGTGAAAGAAATATTAGGTGCGACGTTGCAAAAGCAATAGAAGGCTATGCGCTTTAGATAACCCACGCACATAAGAAATCGGTCTGGCAAAGAGTTTTAAAACCCGGGTTGGTACTCGCACTTCCGGGCTTATTGACTATCGCGAACACAGTATCGGTTAAAGTTATTCTTGGCATGGCTGAATTATCCTCTCGTCAAGTATGGACAAAGAATTTGGGCAACTGGCAACTCCGTACGCCTGACCGGAACCCAAACCTAGTGGGAATCAAATCTTCCAAAACGACAAGAAACTTTGCTGCCTAAGAGATACAGTGCCTTCCCACATGCTGAAGTATTCGATCCGTAGCGTCCCTTCAACAACTCGGGTCAGGTCTTATCGTCTCAATACCAGATACCAGGCACAACACAGGCCCCATGGTCAGCCGTTCATTTTGTCAACGAAGTAGTGAACATTGATAATGCCCAAAATTTTTAATCGGGAATCTAGTGTCTGGGTCAATATTTGTCGAGTAGGTCGGGTGACGCTACGCGAACCCGACGCACTGGGCTGAAGCTTGACATCGCCCGGTTTCCCAACTCCGAGGACGTACCATTGAACTCGGTGATTCCCGCTATTAAAGTGACATCTAATATGATATGATATTTTTGGTGATGCGCTACGTCTTGGATACCAATGTGGTGGTCGCTGGTCTGCGTAGCCCAGCGGGAGCCTCGGCAGCGTTGATCGACCAAGCCTTGAGCCGAGAGTTCACGCTACTGCTTTCAGTGGCCCTGGTACTGGAATATGAAGCGATATGCCGCAATCCAGAGCAACGGATCATGTCGGGATTGAGCGAGGCGGAGATCTCAACCATCATCTCCGCGCTCTGCGCGGTGTCCGAACCTGTCAGCCCGCGGTTTCTGTGGCGTCCGCAGCTTCGCGACCCGGCCGATGAGATGGTGCTCGAAACGGCCATCAATGGCCATGCCGACGCACTGGTCACGTTCAACAGACGGGACTTTGGCGACGCTCCCGGAGATTTCGGAATCGCGTTGTTGTCGCCCCGTGAGGCATTGAGAAGGAAACCATCATGAAGAAGCAAACCGTCACCTACCCGTTGCGGCTACCCGCGTCTCTGAAGGCAGCCGTCGCGGAGATCAGCAAAGAAGACGGCACGAGCATCAATCAGTTCGTCGCGACGGCGGTTGCCGAGAAGGTTTCCGCCATGAAGACCGCCGAGTTCTTCACCTCGCACCGCGCCAAAGCCGACATCAAGGCGGCACGCCGCATTTTGCAAAGGAAAGGTGGCCAACCGCCGGAACCAGAAGACCGTTTGCGGTGAGCGAAACATTCTCATACCTCCCAAAATTCCCAAGATTACATTAGCCAGTTAAATGCCTGTATTCATAGTGGTTCGCGTTTGGCTTCACTGGTTAGTTATACTGATCGTTATACAGATTAGAGCGCGTAATTCGCGTCCAGTCCTGTTCCTTCCTCTGTCACTCTTCGTGTTCCCGTTACCAAGGAAGCCAGACGCCCAACCGCCCCCCTCAAGTGAAACGGTCGAGCCCGCTGTGGTAAATTCCGTCGTCTTGCTCCCATACGTAGCGCAGGATCCGAATGGCTATCCTTAGAATCGATATCGAAAGGGCTCTCGATGAACTTATCTCTCAAGAGGAGGGGATGCGTTTTCAGGGGCTGGCGGTAGTACTCGGCAAGCAGCGCTGGCCCCAACTCATCGCGCACCAGCGTAAGAAGGATTTCGGCCTTGATGCTTACGCGCCTGCAAGCCAGACGCCGGAAAAGGTCGGCAAGGGACTCGCCGCCTCGATCACAGCAACGCTGAAGAATGTTTCTGACGACGCCGCGCGTGCCAAGGAAAACTTTCCCGACCTAAAGGAGCTTCTCTTCGTGACGCCCGCCAAAGTGGGCAACTCCGTCCGTAAGCGGTGGGAAGAGGCAATTCAGAAGGACCACGACCTTGAACTTCTCCTCATTGAGCGTGAGGAAATCATCACGCTCATGATGATGCCTGGGAACGCGTCACTCTGTGCAAGCTTCCTCAACATCAATGTCAACACCGAACCAGAGGTCGCAGACCTCATTGACAGAACTCAGCGTGCGGCCGACGCTGTCACGCGGACTTGGGCCGAGAAGACGAAAGGTCGTCCGCTTATCGATCTCACAGCGGTGCGGCTTGACCTGAATGGTGCGGAGTCTGCCGACGTGCTGTCGCTTGACGAAATCGACCAGGCGCTGTCACAGAGCGGTCGCATCGTTCTCGAAGGGCCCGCCGGTCGCGGAAAAACCACGACGCTGATACAGCTCGCGCAGCGCGAGCGCACGGCCGGCATCCCGTTCATAGTCGATCTTTCGTCGTGGACGTCATCCGGCCGGAGCATTCTCAAGTATATCGCGGACATGCGTCCGTTCTTGGCCGAAGGTCTCACACCAGCACACCTCGCGCAGGTGCAGCAGACGGAACCTTTCCTGTTGTTGCTGAACGGCTGGAATGAAATTGCGGAGTCGAGTTCGGCGCAGGCGAACAATGCACTCTGGGAACTCGAGCGGGACTTTCCGAGCGCGGGCATTCTCGTCGCGACCCGCACGCACCACTTGACCCCGCCGCTGCCCGGCGCATTGCGCCTGCGGTTGTTGCGCTTGGGACGCGTGCAGCGGGCAACTTACCTGGCAGACCGCCTGGGCGCGAAAAGTGCCGATCTTCGCACCCTCATCGAAGCCGACCCGTCGCTTGATGGGCTGACTCGCACGCCGTTCATCCTGTCGGAAGTCGCTTCGCTGTTTGAAGCTGGCACCGAAATTCCCTCTACGAAATTCGGCGTCCTTGCCCAGGTTTTGCGTCTGCACGAACAACGTGACGAGCACAGAAACTCGCTCCAAGGGGCACCGATCTTCGGCCAGCAAATGGCCTACCTGAAGGCTCTCGCGAATGAGATGACCCGCCGCGGTGCGGTAGCATTGTCCGAGGCTGATACGCGCGCTGTCGTTGCTACCGTCGCAGGAGAGCTTGTGAACAGTGGTCAGATTGAGCGGGCGGGAGCACCGGCGGTCATCGCGACGCTCACGGCGCACCACGTTCTTGAACGCATTGAGTATCCGGAAACGGTGTTTCAATTCGAGCATCAGCAGCTTCAGGAGTATTGCGCAGCGCTCGACGTCCGCGCGCGGCTTCTTGACCTGCGCGACGATGACCGCGACGCGACAGACCGTTTCACTACCGACTACGTGAACGATTCGGCGTGGGCGGAACCGCTGCTCATGATTGCCGAGACTCTTGCTGAACAGACCGGCAATGCAGGAACCGACAGCCGAAACACCCACGCCGGCAAGAAGCTGGTGGATATGGCGCTCATGGTCGACCTGGTATTCGCCGGTGAGCTTGCGCAGCTTTGCGGTCCGACCGTCTGGAATGAAGTCCGCACGGCGGTCGGCGAGCGCTTCCGTGCCGCGCACGCACTCCCCGACGGGAGCTATGAGCAGTATGCCATCGCCGCCATCCTCGCAAGTGGCGCGGACGACTTCCACGACATCATCCTGCCGCTCTTGTCGGGACAAGACAGGCAAACGCGGCTTCGCACCTACCGGCTTTGGCCGGACATCCAGCTCTCGTCGCTCGGATCGAACTGGCGCGAGCAGGTGCGCGGCTGGAACGAGGAGGCGCGAGCGGATTTCGTCTCCGAACTGCTTCATTATCGTGTCGATGGCGAGATTGCCTCTTTCGCTGTGGAAGACAACAGCGTCGCGGTGAAGAAGGCGGCGGTCTCCGGTCTCATGTGGACCGGGTCTGACGACACGCTGACCCGCGTCCTCGATTCGATGGATGCGCACACTTTCGAAGAGGTTGCGCGCAAAAACCCCGATGATATGCCCCCGGCCCTCAGACCCAAAGCCATCGCGGCGATGTGGAGATTTATCGAGAGTACGACTGACCATCCGGCTCGCCTGCGAACCGCGCTTCATCTGATCGAACTCGGCGAGCCAGGCCTGGAGGGCGTCTTCAAGGCCGCGATGGTGGCGTTGATCGGTGGCGACATGCGGACTCTGGATTCGCACTACATCCTACCGGTGCTTAAATATCTGCATATGTCCGATCCGGCTTGGACCAGCGAGTGGGTGGTAACCCAGATTGCCGAAGGCGTCCACTACGGGTACGAGGAATGGTTACCGTTCGCGACCGTCATTCCCGAGGACCTCGTCGAGACCTACCTGCATCGCCTCGAGACCGAAGACCTCAAGCACTCGCGCCTTGAGGGCATGCTGGCCTTGATCGCTACGCGGGCGGATGCAGAGCTTGCGACGTCGGTGTTTGCGAAGCTGCGCGAACTGCGGCGCAGGGTGGATGCGGAACCCGGCCAGCAGCATGAATTCGAGTGGCGAGTGATGAGACAGTTGAAGGCTGTGTTTCATCGTCTTCCCGGCGACCTCGCCGCGGCCGGCGTCCTCTCGGCCGTCAAGGTCGGCGACCCCCTCGACATCAAAGTCGCAGCTGACCTACTTAGCAGGGTCGCTAGGTCCGACCTAGAAGCACTACGCGTCGGCGACGATGCCCTGAAGGCACGCCTCCGCACATACCTGAAAAACAGCGTCAAGCTCGTGCTCTGCCAGGATGACTTCAACGGCAAGGAAAAAGCCAACCTAGCGTCGTCGATTGCACAGGTCGGAAAACCCGAAGACATGACGGACTTGGTGACGCTCATTCGCGCCGACATCGAGAGGGTGCGCCGAGGCCGCGCCGCGCGAGTGGCTGGCGACCGTGGACCTCTTGGCAATGGCGGCATCATGACCTACGCCGGATGGCATATCGCCGCCGTCATGCTCCTCGATCCGGCCGGCGCCGAGCAGGTGCTTATTGACCTGCTTCCCGAGCTGGAATACTTCTCCGACGTCGTGGTCGCCATGGCGTGCGACTTCGTGCCACAGCCAGAACGTTCCTTCGTTCGGAATCTACGGTACGATTTGATGTGGGCTGCCCGCGAGGGCCGCTCTCCCCCGCTTGGCGACGACCAGCGGCGGACACGATTCGTCGCTGCACTCAATGCCGAGATCAAACGCCTGCGAGAGCAGAACCAAGACGGGAAACCCGACGCCAGGCCTAAAGCGCTCGCAAGGGCGCTTGCTGCGATTGACGGCCGCGGTTCGGCGGCAGCGGTGCTCGACGTAATTGCCATGCCCGGCCAATGGGACCAATACACCTGTCTCGACGCCGCTGAGCGCTTGTTGATGGCGGGTATCATATTGCCCGCGACCACCGCGTTCGCTCTGGTCGATTCCCTCTTAGAGCGGACAGACAAGTGGATGCAGGATTCAGACCGATACCTTCTGCGCCGCATCCTCGCGCTCTGCTCCTTCGTTGATGACCCTGCGGCAGGAATCGCCAAGATGCGCGACGTGCTCCGCAAGCGGCGGCTCTGGGGATACGAACTACCCGAGCTCGTCACCGCTCTCGGCGAGAGCCGTTCCGATGCCGCCATCGACCTTCTGTACGAGCTCGCCTCCGACGTGCAGACGTTCGAGCAATGCGAGGACAATTTCATCAACGCCGTCGCCACGCTCGATACGCCGCGTGCACGCGAACTGCTCCTGAGTTTTGTCGATCCGGACATACGCACCACGGCGCTGACGCGTCGTCATCACCGCGAGGACGTGCTGGTCGCGCGGCTCGCGGAACTCGCCCAGCGCAACCCGGAAACTGCCGCGCGGTTGCGGGAATTGTGCGAACGCGATCTGCCGGAGATCAATCGGCATGTCCTCTCGAAAGTCATGGGCTCGTTCGGAACACCCGAGGCCCTGATCGCCAATCTGAACCTGATCGATGACGCTAAGCCCTCGGCGGTTCCACGAGGCGTCTGGGACCAACTGAAAAGCGCTTTCGTCGAGCGACAACCCTACGGGCAAAATTCCAACACCTTTACGCTACACGCGCGAGCCTCAAACGAGTTACGCGCTCGGTTGTTCAGGATGGCGGTCGAGGACAGTAAACGGCGAAAATCCGCTTTCATGCTTCTAGGACAAATCGAAGTATGGCGCCTTGAGCATGGCAGGCCGCCGGACGAACCCCGTCACCCCAATCTCGCATCCGGCCAGTCTTGGCCGCCCAAGGAACTCTGACTTTCCGGGAATTATATACGTGTTTACCCACTACCAACCACCCATCTCGGATTGACTTCGTTAACCCCTCCCCCTACATTTCTATTTTAGGTGTTATGAGCCCCCCCCCGATCTTTGGTCCACGCAACCAGCGAGTTTCTGACCTCTGTAAGCGAGCCCCGATAAAGAATTTGAGAAATGACAGCTTGGCTTGACAGGTGAACGATCGTTCACTTATGATCCTCGTGTCATGCCAGCTCTTGTTTCCGCATTCGAGAAAATTGTCGCCTTCCATCGCCGGCACAAGCGGATGCCCTCGTATCAGGAAATTGCGCAGCTCGTTCGCTATCGATCCAAGAACGCCGTCTGGAAACTCGTGCAGCAACTGATCGCGCAAGGGCGGTTGGCCCAGGACGCCAAGGGCCGGTTACTCCCCACCAAATACTTTCACGAGATTCCCTGGCTCGGCTCCGTCATTGCAGGCTATCCCTCTCCGGCCGAAGAAGAACTCCTGGACACCATGAGTCTCGAGGACTATTTGGGTCATAACAAGGACGCCACGTATCTGTTACGGGTCACCGGGGATTCCATGAGTGAGGCAGGCATTCTGCCCGGCGACCTGGTCCTGGTCGAACGGCGCGACACCGCCCGGTCGGGCGAGATTGTCGTCGCGGAGGTAGATGGTGAATGGACGATGAAGACCTACCGCAAACGGGGCCGAACCGTCACCCTGGAACCGGCGAACAAGAAGTATCCCCCCATCGTGCCGAAGGAAGCGATTCGCATTGTGGCCGTCGTGAAGGCCGTCATCCGGAAATACTGAGATGGCGTCACCGCTCACGATTCAGCATCTGCCCCGGGCCATTCTGCATATCGACGCCGATGCGTTTTTTGCGGCCTGTGAACAGTCACGGAACCCCTCTCTGAAAGGGAAACCGGTGGTCACCGGGAAAGAACGGGGGATTGCCGCCTCGATGAGCTATGAAGCCAAGGCCTGCGGAGTCACGCGGGGTATGCGGCTTTCGGAGATCAAACGCTGCTGTCCGCAGGTGGTCCTCCTGCCGTCCGATTATGAAACCTACAGCCTGCTGTCGAAACGGATGTTTGCGATCGTGCGCCGCTATACCCCGGACGTGGAGGAATACAGTATTGATGAATGTTTCGCGGATCTCACCGGGCTACAACGCCCGCTCAAGGGCTCCTATCCTCAGATTGCGGCCCGGATCAAACAGGCGCTCGACGTGGAACTGGGGTTTACGTTTTCCGTGGGCCTGGCGCCGACGAAAGTCGTGGCGAAGATCGGCTCCAAGTGGAACAAGCCCTCGGGGCTCACCTGCATTCCCGGCTGGACCATTCACCGGTATCTGGAGCGCCTGCCGGTGGAACAGGTGTGGGGCATCGGGGCGAAGACCACGGCGTATCTGGCCAAACACGGGATTCACACCGCGTTGGCGTTCGCCACGCTGCCGGAACGCTGGATTCTCCAGCATTTGCCCAAACCCTTTTACGAGATCTGGCAGGAGTTACGGGGCACGAGTGTGTTGGCCCTGGAGACGCCGGAGAAGGAGGACTACCAGTCCGTCCAGAAATTCAAGACGTTCTCGCCGCCCTCGAACGACCGCGAGTTCGTGTTTGCCCAGTTGGCGAAAAACATTGAAAACGGGTGTATGAAAGTGCGGCGGTACCGGCTCGTGGCCGGGAGTGCGATGTGTGTCCTGCGGACGCAGGATTTTCGGGACGTGGGGCTCGCGGTCGGGTTCAACCGGCCAACCGCCTTTGCCCATGAAGTGATCCATGCGCTCCGGCCCCTGTTCGACCGGTTGTTTTCCCCGAGGGTGCCGTACCGGTCAACGGGGGTGATGTTGGGGAAGTTGCGGGACGATGCGAATCGGCAGCTCACTCTGTTTGATCCGCCGTTACGGATCGAGAAATTCCAGCGGATCTATGACACCATGGATACCTTGCGCCGGCGGTATGGGAAGCACACGGTGTTTCTCGGGGCGAGCCTCACGGCGCAGACGGTTACGCAGCACGTGGGCGACCGCGGCGATGCGCCGGCACGTCACGGGCTTCTGTTGAAAGGCGAGACCGCCCGCAAACGCCTGGGGATTCCGATGCTGCTGGGCGAGGTGGATTGAGAGCCGTCCTCCGGAGGACTCCCCGTTTTCCGGTCGTCTCGTCAATGTTCAGACATTCGTTGATCGCATGGTCAGCCTGAGCGGAGGCTCCCGGGTCCTGGCCCTCCCCTGTGTCAGTGTTCAGACCGGCGTCAAGGGTGACAGATGTCCCGGATGCATGGGGGACACTTTTGCTCATCCTGGTTCCCTCTGGCCCTGCGGCTCACTGCTTCCAGCATTCTTCACCACCTTGCTGAAACACTCGTCCACGGCCAGACGGATCGCTTGCCTATCGGGGGTCCGTCGCCAAGGGTCCGGCACCCGACCTCCAAAGATAGCCAACAGGCGGGGCCACGAGCAGCCTCGTCTTTCCTCGGGAAGGTGACCCTGAGGAGGTAATGTCCTCTGCAAAGGCGTCGGGAAGGCGGTCTGTCTTTGCGACCGGCGGCATCGCGTGGGCGCATCGCATTCGCGTGAATGCGATGCGCGCCGCTCGAACCGCGCGCCCCCTTCTCGAACACCCGTTCAGCCAGCCACGCCGGGATACCGGGCGATGTCCACGACACAGGCCTGCCCTCTTGAGGCACTGGGCACAGAGCAGGCGCCATCACCGCCCCGCCGGCGTGCCGGGGTCCCATGAGAGCTGAGTGGCGGCATGCCGGCATCGGGATAGCAGGCGGGAAGGAGCGGCCATGACGACCGGAAGTCGGAGACCGTGTTGGGTCGTCGGCCGAGAAACACCGTCAGCCCGGCAAAAAATACGAAAAAAATATTGTTTGAGTCGATATTGATACGCAATATTTATTGAAATTATGTTATACACCGCTCTAAATAAGTATGCTTTTTATTCTTACGGTGGATGGCACCGGCGCGGAAGAGACAGGGCATGAAAGTCTCGACTCCACGGTCGTTTGGCGGAATGAGGCGGCGGCCCGACTGGCTTCAGGAAAAGTAACGCTCATGCAGACCCCGATACAGACCGCGACGCCGCTTTGCCCGCAAGCCACC
>Ga0209021_1002992_pt1 | contig 14052 bp, 11 predicted proteins | sample PinacodermFT_FD_187299 | JGI IMG/M metagenome (GOLD analysis project Ga0209021, IMG submission 187299) | Host-associated microbial community of the marine sponge Aplysina aerophoba from Gulf of Piran - sponge pinacoderm, lysed by freeze-thaw... | ecosystem: Host-associated > Porifera > Sponge >... | reverse complement strand
CGGCGGTGTCAAGTGACAAACCTCCGTGGACTATTCCACGGAGGTTTGTCACAATTTTTTTCGTATCTCCCCGTCCAGTCTTTCACTGAAGTCTCCTTCCCCGTCCCTCAGCTTATGCTCTCCGTCGCGCCAGCTTGTTTCCCTGACTGGTCGAGGCCCCGCCCCAGTCCCAGGGCTCTCGCGTCGCTGCCGCGCTCGATGCATCGTCTCAGCGAAGTTCCTGGCTTTTCGGCTCGGTGCGCCCGTCTCAGGTTCTCCCTGCCTCGACAAAGTGTGCGCCCACGCCAACTCAAACCACGTGTGCGGACCACGACATCATGTGCACTCTTGGTCGATCAGGGATGTGCCCGCCAGCGCTCCTCGCGGCCTCGTTCACCACAGAGGTTCAACAATCTGCTGAAGCCCCTTGTCGTTGCTTGGGCGCCCCGCTCGTCTTCTGGTTCTATTTGCGGGTCACCGCAGCCCCTTCTGGCTGCATGCTGTCTCTTGCGGGCACCTTGATCTAATCATATCCGGTCGTGGGGGTCATCTGTCTGCCGGGTGTGAACTGCCTGGCGTGCGCTCCTCAAGCGCCTTCGTGTTCGTGGCGTAGTACGACCCATACACCGTGCCGGTCTCCCGGACGACGGCCTGCTTCAAGAACTGGGGGCAGAGGTAGAACGGTTAAGTTCACCAGCACAGGAAAATGTCCACGGATTTCTGTGCTGGGTCAGTTGGTTGCGCACGTTCGGAGCGAAATTCGGGCTGATTTTGTAGCGTTTTTCGCTGTCCTGCCCGTCGCCCGCCTCCAAACATGACATTCCTCGGTTCTGTCCCTCGAAAGGCTGCGCGGTACGCCATCCACTGTCCAAGTATACGGCCGCTCGCCGCACCTCTCCAAGGATTCCCGCTCAACGGGCTCCGGGATGGCTCCGCGATCGGTGTGCGGTGGTCCTGCTTTTCTCCTCCCGATCCTCTATCCGCGCGCGCCTGGTAGCGGGGCCAATCTCGAGCCCGGAGAGCCTGCGCGTTTCGCCGTCTTTCGCGAGCACACCTGCCGTGCGGCAGTACCTGCTCGCGCTCGGGCGTGGGGACCCGGGACCTTCTCCGGGCGCTCGTATCCCGCCGCCCGGGCGTTCCCGTCGTGCTTGACGACCGTCCGCTCACGAACCTCGCCCGAAACGAGTGCTACGCGAGCCTTGGCGAGCGGCAGTTTGTACGGGCTCGGACTGCGCCTGGGGCGGGCAACGAGGGAGGGAACACAGACGGGTCAAAGGGGTTGGTGGCGGTACCTCGGTCCGAATACCGTATCGATGACTACCCGGAGTTCTGCCGCACGGCGTTATCCTACAGAATCGATTCACACCATCCGTACGAGGAGACCGTGCAGAGCTTCTGGAACGCTGGCGAACGCAGGTTGATCGGAGGACAAGACATTCTGGGTCTTCGTCGTCTCGACCAGAGTATCGAGCGGCAGTGGGTGGCGGGCATCACCACGATTTCGTTTCGTGCCAGGTACCTGTCGCTGCTCCCTTGGGCTATTTCCGAGTTCTATGACGAGCATCTGCGGTGTGGTGGCGGATCAGCACCGTTCGACCAGGATCGTTTCTACCGGATGCTCCGTCGGCTCGAGTTCGTGGTCCTCGCCGCTACTCGTGTTCGAGCGAGTGAGGACCAGAACGGCGCGCCTTACGGTGTACTGGGTGCGGACCTGTTCGGGGGAGCCTTGGTCAAGCTGAACGCAGAGGGAGCCCTTGACCTTCCTGAAGATCGGGGTGGCGCATCATATGGAACCTACGTGATGCCGTGTCGTTCGTTCGGGATTATGGAGCCTGGTGAGGGACTTATGCCGGTTCGGATTCTTCCGCGGGGGCGGGAGATACACCGAGTGCGCCGCGATGCTCTGAAGGGTGCAGTGCTGGTGGATTTGGTCCTCCACGGCGGGACGATTACCGCGTCGGCGCTTGAATCGGAAGCGCAGTATTTCTCGGTGAACGCCCTTGACGAACTGACGGAAGAACGTGAACTCCTGCAGGACGCTTTCCTCCACGAGTATGGGAACAGCTCCGAGGTGCGCAGGATGTACCGCGGATTCCTAGCGACGAGCCGTTGGGCTTTCGCGCAGCTCGAGACAGAATCAATGTCCACGCCTCAGCTCATCGCCGCTGCCTACAAGGACGCAACAAATGGACGGTCAGGCTCCGACGCCGGGATGGCGTGGGCTGAGTACGAGCTTCGACGGCGAGCTCACTTCGCGATTGAACTCTTGCTGAGTGCGTTGACTGACACGTTGATGGATCTGACGGAGGGCACTGTAGATGACGTATTGGAGGCTTGGTCGAGCGGCGAACCGGTTCCCGCATTGATCTCTGAAGTCCTCGCCATCGAACAACCTGTATTGAAAGCGACAGTTGGGGAGTTGGAGGAGAGATTGACGACGGACGCTTGGCTCGAACAGCCGGTGCCCATCACAGAATCGCGTGGCCTAACACCACGTTGGAAAGCGCTGCTCGCTGTCGGGATTTTGACCGCATCTCGACGTCAGACAGAATCCGCGCGGACATCCGGCAAGATTCGACATCGAGGGAACTACCTTGAGCGCGCATTCGCGGTGCTCGACGATGAGCGCGGAAGCTCGTTGGAAACGGTACTCCGAAGGCTGCTTGTCGAGGTGGTGATCGAGGCGCATCTGTCAACGACGCTTCGTAAATTGAGCCACGGGCTGCACTGCTCGCTGCGTTTCTTTCCGGAGGGTGCGCTTCTAAGACCTACTGGGATCCCCGTGTCTGCTGGTCGCAGCGGGGATCGACTGGGAAATGTGCTAGGCATGTGGGCCGATCTCGGAGTTCTCGACCGGCAGGACGGTGGCTTCAGATTGACGGAGCGGGGCCGACAAATGGCGGCGGAGTTGTAGTCAGGATGCGAACCGATGTCCTGGAGGTGATTTCCTCTGCGAAGGATGTCACCAACGCCGTCATTCTCACGCACAACATCGACTTCGTGTTCGTGCAAACAGTCGTGCTCTCTGCATTTCGGCGTTGTGGCCACCCGACCATTACTGTCTTTGCGGACAGCAGGTGTGCTGCGGAGAGCTTTGCTCATCAGAAGGGTGTGCTGACGAGTCTGGGGGTGCGGTACCGAGTGGTGCCGGTCGAGATGGCTCCGGGTTTTCGATTCCACCCCAAAGCTGTTCTGCTGTCCGGAGAGGAGGAGGCGACGCTGCTGGTGGGTAGCGGAAACCTGACATTTGGTGGTTGGCGCGAGAATGGGGAAGTCTGGACCCACTTCGAGAGCGGGAGCGATGGTGCCGCACCGTTCCTCGCGTTCAGAGACCATCTGGCGGATGTGATTGAGCGCGTTGCTCTGCCAGAGGCTGTCAAGACCGAGATCGATGAGGTGTTCGAACCGAGCCGCAAGCAGTGGTTGTCGATGGAAGGCACTGCAGCCAATGCGCTCGTGGGACGGGTGGGCTCTGGCCCCGCTCTCCTGGAGCGAATGCTCGACGCGAGTGGCGGTGGTCCCGTAAATGAGCTCCTCGTTTGCGCACCGTACTTCGATGACGAAGGCATTGCCCTTCGGGAGCTCGTCATCAGAGTCGGCGCACTCCGTACGACGGTGCTTTGTCAGGCGGGACGTTCCACGCTTCAGGAGCAAGCTTGGAGACCTAGTTCCCAGAAAGCGTGCCTTCGGAGTATCGACTTCATCCGTACGATCTCCGGTGGAGAAAAGAGGTCGGCATTCGTTCACGCTAAGTTCTACGGGTTTCGGCGCGAGAACGATGTCGTTGTCCTGGCGGGCAGTGCGAACTGCTCAAGGGCTGCGCTGACAGCCGAGGGGCCTGCCGGAAACGCTGAACTCATGGCGGTACAAGTGATGACGCCGCAGGCATTCGAGGAGGAGTTGCTTGGCGAGCTTGAGTCGTCGTCCGAACCGATTGTGCTTACGGACAGACCATTAGACGATGTCGAGGGACAATGGGCAAGCTCTTCCGTACGTATTCTTGCGGCGAGGTACGAATCAGGTTATCTGCTGGTCGGCTACTCACCGATGGTCGCGGAGGTCGCCGCTTGTCTAGTTGACGGCATCCCGGTGCCCTTCGTGTCCGTAGAGAAAGGGGTCGTGCGCGTTTCGTGTGCTACCGAGCCGAAGGTAGTGATGGTCCGCGCTTGGGTGACAGGCGAATTGGTCGCGTCGGATCCGGCTTGGGTTGATCTCGAGCAGAAGTTGCGGACATCGGCCCGCTCTAGGGGCTTGGCCGACAGCTTCCGTGCGCGCGTTCAGCCAGGGCTGTGGAGCGCCGGTGGATGGGCAGACGTGTTGGATGTGTTCTGCAAGCATCTGAGTTACACGCCTACAGCTCGGCAAAGTGTTTCAGACCGGCGTCCAGGGGGTGGGGCTACTACATCTGTCGAGCAGCCGAAATTTACCGCAGCTGATGTCTTTGCTCCTGATTATCGAACTCCGAAGCTCGGTCCGATTCAGTTCAGTGTTGATGGTGCCGGAGAGGGGCAGGTGCAATCGCTCCAACAACTTCTCTTGCGTTGGTTTGGTATAGAACCGCAAGAGCCAGAGGAAGAGGCAAACACCGACTATGAGACCGAAGATCCTGATGACGATGAAGTCGTTGATCGTCCCGAGAGCTTACCCGCGATTTCGACTCCGGCTGCGGTCCTGACCGAACGAAACAAACGTCGCCTCGTGCGGCTGCTCAAGCAGATTCAGGCGGCGATGACGAGTTCGGAGTTCCTGTCTGAACGTGGGCCGAATTACCTCGCCACTGACCTGAAGTTAGCCTCGGCGCTGTTGTGCCTCGGATTTCGGGAGGGCTGGATTGAGAACCAACAGTTCTTCGCACTGACGCAGGCAATTTGGTCTTCTTTGTTCTTCTCGTCTCCATCCCAAAAGGACGTGGGGTGGTTGGAGTTCCGGGCCAACACGGCGGGGGACAGAGAGGCCTTCATCAACGATATGCGATCGGAGGAACTTTCAGCCGCCCTAATCGGATGGTATCTGGCGGTACCTGCCGACGACAGAGAGTCGCCGGCGGCGGCAAGGTTCGAGCTTTCAGCCGTCCTGGCCGTCGCGCGTCTACCGTGGCTGTGGCAGGGTGGAGATCCGGACAAGATCGCCAAGGAGCTTGCCGTGCTGCTTGCGCATACGTCCGATCGCGGACTGAGGCAGGAAGAGATCAAGAACCGAGCGGAGGCGGCGTGGAAGCTCCTGATGGAGCGTGGGCAGGCATTGCGGTGCTTTGAAGGGGCGTTGAGCAGCATGTCGCCTGCCGAGATTCGGGAGCGCATTCGCATCGAAGATCTTCGACCGGGCGACGTGCTTTGGCAGGGGCATGCAGGATTCTGCGTCTATTGCCGTGGATGCTTCCGAACTCCAGACGCAACCGTTACGGTCTTGAAGCTTCGAGGCGATGACTCTGAGACTGGGTTTAAGGCCGCGTACATTGTGCCTATGCGGGCCCTGATTGAGGAGAATGTCGGTCTCCTGACGCGAAGTTTCGGCGATTGGCCCCGCCTAGTCCTGCGCGAATTTATTCGCGAACTATCAACGGCAAAGCTGCACGTACAACGCTGACAGCCACTCGCGGTACTGCTCGTTTTGCGCGCCCATCAGCGCCTCAAGTGGGCATTTCGGTGAAGTCGATCACCGATTCCGGCGGGAATCCGACGCCGCGCACGTTGAAGATCCAGGAGGGGTTGGTCGCGTCCGGGCGACAGTGGACATGCCGGAACAGAAGTCCTGGCGCTTGCTTGAGCGGGCGATGTTTCGACGAGAGCGTTATCTGACGGGGCACCGGTCCATCCGGAGTACCCATTGAGACTCGATTCTCCATACGACCGGGAAGGACCCTACGGCCAACAGGAACCGCTGATTGGTAGACGAACTGGCAGTCCAAGCTGGAACCTCACCGCGTGCGTGCGATCCAAGATGGTTCACTTGGCATGCCGTGCAATGCCCCCATCACGAGAGGGCGGCAATCGTGTCGTAGTCGCAGAGCAAGCCATTGCCACTCCGACACTTCCGGGTTCAGATCCGGCACGAGTGGCGTTCCTCATATTGAGATGCCCATCGCGCTCAGAAGCCTCTTCGTCTCGATGTAGAGATCGACCTCGTCGTCCGGGGTGATGATGCGGGCGTGCATGGTGTGCCTGCGGATTGGGTATAGCCGCTGAAACGACTCCTGGACCAGCGTTTGACGCCTGAAGACTGGAGCGAAGATCCGCTTCCAGTTGTCTCTCCGCGTGATGATCGAGACGTAGTCGGTGAAGTCAGCGTACGCGAACAGCGGGTACTCGAATGTCCCATCGTCTCGGTCCCGCTGCTGCTTCCGAATCCAGTCGCTGCGGATGTCGCCCGGGACCTGCCGCTTGATCCACCCTTTCCCGAACTCCGCCTTCATCGCCTCATCGATGAATCGACGCAGACCGGTCTCGAACCGCTGCAACCGATCATGGGCAGCATTGGTGCGCGCCAACCCGTCCTCCTCCGTCTCTGGGCGGTATGTCGGAGTTAGAGACGGCAGATCCAATTCGAGCCCCGCAATCCGGGCTCCTTCATCGAAGGCGGGCGGGCGAAAGTCGCTGAGCGCAGAATCGAGTCCCCACTCTCGGTAGAAACTGCCGCGCGCGACCGGATCGGTAAAGATGGACGAAGGCCACCCGTTCGGGTCGCGCCAGTCGCCGAGGTTCTGTTGCCCACGATCGGGTGTCTCCGAACCAACTGCCTGAGAGAAATCCAGCGCGCGACCGAGTTCCCGAAGGTCATGGACTCCCGTTATGGAGTGAGCTCCCGTGTCCGGCTCGAGCCAAGCGAGGGTGCCGTGCGGAACCGAATGCTGGAACTCGTCCACGCCTTTCGGGGTGAACACTGTCTCGGCCAACGGAGGCAGCAGCTCAGGGGTAGCGAAGAGCGGGACGACTTGCGGTGGTTCAGGGAGCGCAAACGGTCTTCCAAGCTCAGCCAACGAACTGCCGACTCGGTTCAGTTCATCAGTTAGGTGCCTTGCAGCGCCGGGAATCTCCACAGAGCTGAGCACCGAGACTGCTGCGTTCGCTTCGCGGAGAAGAGGGATACCGTCCAGGAATTTGGCAGCGGATCCAGCCACGTGCTGCAATGTGCCAGTGAGCTGCGACGCGAGAGCGAACACGCTACTGTGGCGGAGCTCGTCGAGCGGACCGAGGCTGCGATGCAGTGCTTCGCGGGTGTTGTCCACAGACTCAAGGAGACCGCTGATTCCGAGATCCAGCTTGAATCCCGGAATCTGGCCAGCGATGGGCGTTAGCAAGTGGCTCACCAAATCGGATGGATTCGTGGGCTCGAGCGGAAGTCCACCCGCCGGCTCTCGGATCGTTGGCAACTTGCTCATGGTCTTACCAGTCTCAGGTTGGGCCCGCCGGTGCCGCCGATGCTTGGGTGCATTCGCCGGAAGTCTTCCTCAAACACATGGAGCACTGCGTAGAGGTCCTCTACCTCGTAGTCCAGATCCTCGAGATGCATGCGGATCAGCTCAACGAGAACACCAGGTTCCTCGACGGCGAAGTCCAGCTCCGGAGGTTCGCTCCGCCGGTAGCCCAAGGCGCTGATCTGCCGCCAGAGATACTGGCTCTGGTTGGCGGTGATGGCTCCTATGGACTTGGCGCGATAGAGGAGCGCTTGCATCGAAACCTTCCAGGCCGGCTTCAGAGCGGCGAGCCTCTGAATCGTGAGACGCCCGGCGAGAAGCGGGCGTACCTCTCGCGCCGGCATCAACAACGCGGAGGCGAAGTCGTTGGCTTCGTCCTCCATCGTCCGTGACGGCACCTGGTGCATCACGATGTGCCCGAGCTCGTGACCCAGGCTGAATCGCTGGCGGTCGGCTGGCTGGTTACGGTTCAGAAAGATGCAAGGTGGCAGGCCCGGTGACTTCACGGTCACCCCGTCGACCGACAGTGACGCAAAGTCGCAGTGAACCACGATGCATCCAGCACTCTCGACCCACCCTACCAGGTTCGCCATTGGCCCGGACGGGACCAGCCAGGTCCGTCGCACGAGTTCGGCAATCCTTTCGGGGTCCCCGCCAAACTCGTCGATGTCCATCTTCGGCAATGGCAACTCTGGCTCGAACTCGGCGGACTTCAGCAACCGGCGGAGATGGAGCAGGTGGATGTTGAGTTCGGCCTCGAGGCGTTCGAGCGCACGCTGCCCCACGTTCGCCCGCTTCCGGTACATCGGGTGGACGCTCATCGGAAGCCCGAGAACCCGATCCGGCTCAAAGAAGAGGGACCGAGGAAAGCGCAGTGCAGTGGCCGCCCGATCAAGGACATCATCGGCGGGACCGATCAGTCCGTTCTCGAGCTTGGAAAGGCCCGACTGCGAGACACCCGACCGCTTCGAAAGCACGGTCTGACTCCATCCCCTCGCCTGGCGGGCCATCCGCAGCAGGTCCGGGTTGAACGCACCGGACATGATCAGTCCTGCTTCTCTCGGTTCCTTGGCTCGGTGGCACCACGCGGGCGGATGAGCCGCCGTGCGGGCAGCGACGGAACGTCGTTGCTGCGTTCCGGTATCGGGAGCGCGGCGACGGTTTCGGCGGTGTCGAGGAGGCTGTAGGACCACACGACCGCGCCCTCGTCGCGTCCGACGAGCCTCACATCACGGATTTCTGTCTCCAGCCAGCTCAGCTGGTACACGACCTCCACGCGGTGGACGTCGGGAAGGCCGAAGAGGTTCTGCTCGTGATTGTGGAAAGCGAGCGCAAGCTGGGTCGGCACATTGACGCTCAGCCCGGCGTCGTCGCCCTTCTTGAACCGAAAGAGGACCTGGTCGTCGACCAGGAACTGGTACGTTTCATGTGCGTCGACGATGTATACGTCCGGCGAGCTTTCCAACGCGCGGTGCGCCCGATCGATGATCTGCTCCCACACAAAGTTGGCCCGGCTGCGCCTTCGGCGCCAGATTCCGGGGAACGGGCTCTTCATCCAGTCGTCCCAAGCACCGAGAACGGCAGCTACGATGGGCTCCCGGTGCTGGTCGATGATCGGCTGGACTGTTTCTAGTCGTGGTCTCGGCATGCTGCGGCCTCCGTGACTCGGTACGCCTTCCACCTCCTGCACTCGGGCCATTTTACCAGATGCCGCGAAAATTATTCTCAACTCTATGCGGGAGCCGGGGCATGGGGAGTCCTTGCGTCTGGCGGAGCACGCTGGGATAGTCCAGAGATCCACGGTCCGCAGGCCACGATGACGCTGAACGAGAGTCCCGACGCGCACTCCCCGGTTGTTCCTGTTATCCCTCGCAATCGTGCGCCGGGCGGACGCGACATCGTTGTCGGCGATGTTCACGGGTGCTTTCGAACCCTCGAGCGTGCTCTCGGCGAGATCGTCTTCGACCCCGCCCGCGATCGGCTCTTCGGCGTTGGAGACCTTGTGAACCGCGGTCCCCATTCCGACGACGCGCTTCAATGGCTTGAGGACCGCTTCGAAGCCGTCACCCTTGGCAACCACGACGTAGCCGTCCGAAGCTGGTTCCGGTCGAAGCTCCTCAAGGTTCCCGAGGAGGATGAAGGCTGGCTCCGTGGCATCCCTCCGGGTGACTACCGGCGCTGGTGGGACGCGCTTGCGTCCCTCCCTCCTGCCCTTACCATTGAGACTGACCATGGCCCGATCGGCGTCGTCCACGCCGACGCCCCGGACCTGGATTGGGCCCGTGCGGTCGAGCTACTCGAGACCGGTGTGGACGAGGCATACGGCATCGCGCTCTTGGGGCACGAAACGCGAGCCGACCAAGACGCCGCGCGGTCACGTCCCGTCGAGGGACTTCGCGCGCTGGTCCACGGTCACTGGCCGGTGGAGGAGGTCGCAGCGATCCAGAACCGCTGGAACATCGACACAGGGGCGGGGATTGGACGATGCCAGCGGTTGAGCCTTCTTGAGGTGAACGCTCCAGAGCTGCGGGCATGGTCATTCGACGTGGACGAGCGCTGAGTTCGATACCGAGAGTGGGGTGGTTCATGGACTCCACCACTACACGGCTCCGGACCTGTCCTGTGATTGTCCGAGCTGCGCCAGTCGCCAGTAGCCCACATCAGCCCTGGGTCGTGCTTCCCCGTCTCCAGCCAGACAAACGCTCGCCACTTCGACGAATGGGTGGTCGCCCCATTTTCCCCTAGCTTCCGATGGTTCACGCCCGCCGCAGCTCTCCGGCCCTGAAGCGTCGAGGCTTCTCCTCCCACCTTTTCCGACCGGCAAGCCAATAGTGCGCGAGTCCGATCTGATAGTCTTCCCCGAGCGTTGACATCCGTTGCTTTGCGGTCTCGTAGATCTTCGGCCAGTCAGCTACCGTCTCCCGCGCATACCATCCAAGCGCGAGTAGCGCCGTCCGTTCCTCTATATTCAGTTCTCGGAACAGTTCCTCCAGCCGCACGCACGACGGCAGCTCGAACCACTTGTCCATCTCCCCCAAGGTGTGGATCCGAAGGCGGGTGTCCTCGTCTGGCTTCGTCCGGTCTACCAATTCGACCCTATCTCGTTCCCATCTCAGGTAGGCGTTGTGCAGTGTCTCGACCTTCGACCTCGAAATGGCGGGGGGTGGCTTACGTTCTGCTTCCGTTTCTTCAATCCACTTGATGGTGTGGGCCCGCTGTTCGCGCAGCTCCGTCAGCTCGTCGTTTACGCGCGGCTCTTCGATGGTCACCGACCACAACGGAAACGGCCATGAGGAGACGATGAATCGCGAGATGGCTTCACCCCCTGTACCGAGTCCGCGCTCGGCAAATTGCATCAGGGTGTACGTGATGAGGCTCCGAAGGTATCCCCGATCTGCCTCCGCTTCTGGCTCGTACTCTCTCCAGATTGTCGCCATCTCAGCCAATCCATCGGGCGAGCTGGCGCCCGCTTTCGACAGGGCCCAGCTCAGTTTGATGCATTCTGGGGTCTCGTAATCTGCTCCCCCGGATTCCGGCACGTGCGGCGTCGTCCACCAGCACTCGCCTGAGTCTTCGGTGATTTCCCGGACGTAGTCGACGTACAGTGCCTGCTGACGCTCCCATGAGATGCTGTTTGGAAAGATCCAGTCGACCCAGTTCGGTCCGTCGAGGTAGACAGGCCGGGATTCTATCTTGACGAGCTCGCGAAGTTCGCGGAACGTCGCGATCCGGGGATAGATGCATGCCATGGCGTAGATTCGTTTGGCGACATGCCCGTAGTAGTGCTTCAGGGTCTGCGTCCGTCGTTCCGGAATTGCCGGGCATCGAATGAAGTCGATGAGAATGAGGACCTTTGCCGCTTCTTCCTCTGCGAAACCCTGCATGATCTTTGACGCGCGGAAGTCAGCTCCCTGATGGAGGCGGGCAGCGCTCTCGTCGAGACTCGTCGCGTTCTCCGTGATACGCGCGATTCCTTCCGCTACCTCCGTGAACACGCCGTCGTCCGTAAGGTCCATCAAGTCCGTTATCGCGCGCCTCATTCTGGTCGTCCTCCCTAGTGCCACACCGGGTGGGAGGCTACCGTGTAGCGCAGGTGCGGAACAGTCTGAGCGAGGCCGCGTACGGCTTCAGACGTCGGTCCTAACGAATTCAGTCGCGTCGTCGACTCTCGTGGCCTGCATGGTGGGGTAGTTCCCCTTGCCGTGCGTGCCCTGGCCTATCCCCGTTCTGCAGATGCCCGCACACCCCGGGTGCTGAGGAAGTTGTACAAGGTAGGCCGGGACACGCCGGTGATCTTGGCCACGGCGCTCTTCGCCACACCAAGGTCAAGCAGCCTCCGGATCTCGTCCTCCCGTCCGTCGAGCCGCGATGTCCCGAGCGCCCCTTCGGGCGACCGAGCATCTTGCTCGAGACCCTGGCTTTGCTCAGGCGTTCTCGAGTGCGCTCGGAGATGAACTCGACCGCGACTTCGGCATTGAGCACGAACACCTGCTGCCTCCGGCGAACCGCGCGTCCGTTCAGAAACCCTTGCTAGAAAAGGTGAGGCGGGCCGCAGCCCGCCTCACCTTTTCTAGCAAGGTTTCCTCGGACACAGCCCCATCTCCTTTTTGTCTTGCTCTTGAATGGCTCTTTGCGTTCGTTCTTCCCTGCGCTCCATGCAAGGTGTCGGACAACACGATATATTCCGGACCGGATTGCGAGTTTGCGACGCCCCCAAGTTCAAGTCATGATGCACCGCACCGACTCACCCGCGCTCGGACTACTCCCGATGAGAGGACGACAGAAGGAACCAAATCGGTGACCGATCACAACGCCCGATCACCGCTCGGTGCCGAACGCATCCCCTCGCTTGAGGAGATGGGCGTCAAGCCCGAACAGTGCGGCGTCGGCCACCCACACATCGACGCCCGGATCCTCGACGCCTGCCGCCTCATCGTCCAGCGCATCGAAGAAGATCCCGCGCGGCTCCAGATCGCTTTCGAGAACCTCGAGCGCGAACGCGCCCGGCGGGGGAAGCTGTCCCAGGCAAGGGAAGAGTGGCGGACGATCCTCGACCGCCCCTGGACGGAAATCCGAGCAATCCTCCTCGACCCGTCGGACGAGGGGCAGCGCCTGCGAAGCTCGCACCCGTTCAGCGGCCTCGTCGATGCTGAAGAGAGCCGCGAGATCGCAGGCCGGCATCCGCCGCCATGGGCTCCGCCGGGCTGGACACCGCCACCGCCGCCGTCGCCCGAACTCATGGCGCGCCTCCTCGCCGACCGGCCCTGACCGTGTCCGCTGCCGCGGCACTGCGCGAGGCGGGAGCGATCGCCGAGGAGGTGGCCATTCCCTGGACTCGCCGTTTGTTCGAGGCCGGTGCCGAGTCGAGGTGCGATGGCGAGAGACAAAGCCTCCCGCGCGGTTTCCAAAGTGAGTTCACCATATAGACCGACAGGTGGGCCGGATCAGGGTCCGAGGGCCGTATCCGGTTTTCGCACTTCAGCCGTCGCTCTTCTCAGGTCCCTGACGATGCGGCTCACCGAGCGGGCGTAGCGATTGCCGGCTGGGGTGAGCGTCACTCCATTGCTTCGCCTCACAAACAGTTCCGTTCCGAGAAACTGTTCGAGCAGCCGAACATGTCTGCTGACGGCGCCTGGCGAGACCTGCAGCTCGGCGGCCGCGTACAGGAAACTCTCATGCCGGCCCGCCGCTTCGAATGCCTGAAGCCTATTCAGCGGAGGAAGCGGCGCATTGGACATGTATTCCCGGCACTGGCGAAGCCTTAGAGAAGTTGAGCCAGACTAAGTTTTTTGCACGTCATGGTCAATCGCCTGGAGGCGGCGAACGGCGCGGGGCCGGCGACTTCGTGAACGGTCAGCCGTTCGGCAGCTCGCCTCGTGCGCATTCCTGCAGGAGCCATTCCTTCAGCCGGAGGAGGGTTGGATCGTTCTCCGACGACGCGTTCATGACCAGGTGATAGGACGACTCCGAAGCAACCGAGAGATGCACCAGGGGCACGAGCTTTCCGGTCGCCAGCTCCTTGGCGACCATCTCGCCGTGTCCCACGGCCATGCCCATCCCGTCGACCGCCGCCTGGATGACGCCCTTGTAAAGCGCAAAGCGCATGTTGGCGGCAAGCTCGCCGGTTGTGGCGCCGACGGCGCGGGCCCAGTCCGGCCAGTCGGTGTCCCAGTAGATGTCGTGCAGCAGGGGTTGCCCGATGATCTCGTCGGCGCCGGGGTGGGCCGACAGCCTGCTGCGGAACTGCGGGCTGCAGACGGGAAAGACCTCTTCCCCGAACAGCCGCGTCACGCTGTAGCCGGGATGGTGTCCTTTCGAATACATGATCCACGCATCGACGTCCTCGCGCTGCGCGTCGTGCTCGCCGTTGTGCGCCTCGATCCGCAGCTCCGCCCGGTCGAACGTCTTCCGGAACGACGGGATGCGCCGGTAGAGCCAGCGTTCCGAGAATATCGGCAGCGTCGAGATCGCGATCGCGCGCTCGCCCGATGGCTTGCGGACACGGTCCGTCGCGATTCTCAGGTCCCTGAGGATGCTGCCGACCTTCGTGGCGTATTCCCTTCCCGCCGCGGTAAGCGCGACGCCATTGCTTCGCCGTACGAACAGTTCGGTTCCCAGATAGCGCTCGAGCAGCCGCACATGCCGGCTGACGGATCCCG
>Ga0209021_1002988_pt1 | contig 14061 bp, 18 predicted proteins | sample PinacodermFT_FD_187299 | JGI IMG/M metagenome (GOLD analysis project Ga0209021, IMG submission 187299) | Host-associated microbial community of the marine sponge Aplysina aerophoba from Gulf of Piran - sponge pinacoderm, lysed by freeze-thaw... | ecosystem: Host-associated > Porifera > Sponge >... | reverse complement strand
ACAAGCTGGTCGACCACGCCCGCGCCGTTTCCCCCTGGGGATACGAGCTGGCGCCGGCGCCGGCCGCATAGCCCGTGGCGCGAGTTCCGCTTCGTCCTCGACGAGGTCCAGAGCGCCATCGAGCCGCCCTTCGGCCTCGCCCGTACGATCGACGGCTGGAACGACATCGCCAAAGCCCTCGCCGAACCCCCACGCCGTCGAAGACCTCAACGGGACATCTACAGCAATCTATAACAAGTTAGCGCTTATGGGACTTGATCCGGGGCCCAGGGCCACAGGCACCGCCCTCGCCCGGCTTCCCCCGGATCGGCGTCCGGGGCAGGCCTGGGCCCCGGATCAAGTCCGGGGTGACAAAGGGGGACGCAGATGTTCTCGAGCATGGGCGCGGAGCTCGCGTCGAAAAGCTGAACCGGACAGCAGTGGAACGAGTCCGGGCATGACGACAGGGGCCGTGTCGAGGGACGGCGCGACGCCGGCCGTGACCGTGGCGGGAGATGCGGGCTAGGATGGCCGCGTTGGCGCGGCGGAGGGCTCTCGCATCATGAACCGGACGGTCGGCGTGGCGGAGCTCGGGGACCACATCCGCCAGATCCCGGACTTCCCCAAACCGGGCATCCTGTTCTACGACATCTCCACCCTGCTGCAGCATGCCGAGGCCTGGCGGACGACGGTCGACGCGCTGGCCGAAGCGGTCTCGCGGCACCGGCCGGACCGGCTGATCGGCATCGAGTCGCGCGGCTTCCTGGTCGCCGCCCCGCTCGCGCTCCGACTCGGGCTCGGCTTCACCATGGTGCGCAAGAAGGACAAGCTGCCGGGCGTCACCATCGCCCACGAATACGCGCTCGAATACGGCACCGACACCGTCGAGATCCAGGCCGACGCGATCGAGCCCGGTCAGCGCGTCGTGGTGCTCGACGATCTGCTGGCGACGGGCGGCACGATGAGCGCGGCGATCGAGCTGCTGCGCGCGGTCGGCGCCGACGTGCGCGGGGCCGCCTGCATCATCGAGCTCTGCTTCCTCGACGGGCGGGCGCGGCTCGACGTGCCGATCGACACGCTTGTCGCCTACGACTCCTGAACCACCCGGTTGGCGAGCGTGCCGATGCGCTCGATCTCGACCTCGATGGTATCGCCCGGCTTCATGTAGAGCGGCGGCGTCCGGCCGTGGCCGACCCCGTGCGGCGTCCCGGTGGAGATCACGTCGCCCGGGGCGAGCGGGGTGAAGCCGGAGACGTAGTTCACCAGCCGCGGGATGCCGAAGATGAAGTCGGCCGTGTTGCCGTCCTGCACGGTCTCGCCGTTGAGCCGGGTGCAGACGGCGAGCGCGTGCGGATCCGGGATCTCGTCGGCGGTGACGAAGCAGGGTCCGAAGCCGCTGGTCCCGGGAAAATTCTTCCCGGCCGACAAGTTCTCCTCCTGCCAGTCGCGGATCGAGCCGTCGTTGAGGATGGTGTAGCCGGCGACGTGGCCGAACGCGTTGGCCTCTTCGATGTAGCGCCCGGCGCGGCCGATCACGACGGCGAGCTCGCCCTCGAAGTCGAACGCGCCGGAGACCCTGGGACGGACGATGTCGCGTTCGTGGCCGGCCAGAGCGTCGTGGTATTTGAGGAACACGCTCGGCACCGTCGGCACCGCGCGGTTCATCTCGCGCACATGCACCATGTAGTTGAGGCCGATGCAGACCAGCTTGGCCGGGGGGCCGAGCACCGGGAGAAAGGCGATCTCCGACAGCGCGATCCCGGGCGCCCCGCCGATGGCCGCTTCGGCCTCTTCCAGCGCGCCGGCCCGCAATAGCTCGACGATGCCGGCATGCCCGGTCGCGGCGCCGAGATCGGCGACCGCATCGCCCGCGAGCGCGCCCCAGCTCGCCCGGCCCGCGTGCTCGAAGGTCAGCAGCTTCACGATCCGCTCCTCTTGGCGGCGGGCGGCCGGGCGGCGAAGCGCGAGTCCCTGAGGCAGTGCCGCCCCTCCGCGTCCTGCCACAGGATCTCGGCCTCGTGCAGCGCCCCGAGCGCGCGGGCGACCGCCTGGAACCCCTGTTCGGCGTAGCGCTCGGCGAGCTCGGCGAAATAGGCCGGCGCCTGCTCGATATCGGCGCGGATGCGCTCGGCGAGCGCGTCGATATCGCCCTCCGCCGCCGCCGCCGCGCCCGCACCGTTGGCCGGGCCGAGATAGTCCTCGAGACGCACGCTGTCGGCATAGGCGTAGGCGATGCGGTGGAACCGCGCCCTGGGCACGTCGTCGGCGATGGTGGCGTCGATCCCCATCTTGGCGGTCGTCGGCACCTTGCCGGGCTCGATCCGGAGGCTGGGGTCGAGCGGCTTGGAGCGCGCGTTCGACAGGATCAGCACGTCGCGGTCGGCCTGCACCCGTGTCGCCACCGCCCATTCGACGTCGACCGGATCGAACACGTCGATGTCGTCCTCGACCACGGTGACGTGCTTCATGTCGGCGACCGAGAGCGCGGCGGTGATCGCGTTCTTGCCGTCGCCCGGGTGCGGGCGGATCGCGATCACCGCGTGCCAGTGGCAGCACCCGCCGGGGGTGATGTTGACCGCCGTGACCTGGACGCCGGCCTCGTGGCACACCCGGCGGACGGCGGCCTCGTAGATCGGCCCGGACGGCCAGATGTTCTCCCACGGCATGTGCAGCGCGTAGTAGACCGCATCGTTGCGCATCGCCACCGCGTTCACGCGCACCAGCGGGTTCCAGTGGAGCCCGCCCATCAACCGGGTGAACTCGCCGAACCGCCCCTCGGGCCGGGTCCAGCCGGTCGGCAGGATCTCCGCCTCGAGCACGATCTCGGCATCGGCGATGCACTCGATGTCGACCGTCTTGCAGGGGGTCAGCGCCAGCCCCTCGCCCCGCATGCCGCCGGCGATGGCGACCTCGCTCACCCCGATGGGGGCCTTGTAGGTGGCGGCGATGACCTCGATCGGGTGGGTGCCGATATTGATCGAGATCGGAAGCGGCTGGTTCTTCGCGAACGCCTTCTCGGCGAAGCGCCGCAAATTGTTGGGGGTGACGATGTCGATGCCGGTCAGCGCCTTCTCCTTGACGAGAAAGCGGTAGACGCCCGCGTTCAGCCCGTGCTCGCCGTCCGGGTCGCGGGCGAGCGTGACGCCGGCGGTGATCATCGGCCCGCCGTCGAGCACCGAGAACAGCGGGATCGGCAGGCGGTAGAGATCGACGTCGGCGCCCTCCAGCAGGGTCTCGCGGGCGGGCCCGGCATTGACCGAGCGCGGCGCCACCGGGCGGTCGAGCCCGGCGCGGACCTTGGCCTCGATCTCGCCGAACGAGCAGCCCATGGCGACGGCAAGCCGGTCGCGGTGGTTGATCACGCCCGAGACCACGGGCATGTCGTAGCCCGCCACGTCGGTGAACAGCAGCGCCTTGTCCGACTGGTCGACCAGCGCCGCGATATGGCGGATATCGACCGGCCGCGCGATCTCGACCAGCTGGTCCGCCGCGCGCAGTTCGCCCAGCAGCTCGCGAAAATTCTCCGCCATCCGTCCGCCCCCGCCCGTTTGCGGCCGGACGGTAGCACCGCCGCCGGGACGATGCCAACGCGGCCTAGCCCCGCGGCGCCTCGGGCCGCGTGGCGACGAACAGGGCAGCGCCGCAGATCACCGCGACAAGCGTCGCCGTCGCCCACCAGTGGAACCCGGCGACGAAGACCAGCACCGCGACGGCGAGCGTCATGAAGGCGAGCGCCGCCACCTTGGCGCGGCGCCGGATCACCCCGTGGCGCTGCCAGTCCACGACCGGCGGGCCGAAGAGCGGATGGCCGAGCAGCCAGCGGTGGAACCGCTCCGAGCTGCGCGCGAACGCCCACACCGCCACCAGCAGGAACACCACCGTCGGCATGCCGGGCACCACGACGCCCACCGCGCCGAGCCCGACGCAGACCCAGCCCAGCGCGAGATAGACGTAGCGCATCAGGCGGGAGCGCATCGGCGGACTATAGCGGAATGCGCGCCGGGGGGCGGACGCCGGCCGGGGGAAGCCAGCTTGACATGCAGTATTCATGAATTCATGTTTTATGTATGACCATGATGATTCAGATCCGCAACGTTCCCGAGGCGCTGCACCGGCGGCTGAAGGCCCGCGCCGCCCTCGAAGGGGTATCGATGTCGCGCTTCGTCCTGCGCGAAATCGAACGCGCGCTGGAGCGCCCGAGCCGGCGGGAGCTGCTCGAGGCGATCCGCTCGCAGCCGAAAGTCGCGCTCGACATATCGCCCGCCGACATTCTCCGGGAGGAACGGAGCCAGCGTTGATGGTTCTGGACGCCTCCAGCGCGATCGAGCTGCTGCTCCACACCGATCCGGGCGCGAGGCTGGCCGCCATGCTGGAGGATGAGGCGGAAGTCATACATGCGCCGCATCTCATAGACCTGGAGATCGCCCAAGTCCTGCGCCGCTACCTGCTGCGCGGAACCCTGGACGAAGAGGCCGCCGCCGGCGCGCTTCGGCGCTGGCGGGATTTCGACGTCGAACGCCATCCACACGAGCCGCTGCTGGAGCGGGTGTGGCAGCTTCGCGCCAACGTGAGCGCCTATGACGCCGTCTATGTCGCGCTCGCGGAAGCCCTGACGGAGGTGCTCGTCACGGGCGACCGGCGGCTGGCCCGCGTGCCCGGGCTCGCGGTCGATATCGAAGCCGTTTAGCCCGGCGGAGACCGCAATCCGCCATTGCCCGATCCGCCTTACGAAATTATCATGCAGGAAAGGAGGAATGCGCGCCATGATCGTCAAGATCACGTCCAAACGCCAGGTCACCTTTCCGGCGCGCGTGCTCGATGCGTTGGGAGTCGGCCCCGGGGATCGGCTCGAACTCGACGAAGGGCCCGATGGCTTCATCCTTCGTCCGAGACGCGTCGACCTGTCCCGTCTGGGCACGCTGAACGGCAAGATCCCGCCCGGACATCCGCCGTTCGATCTCTCCACGTTCCGAGACGAAGGTCATGACCCGACGCTTCGGGATTGATACCTCGATCCTCGTGCGGCTCATCACCGGACATGCCGAAACCGGATTCCAGTATTGCGTGCGCCGTATCGGCTCCCTGATCGACGAGGGGCATGAGGTCTTTGCGTCGAACCAGGTGATCGGCGAAGCCTATGTCGCGGTGCAGCACCATTACGGCATATCGAAGTCCGACGCGCGTTCGGCGTTGCACGCGGCGCTGAGAAGCGGCCTCGTCGCGCCGCTGAACGGCCGGACGGCGATCGGCGCGCTCGAAGCCTCCGACGGGGCGGGCCTGCTCGACCGCCTGATTGCGGACGACTATGCGCGGACCGGCCTGGAGACGCTGACGCTGGACCGCAAAATGGCCCGTCTCGCCGATACGCGCCGTCTGTAGGACGGACGGCCCCCACCCGCGCCCGCTCCGGCGAACCATATCGATTCGCTTTGACACTTAGCCGGATATCTTTTTTTTACTCTAGCCGCCGCCGCGCTAGGCTGGCCGTCCGGCCAACCGCGCAACCGGAGGATCCACCATGGCGCTTTACCAGAACGAGAAGGACATCACTGGCGAGGGGTTCCTCGAGGACACCTACCTCTTGTGGTGCGAGCGCGAGGGGCCGCCGATCGCGGAAGAGTTCTGCATCGACCTGTTCGACGTGGCGACCGCCCCCTGGCCGCGCATGGGGTGCAACGCCGCCTTTGTCCACCTCAGGGGGCGCGGCGACTTCATGTCGGTGTTCCTGCTCGAGCTCCTGCCGGGCCAGGCGACCGAGCCGCAGCAGCATCTGTTCGAGGAGGTGATCTACGTCCTGTCGGGGCGCGGCTCGACCACCATCGAGACCGCCGACGGGCGCACCCACAGCTTCGAATGGGGGCCCAAGAGCGTCTTTGCGCTGCCGCTCAACTCGAAATACCGGCATTTCAACGGCTCGGGAACGGAATCGGCCAAGCTCGCGTCCTCGACCTCGGCGCCGCTGATGATGAACTGCTTCCACAACGAGGACTTCATCTTCGACAACGACTTCCGCTTCCCCGAGCGCGAGGGCAGGGAGAGCCATTTCTCGGGCGAGGGCGATTTCGTGCCCAAGCGCCCGGGCAAGCACATGTGGGAGACCAACTTCGTCCCCGACGTGAGCAAGTTCGAGCTGCGCGAATGGCCCGAGCGCGGCGAGGGCTCGTCCAACATCATGTTCATCCTGGCCGAGGGCACGATGCACGCCCATTGCTCGGAGATGCCGGTCGGCACCTACAAGAAGGCGCACCGCCACGGCCCCGACTTCCACGTCTACTGGGTGACCGGCGAGGGCTATTCGCTGTGCTGGTTCGAGGGCGACGAGGAGATGATGCACTACCCGTGGAAGCACGGCGTGGTGTTCGCGCCGGCCGACATGATGTTCCACCAGCACTTCAACGCCTCGGCCGGGCCGGCGCGCTACTTCCCGGTCGCCTACGGCTCGCTGCGCTACCCGCTGACGGAGTCCAAGCGCCGGCTGTTCGCCGGCGGCGACGTCGACGTGAAGAAGGGCGGCGACCAGATCGAGTGGGCCGACCAGGACCCCAGGGTGCACCGGATGTTCCTCGATGCGCTGGCGGGCAACGGCGTCGAGTCGCGGATGGGGAACCTGATCGACGAGACCCGCTATCTCGCCGCCGAGTAGACCATGCACGAGCTCGACTACGCCCATTTCCACCCGGCCTCGGAGCGCGAGGCGCAGTTCATCCGCGACACCATCTGGAAGGCCGACAATGTCGAGCTGACCACCGTCGGCGTCGATGTGGGGTCCTCGACCTCGCATCTGATGTTCGCCCGGGTCCACCTCCAGCGCCTGTCGGAGGCGCTGTCGAGCCGCTTCGTCGTCGTCGCGCGCGACGTGCTGTGGCGCTCGCCGATCCTGCTCACCCCCTACCGGCCGGACTACACGATCGACGCGGGCGCGCTGAAGACGTTCTTCGAGGGCGCGTTCGACGCCGCCGGGCTCACCCCGGACGACATCGACTCTGGCGCGGTGATCCTCACCGGCGAGGCGCTCAAGCGGGTAAACGCACGCGCCATTGCCGATCTGTTCGCCGAGGAGAGCGGCAAGTTCGTCTGCGCGTCGGCCGGCCACAACCTCGAATCGGTGATGGCGGCGCACGGCTCCGGCGCGGTCAGCCTGTCGAAGGCGGAGGACAAGGTGTTCCTCAACGTCGATATCGGCGGCGGCACCACCAAGTTCGCGCTGTGCCGGGGGGGCGAGATCGTCTCGACCGCCGCGGTCGCGGTGGGCGGGCGGCTGCTCGCCCACGACGACGCCGGCGCGCTGGTCCGCATCGAAGGCCCGGCGCTTGAAATCGCCGGCGATATCGGCATTTCGCCGGTTCCGGGCGCCGCGCTGGAGGCCGGCGACCGGCGGGCGCTGGTGCGCCGCATGGTCGACGTGCTGGTGGGCGTCATCCGCCAGGAGGCGCCGGATCCGCTCGCCCGTGCGCTGATGGTCACCCCGCCGCTCGCCGCCTCGCCGCGTCCCGAGGTGATCGCGTTCTCGGGCGGGGTCTCGGAATACATCTACCAGCGCGAGGACGCCGCGCATGGCGATTTCGGCAAGTCGCTCGCCCACCACGTCCACCACGCGCTGACCGAGGAGCGCATCCCCTACCCGGTTTACGACCCGGGCCAGGGGATCCGCGCCACCGTGGTCGGCGCCTCGCAGTTCTCGGTCCAGGTCTCGGGCAACACCATCATGGTGTCGGACGAGGCGGCGCTGCCGCTGCGCAACGTGCCGGTGGTGCGCATCCGCGCCGACCTCTCGGGCGACATCGACCCGGCCGTCGTCGAGGCCGAGATCGGCGCCGCGCTGACGCGCAACGACATCGACCCCGGAGCAACCAACGTCGCGCTCGCCTTCCGCTGGCAGGGGCTGCCGCTGCACGGCCGCCTCCACGACCTCGCCGGCGGGCTGTGCGCCGGGCTCCGCGACGCGCTCGCCGCGAAGCGGCCCATCGTCCTGATGATGGAGGGCGATACCGGACGCACCCTCGGCCACATCCTCAAGGACGAGTTCGAGGTGGGCGTCGACATCGTCTCGGTCGACGGGGTCGCGCTCAAGGATCTCGACTATGTCGATATCGGCGCGATGATCCACCCGACCGAGGTGGTGCCGCTGATCATCAAGTCGCTGCTGTTCTCGACCCCCGACGCCAGCGCCGCGGCATCCGCCGCCTCGCATGTCGCGGCGTGACGGGGCAGCCCCCGACCCGATCCATCAAGGAGACGTCACGCATGTGGAAACCGCTCGCCCTCGCGCTTGCCGCCACGGCCGCGCCCGGAACCGCGCTCGCCCATCACGGCGGGCCGGTGGATATCGCGGTCGGGCTGGGCGCGGGAGCCGTCGCCCTGGCGATCGTGGCCGGGCTGCTCGGAGTCCGGATCCGGCGCGGGCGGGCGCGCGGCTAGACGCACCCGGCTTCGTCGGAGCCGCCTCCCCGCCCCGCTCCGCCGATCGTGACGTGAAGGGCCGGGCGACGTGACCGTCCGATGACGGCGGCCGCGGCAACCCTCCGCCGCGAGGTCGAGGCGGTCGGCCTCATAAGCGCGGCCCACTTCCTCAGCCACTTCTACCAGCTCGCTTTGCCGCCGCTGTTCTTGGCGATCCACGACGATCTCGGGATCGGCTTCCTGGCGCTCGGCTCGGCGGTCGCGGCCTACAACATCGCGACCGCGGCGTTGCAGACGCCGATCGGCTTCCTGGTCGACCGGATCGGCGCGCGCGGGGTGCTGATCGCCGGGCTCGCGGTCAATGCGGCGGCGATCGCGGCGGTCGGCCTCGCCGGGTCGTACTGGGCGATGATGGCGGCGATGATCGTCGCCGGCGCCGGCAACGCGGTCTTCCACCCGGCCGATTTCGCGCTGCTCTCGTCCTCGGTCGACGACCGCAGGCTGGGGCGCGCGTTCAGCATCCACTCGCTCTCGGGCTCGCTCGGCTTCGCGGCGGCGCCGGTCTTCGTGCTCTCTCTCGCGAGCCTGTGGGACTGGCGCACCGCGCTGGTCGCCGCCGGCGTGGCGGGGCTCGCGCTCGCCTGCGTCCTGCCGGCATTCTCGACCGCTTTGCGCGACGACCGGCCGCGCGAGAGGAAGCGCGGCGGCGCGGAGTGGACGCTGCTGTTCGACCGCACCATCCTCTCCTTCTTCGGCTTCTATGCCCTGTCCGCGGCGGCGGGCGCCGGGATCAGCGGCTTCTCGGTGGTCGCCTTCATCGCCATCTACGACATCACCCCGGCGCTCGCGGGCGGGGTGCTGACCGCGTTCTACCTGCTGACCGGGCTCGGCGTCGCCGCCGGCGGGTTTGTCGCCGACCGGTCGCTGCGCCCCGACGCGGTGCTCGGCATCTGCTACGCCGCCGCGGCGTGCGCGCTCATCGCCGTGGCCACCGGGGCGCTCGCCTTCTGGCTGGTCGCCGCCGCGTTCGGCCTGGCTGGCGTGTTCCGCGGCATCGTCAACCCGAGCCGCGACGTGCTCCTGAAGCGGCTCACCCCGGCGGGCGCCATCGGCACCGTGTTCGGCTTCGTGACCACCGGCTTCAATGTCGGGCTGGGAACCGCGCCGCTGCTCTATGGCTGGATGATGGATCTCGGGCGCCCGGACGCGGTGTTCTGGATCGCCGCCGGCTTCACCGTGCTCACCATCGGCATCGTGTTCGCCGCGCGCCGCCCGGTCCCGGCCGGTTGACAGCGCGGCGCCCCGGCCCGCCATAATCGTCCGGCAGGGGGAGACGCGGCATGGCCGAACTCGAACTCACGATCGCGCTGGAACGCTACGACCGCCACGTGCCCTTCTTCATGGGGCTGGTCGAGCCGCCCGAGGGGGTGAGGCTCAAACCGCTCGAGGTCGGCATGGCGCCGCCCCGGCGCGACGGGGTGGACCGCCACCGCCGCTTCCTCGAGGACGGCGAGTTCGACATCGCCGAGACCTCGCTGTCATCGCACGTGATCGCGACCGCCCGCGGCGCGCCCTTCGTCGGCATCCCGGTATTCCCGCGCCGCCTGTTCTCGCAGAACCACATCTTCGTCAACGCGGATTCGGGGATCGGGACGCCGCGGGACCTGATCGGCCGGCGGGTGATCCTGCGCACCTTCCAGACGACGATGTCGGTGCTGGCGCTGGGCGACCTTAAATTCGAATACGGCGTGCCCTGGGATGCGGTGCGCTGGGTGGTCGCCGCCGACGAGGTGCTGCCGCTCGGCGACGAGAAGGGGATCGAGATCGAGCGCATCGGGCTCGACGAGGATGTCGGGCGCATGCTGGTCGACGGCGAGGCGGATGCGATGATCCACCCGCACCCGCCGCCCGCGGTGCTGGAGGCGGGCGAGCGCATCCGCACGCTGTTCCCCGACCGGCGGGCGGAATCGATGGCCTATTTCGCCAAGCACGGCTACTACCCGATCATGCACCTGATGGCGGTGCGCAAGGATCTGATCGAGGAGCATCCCTGGCTCGCGCGCTGCGTGATGGCGCTGTGGGAGGACGCCAAGGCGCAGACCCGCGCGTTCTACGAGGACCCGGGCTGGTCGACGCTGGCGTTCGCGCGCAACGAGTTCGAGGACCAGCTCGCCGCGCTCGGCGCCGACCCGTGGCCGTCGGGCATCGCCGCCAACCGCAACAACCTCGAACGCTTCATCGCCTATTCCCACGACCAGAAGCTGATCGACGCGCCGGTGGCGGTCGACAGCCTGTTCCACGAATCGACCCGGGACAGCTAGCCCGCAGATTCATGGCGAGATGCCGGGCGTCGGACGTCGATGCGTCCGGCTGGCGGCGTTATCGGCCGGTCAGAGGCTCACAAGAGCGCCTGGCGGATGCAGTGCGTTATGGCCTCATGGTCTCCGGCGTTGGACCGTCGGGAGGCTTCCATCCAGGCTTCGCGGTCCAGCCGCCCGAAGTTCAAGCCGTGTCCAGCCTGTTCCGCGAGCCGCTTCAGATACTGGAGCTGCGTTCTCCCGTTGCCTTCACGAAACGGATGGACATGGTTGACGTCGCCCAGGACCGGTCCTGCTCCGTCCGCAAAAGTCTCCGGACTCGTGGCTTGGAAATACCCCGCCGCTACGATGCGGCGATGGACGTCCGCCATGCCGACCTCGATGAAACGCCGCGGCTGGAACCGGCTGTCGTCCTTGGCGATTTCGCCGGTGCGGATTTCGCCGGCCCATTCGTAGACGTCCTGGAACAGGTGGCGATGAATGGCCTTGAGGTGGGCGAGATCGAAGTCGCCTGCCGGTACCGCCTCAAGAAGCCGCTGGGTAACCAACTGCCGCTCCGCCGCTTCCAGCGTCGGGGTATCCCTGATGTCCAGCTTGTTGCGGAGGACCGTGAAGTCGGGCGGATAGCAATAGTCCCGGTCGCTCATTCCGCCGCGGCGACACGCCCGCGTTCCTTGAGCCGTCTCGCAATATGTGCGCGGCGTTTCCCGGGAGACCATCCTTCGCGCTCGAACATCTCGAACATGGCGAGTTCGTCGGGTGACAGCGGGTTCCCCTCGATCGCCTGCAGATGCGCGGCTTCGACCAGCCGCCCGGTTGTCGCGCCACCCTGGCGGCCGGGTTCGTAATCTGCCTTCGTCATGCCCGGAACCTATCACGCACGGTTCTTGCGCGCGACCGGATCGAGTACGCTATGCTGCGGCATCGCCGTCCGCTTCCCGGCCATGCTCATAGCCCCGCAAACGGCGCCCCGTCCGCGCGCGCGGCGGGAATCCGCCGACTGTAGAAGGAGACAAGCCATGGCCGAGATCCCGGTTCCCTACAGCCATGACGGCCGCGACTTCGAAGGGATGCTGGTCTACGACGACTCGGTGACGGAGCCGCGCCCGGCGATCCTGATGCAGCCGGACTGGCTCGGCGTCTCCGGGCACGGGATCGAGCTCGCCAGGGATTTCGGCGGCACGGACCATGTCGTGATGATGGCCGACATGTTCGGCGCCGGCTACGGCGCGCGCGAGAAGACCTTCGACGAGCTGATGAAGATCTCGCGCGAGGTGCGCGCCGATTTGCCGCATATCCTCGGCTGCGGCGCGGCGGCGGACCGGGCGCTGATGCAAGAGGCCGGGGCGCGCGGGCTGATCGATCCCGGGAGAAGGCCCGGCCTCATCGGCTATTGCATCGGCGGCGGCTTTGCGCTCGAGCAGTCGCGCGCCGGGGCGGACTACCCGGGGACGGTGGTATTCCACGTCACCCTGCCCCAGCCGGTCGACGAGGATGCCAGGCCGGACTTCCAGGGGCCGGTGCTGGTATTCCACGGCTCGGCCGACCCGGTGACGCCGCGCGCGATGATCGATGCGCTGGAGGCGGAGCTGACGGAAGCGAAGATCGACTGGCAGGTGATGATGTACGGCCACGCCAGCCACTCGTTCTGCGACATCGGCATGTTCAACGACCTGCAGCGCTACGACGCCAGGCTGACCAGGCAGTCCTACGCGATGACCCGCTACTTCTTTTCCGAGATATTCGTCTGAGCCGGAGCGGCTACTCCGCCGCGAGCCGGCCGCCGGCGAAGCCGGGTGCGACCTCCTCCATGAAGCGCTGCATCTCGTCCTTGACCCGCTCATGCGGCTTGAGGCCGACATTGAAGTAGAGGATCACCTCGGCGAACCCTGCCTCCTCGACCTTCTGGAGGGTTTCGCCGATCGCGGATGCGTCGCCGACCAGGATCGACTTGTCGGTCAGGCTCGAGGGCGTCATCCCCCTCATGTTCTTCACCATGTCGACGAAGTAGTGATAGGTCGGCGGCGCGGTCTTGATGTCCTGGGGCAGCGCGTGGATGCAGCATTCCTGGAAGTAGCGGACCTGGCTGGTCCGGGCCGCGAGATCCTCTGCCGGGCCGTCGGCGAAATGCGCGAAGTAGCTGCAGATCATCCGCCCCGGCGGGTTGCCGGCCCTGGTGCAGGCTTCATGGTAGATATCGGCCATCTCGGCGAGGCCGCCGAACTGCATCGCCGCGGCGAAGGGCGCGACGACGACGTTGTGGCCGAGCCGGGCGGCCAGTTCGAGGGACGGGCGCGAGAAGCACGCGACATAGATCGGCATCGGCGTCTGCACCGGCTTCGGCGTGATCGAGATGTTCTCGAAGTCGTAGAACCGGCCCTTGTGGGTGACCGGCTCGGTCTCGGTCCACAGGCGATGGAGCGCGTCGAGCCCTTCGGCGAAGGCCGCCGTGTTGTCCTCGTAGGGCGCGTTGAGGGGCCCGTATTCGCGCTTGTCGTAGCCCCGCCCGGTCGCGAAATCGACCCGCCCGTCGCTCAACAGGTCGAGCGTCGCCCATTGTTCGGCGACCCGGATCGGATGGTGCAATGGCAGCACGTTGACCGCCGGCGCAAGTCGGACCCGCTCGGTCACGGCGGCGACATAGGCGAGCACGATATCGGGACAGGACAGCACGCCGAGTGTCGAGAAATGGTGTTCGCCGATCCAGACCGAGTGCATGCCGACCCGCTCGGCGTGGATCGCCTCCGCCGCGATGGCGCGGATGTAATCGTTCGCGGAGCGCGTGTTGCCGACATAGTGGTTGTCGCTGAGCGTGAAGTAGCCGAACTTCATGATCTCCTCCCGTCTGCGCCGACCGCAGGGCTTCGGCGGCTCAACCGCCCTTCCTTATCGTGATGCGAAAAACCTCGCCATCCTCGGCGGCGTTGACGAAGAGATGCGATGCCGCCTCGCAGAACGCGCGGAAATCATCCACGGCGGCCGGATCGGTTGCAAGCACGAGCAGTTCCGAACCGGGGTCGAGCGCCCTGATCGCCTTCCTCGCGCGCAGCACCGGGAGCGGGCATTTGAGCCCGGTCGCGTCCAGACGCTCCGCCATTCCGCCTCCCCCGCTTCCCGCGATTGGCTGGGGCGCCAGGAATCGAACCTGGGATCACGGGATCAAAACCCGTTGCCTTACCGCTTGGCTACGCCCCACCGGCAGACCGGGGGCACCATAGGTTCAATGATTCGGACCCGCAATATCGCTCGCCCCGGGGCCAGCCCGCATTTCCCGCCAGGGTCATGGTCTGCGCGGCGCTGTCCGGCCGACAGGGCAGGAGAGGCGCGCGGCGCGATGCGGGGACATCGGGCAAGCGCCTCGACG
>Ga0209021_1002980_pt1 | contig 14088 bp, 10 predicted proteins | sample PinacodermFT_FD_187299 | JGI IMG/M metagenome (GOLD analysis project Ga0209021, IMG submission 187299) | Host-associated microbial community of the marine sponge Aplysina aerophoba from Gulf of Piran - sponge pinacoderm, lysed by freeze-thaw... | ecosystem: Host-associated > Porifera > Sponge >... | reverse complement strand
TGCCTGCGCAGGTCCCGCAGGAACGGGGTCAGCCCCTTTCCCGCGGCGGTCGGGTTGCTGCTTTGGAAACAGGTTCCGGCAAGCTGGTCGACAACCGCCAGTTTGACCGCGGTTCCGCCGATGTCGATGCCCAGGGTCCACATCGGGGCACCTAGCAGCCCGTGGCAAAAGTCCCCCGTCGCACCGAGACCGGCGCGGCGCCCGGCTGACAAGGCGCGAGGAGGGAGAATATCGGGAAGGCAGTGGCCGGTGGTTCAAATCCTCTCATCATGAACAATAAAAACAATATCTTACGAACATTTCATGCATTCTCAATCGTACCTGAAAGTGTGCTGCAGCACACTTTCAGGCGCAGACTCGCTCCTTAGCCCCCTGAGAGTGCCCAACCACTTACCCGTTTCGCTCGCTCTTTTCCTTCGCCATGGTGGCCTCTGCCAAGACTTCACGATCACGCAGCACCGATTCGTTCAGCTCGACAACACACTGGATTTCTGGTTGCGGTACCGTTTCCGGCCAGTTTTCGCAGAAGCATCCTCCTCTTGAACTCACTGCTAGTCGAAGCTATATTGCCCCTAACACCCCTTGCGCTTTCGAGCGCAGGGCGCGGGGCCTCCTCGGAGGCCCTTGCTTTTGGCCCAAACAACTATGCGCACGTACGTCTACGTAGATGGTTTCAATCTGTACTACGGAGCGCTTAAGGACACGGCATGGAAGTGGATTGACCTTCCGGCGCTGTTCGCGACCATACTCCAATCCCGACACGATATCCTGTCAGTCAAGTACTTCACCGCGCGGCTCTCGGGCCGGCCAGACGACCAGTCCAAGCCGCAGCGGCAGGATACTTATATTCGCGCCCTTCAGCGCTACCGTCCCGAGGTGGAGGTGTATTTTGGGCATTTTCTGACCAACCGGGTCCGCATGCCCCTGGTGCGCCCAGCGTGCAATCAGCGAACCGCGCAAGTTATCAAGACCGAAGAAAAGGGCTCGGACGTCAATCTCGCCGTGCACTTGCTGAACGACGGTTGGTTGGACTCCTACGACTGCGCGGTGGTTGTCAGCAACGACAGCGACATCGCTGAATCGATGCGTCTTGTGAAGGACCAGCACGGGAAGCGGATCGGGTTGATTACCCCGGGAACACACAGCCCATCCCGCCAGCTTCTGGCGCACGCAGACTTTGCCAGACGCATCCGGTCCAACGCCCTGAGACGGTCACAACTGCCCGATCCGATCCCCGGTACGACAATCCGGAAACCGCCGCGCTGGTAGGAAAGATGACCAGACGGCTCAGCAACGCGCGCACGCCATTGAGGCCGGTGCGAAGCCAGAGAGGGTCTACACCGGCCTCGACTCCCGCCAACCAAGGGCATCTCGACACATTTGCAACCCATAGTGCGCTCCGGGCGACGACTGCCGGCCAGCAAAATCTATACCCTCTAATCAGCACTGCGGCTGTTTCGTTAGGTCGTAACGAAATCTTTTGAGACCAATATCCAGGGCGCATCCTGTAAAGTCGAGGCTACCGAAGTTTCCTATTGAACACCACGTCGCCCTAGTCTGCCCATTTCCGTAGAGCACACCGTGAAACCCGCGCTCCATCCACCCAATGTCAAATCCGCTCGTCAAGCGATTCACGCTATCCGTGGCTACGAGTACCAGATTCTCGCCGCAACACTCGCGTGGGTTGATCTGCAAGAGAACGGCCAAATCTACCTTGAAGTAGCCGAGGACTTCGCGCAGGTCGTCGGTGGCGACATCGAAGCAGTTCAAGTCAAGGCGACGCGTGGCTCCGGAAGCGTAACGCTCAACACGCCCGCCGTCGTCAACGCCATCGAGTCGTTCGTAGACTTAACGGAACAAAACCCCAACTACCAAGTCCAGCTCCGGTTCCTGACCACTTCCCCGATCGGACTTGAGAAACCTGTCGAAGATCGACCTGGCGGAATGTCCGGCCTTCTCTACTGGCAGCGGGTCAGAGGCGGTAGGGAGAACGTAGGCCCCTTGCGGTCAATCCTCGAGCGGGAATCGAGTCCAAGTGCAATCCGTGCGTTCTGCAAATCCCGCACCGATGAAGAACTCCACGCAGATCTTATTCGAAGAATAACCTGGGACTGCGGTAGACCGGAGACGTCAACCCTTCGGCGGGAACTGCAGGAGCGTGTCGGCCGGTTTATTCAAAAGCAGTTCAGCGTACCTCTCCAAGAGGCGTTACCAATCACCGGCGTTTTGGCTTCGCGTGTTCTTCAGCGTAGTGCGATGCCCGACGCACGAGACCGGCTCCTTTCACATGAAGAATTGCTCCAGCTAGCCGAATCCGCGACCAGAGTATCCCTTTCACGCGCGGATTTTGACCGCCTCTTGAGAAAGGCCCTTGTCGCACCTGACACGCCGACCTCAGGTCAAGCCATCGTCTCCACTCAGGACCGCCAGTATCCGCCCTGGATCGTGGACGCTACCGCCCTCCCCAAACCTAGCGTACTTATCCGAAGAGCGCCCCTCGAGGGACTCGTTCGGTCTGCCCTCAAGTCCACCGGCCTCTGTTTCATCGTGGGCCCTACTGGAACTGGCAAGTCGATTCTTGCCGGATTGGTAGCCGACACATTTCCCGGCCCGCACTTCTGGGTCGACCTGCGTGACGCCGATTCGTCGGAAGCTCGGAAACGGCTCAACCAACTCTTCGCGCTTCTTGCCGAATTCGGGCCGGCGACACTCATCTTGGACGATCTGAATTGCATGCCAGCGCCAACCGTTCAATTCTCGCTCGGCGAAGTTGTTGGGGCTGCCAGACGTCGCGACATGCGCATCATCGTCACCAGCTACGCGCGTCCCACAGCAACGATCCTGAACCGACTCGGTGCCGAAGTCGAAACCGTTGTATCGACTTCGCACTTTAGTCTGGAAGAAACCCTCGCCATGATCAGTATTCTGGGTGGCAATCCTAAAGTTTGGGGTACCGTGGCCCATGTGGCTGGCGGATCCGGCCATCCCCAACTGACACATGCATTCATAGCCGGCATGGCAGCAAAAGGCTGGCCTGCGAATCAGATTCCAGAAATCGTCGGACAAGGATTCACCAATACCAACCTTGAGGACGAGCACAGCGCAGTCAGGACAAACTTGATCAATAGCCTGCCCGAGCCCGCACGCGAACTTCTATATCGGCTTAGCATTGCAACTGCACCATTCCAGCGCTCTCTCGCTGTCACGATCGGAGAACTCCAACCTCGGATTGAACGCGCAAGCGAGTACTTCGACGAACTGGTAGACCGCTGGCTAGAGACTCCAATGGCTGATCGATTTCGCACATCGCCCCTTGTCCGTGGACTCGGGCAGAAGATGCTGACGACGGACCAGCAGCGCCAAGTGCACGACAAGATTGCGACTGACATGACCAGCCGTAACGACATCAATGCTGCCGACATAGATTCAATCATTGTCCACGGCCTAGCTGGTGAGTCACAGCAGAGTCTATTCAAGCTTTCGCATGCCGTTAACTTGGCTGACGATCAGACTCGCCGATCCATCGCGAACTACCTAGCGGTGTTCCCTGCACTTGACACATCGAAACCGATCTACCCGAAAGACCTTCCGACGTCAGTGTTGCTCCGTCTCGCGCAGCTACGACTTGCCGTAGCAACCGAGAAACGCCATCGACTCGATGATATTGCCACAGCTCTACTACGCGAGGCGGAAGCCGTTCCCCATGACCCCGTACGCCCAGATCTTCGAATGGCGGTTCTTGGCTCTGTTCTCAACAACGCCGGAATTGCGCGTCACGTTCAGAATTGGGTCGATCTACTGTCTCGCTTTCGCCGCCTCAATCGTCAAGGACATGACGGGGTCATCACACGCAATCCCGACACGTCGCCAGCAGCCGCACTATTTAGCATTGGCATCTCCGGCTTGGACTCCGTAAAGACGCTCGAGGCTGTTTTTGAGGCTTTGTCCAGATTGGAATACGACGAACGGCGCGAATTGCTGACGCCCATTGACGCCAGTGTCCAGGACTACCACCTCTTGATCCACCATCCATGGACCGCGCGATCACGCCAGCCTGACTTTAACGCAGCCGAGGCAGTTGAAAGCTACAAGAGGATGGGCGCTCTGAGCGACTCATGGGGCCTCCACACGCTCAGCATCCAATGTCGTGTCGCCGTAGCCATGATTTTGGACGAGCACCTCGATGAAACCGAACGCGCCTTACACGTCCTCGACGAGGCCGGAACCAAGTTCGGGCGAAACGCTGTACTCACGCGTGCACTCGCGAAACTCCATTATCGAAATGGTCACGGTGCGGAAGCGCTACGCTACTTCCGTGACGCGGTCGCGCAGATGTCGGTTTTCGGCCCCGTAGACGCTGTCTACACGGTCCGAGAAGCCGCTGTTTGCGCAGCAGAGTGCGGCGAATGGGACATGGCGCACAACTGGTTTCTCCGCGCGCAAGCTGCCTCTGATCCACTCAGCTCAATTGGCCGAGGCGCGATTGGAGTTGGGCTGTTCGCAGACGCTGCCGTGGCCACGTTCCACGCGGGAAACCTTCAAAAGGCACTTTCGCTATTGAAAGACGCACTGCGGTCCCTCCAGAAAATTGAAGCTGACTCTAACTTGCAGGCGGCCCATTGCCACCGATTGATCCGTCACACGATCCTATGGTTGCGGTCCAAGGTAAGAGGGCTACAAACTAAGATTGCTGGCGAGCCAATAGCGATGCTCCCCGGTGCCTGCAGCAACCCTGAGCCTGTTCCGGAGATCGAACAGCGGCCCCTTGGTCACATTGACTTTGCTTGGTACATGCTCGCTGAGATTGAGTTGGCCAGTGGCCTCGATGTCGGGATTCGTAACGTCGTAACACATCTTGGTGGTCAAGGCTACATTCCAATTCAGGAGCATGCTTTCCGAATACAAGACCTTGGGGTCACCATCTCCGCCCAAAATCCGATTTTTTTCTCATCAAAATTTTCGGACTATCTAGCTTCTGCAACCTATTGTACGCTCCACCGCGATGCCCTCCGCCACTCCATTGGCAACCTTAATCCCCGTCGGGTGGCAATTCCAGCATTATCCCGCAACGGCTCTTATGACCCGGTTACGGAGACCTTGGCACATAACGCAATCCTCGCTTACGCAGTCCGGTCAATACTTGTTGGGGAAGTTGACGCTATCGATCAACTTCGCGACAGCCTAAGCAAGGAGTTCGGGAATTCACACCCTGGAAAGTACTTTTTTGACAACTGGGATGCCGGGAGCGCCGACACGAACGATATTGACGCCGTGGTCAGGGCCATAATGCGGCGTTGCATTCCGTCCGAAAGTCCGCCTCCAGACCTCATCTTCCAAGCAGGCCTGCGTATTTTGACTTGGCTGACACAGTCGCCCTTCAGGTCGGTCCTTATTCCCCACCTAAAACCTTGGCTAATGGCGCACTGGAAACGCATCCTGCGAACCCAACGGTTCCTGCTGTACACGCCAGCATCGACCGTACCACCCATCAGGGAAGTGCTTAGGAGCGAGCTCGAGGGCGAACAGTTCGCTGCCAGTCTCACTCTGGTAGCTGCCGCCGCCGTCCGCGCCCCGCTCAGCGCCCCACTTCGCCGGGACGTGGTGCATCTAGCACATGGCAAATCCCACTAGCGAAAACCTTTGTCCGTAAACGGTCGGCTTCTGCTCAGCCACTGCGGGATATCGAGCGGGAGCAGCAGAAATTGGCATCATCCCTTGCCCAGCAGCCCGTCGCAGAATCCCACGTCGCACCCAGACCGGCGCGGCGCCCGCCTGATCGGCAGTGACAACGCATATATGTCGAATTTCCACTGGCGCAGTGGTTCCAACGTCTCAGGCATGAGAGGCAAGGGCAACTGTTGGATGCGGCGAGAACGCCCATCAGACCGATTTCGATCCAGGCAACAAGTCGTTGCTCACGTCTTCGATCAACTCTGGAAGCCAAGGAGAAACGTCGGCAATCTCGACCGCCCTGCCCTGAGATGCGTAATACTCGCCGACGGTCAGGAACCACTTTCCGAACGTCTCGCCAAACATGCGCCGAAGCCGCTCATTGCGACTGAGAACACTCGTTAACGCTCGACCACCCTTCATGAATTTCAGAGCATGACCTGTACCAAGCAAGTACAGATACTTTCGTTTCCGTGTCGGGTGCTGCGCCAATAGGAAAAAATCCTTAAACATTGTGTTCTGCCGTATCGTTTCCGCTCCTCCGCGCCACCGAATGAACTTGAACTCCGCAATTCTCCGGTCCGTTTCGAGGTCGAATAACCGACCGGTGTTATCTGCGCCGAGAGAGACATACTCCACTGTCTCGTTGGCATCAAGGATGTGTGGCAGGCAGATCAATATTCCGAGAGCATGAATCGTGACGTTTACTTGGGCCGCTAATTGTTTCAGAAACGCAGCCGCATCTAAGGCATCTCGGTCTATGCCTCGCTTTGGAGAAAATCAGCGCAATCTTGCGCCGCAAGGCCTCTCACGTCTCTTTCGATCCGGCGAAGCGTAACGGTCAAATACGGCCCCGTGAAGCGGTCGGGCAGTCGAGGCACACCTGTCGCATATTTCCTCATGCTCTGGTAACAACGACTTCTAGAAGATTGTCAATCGGCATTGTGCGTATTCTGAGGAAAACTTCCCACCCGTTTGCAATGAATGGAATGGACACCGCGCGCCATGATGTCAGACGTAGGAGTTGAGGTGGACCCTCGCCGGCCGACGGCATCATTGTGAACCGCCCAAACTTTCAGAAGGCTCCGTTTTTCTGAGATCCTAATAGTAGTTTGCATGGCGCATCACACTGGTGTAAAGTGATGCACCCTACCAATTCTACGATCCGGAATGTTCAAATGGCAACGGTAGAGCGAACAAAACGGACCACTGTGAAGGCCACCGTCAGGACCTCGGTCAGTCTCCCACGAGAGCATTACAACATCCTCGAGAGCTTGGCGGAGGAGAAGCGCGTGTCGGTCGCATGGGTGGTACGTGACGCCGTCTCCCACTACATAGAAGATCGTTGGCCTCTTCTACGGCCCTGACCGTACACCATGGATACCGTCAGCGCGGAACGCCGCTCCGAAATCATGTCCCGCGTCCCTAGTCGTGGCTCACGACCTGAAATGATGGTCCGCCGTCTAGTCCACGGACTCGGCTTTCGGTATCGTCTCCATGGCAAGGACTTGCCCGGTCGCCCGGATCTCGTATTTTCCAGCCGTCGCAGGGTCATCTTCGTCCATGGCTGCTTTTGGCACCGTCATCCCGGCTGTGCACTCGCGCGAACACCCAAATCCCGAGTACGCTTCTGGCGGGCTAAACTCGACGGAAACAGAGAGCGCGATATCGCGAATCAGCGGAAACTGGACACGATGGGTTGGCTTGCTTTGGTTATTTGGGAGTGCGAACTCCGAGACATTCAATCCGTCACGAATCACGTCGTATCCTTCTTGGGGCAGCAGCGTGAAATCGATTGAACTTTTTGCCGGGGCAGGCGGCCTTGCGATAGGCGTATCTCAGGCTGGTTTCCAGCATCTTGGAATCGTCGAGCACGATCAATGGTGTTGCGAGACCATCAATGACAACCGTAACCGCGGCATTTCGCCTGTCGAAAACTGGCCCGCCGTTACGCCCACCGACGTCAAGGATATCCGTTTCGATCAGTTCCCGAGCAACATTGCCCTCGTCTCCGGTGGCCCACCCTGTCAACCCTTCTCACTTGGCGGCAAGCATCGCGGGCACGCCGACGCCAGAAATCTCATTCCCGATCTCGTCCGAGCGGTGCGCGTCATTCGCCCTCGCGCGGTGATTGTCGAAAACGTTAAGGGCCTGTTACGCAAGTCCTTCGATCCCTACTTCAAGTACACGCTTCTAACCTTAACCTATCCCACGCTGGTCCAGCGCGCCGACGAGGACTGGTGCTCTCACATGGCCCGTCTTGAACGTCATCACACAGCCGGTGCGGAATTGGAGTACCGAGTCGACTTCGATGTCCTCAACTCCGCGGACTTCGGCGTTCCCCAACGTCGCGAACGCGTGTTCATCGTCGCGTTTCGAGCAGACCTCGGCATTGAGTGGTCATTCCTTGACGATCTTCCCACTACTCACTGTCTAGAAAGGCTCCTCTGGGACCAATGGGTGACGCAGAGTTATTGGGATCGACATCAAATCCCGTCGGCTAGACGACCCGCCGCGCCTTCGCGAAATAACACGCGTCTCAGAGCCCTCTCCTCCTCTCCATCCCCGCCTTCCGGGAGCCCGTGGCTAACAGTCCGCGATGCCATTTCCGACCTTCCAGATCCGCGTTCCGAAGCGGCTCGCCTCGTCGCCAACCATCGCTTCAATTCCGGTGCTAGAAGCTATCCCGGTCACACCGGCAGTCCCTGGGACCAGCCCGCAAAGACACTAAAGGCTGGTGATCACGGCGTACCGGGCGGGGAAAACACCCTTCGACATCTCAATGGCCGTGTCCGATACTTCACCGTGAGGGAAGCAGCCCGTCTCCAGACGTTTCCCGATACCTTCGAATTCCATGGCTCCTGGACCGAAACAATGAGGCAACTTGGTAACGCCGTACCTGTCCAGCTCGCATTCAAGGTAGCACAGAGCGTCGCTGAAGCGCTGCGGCGCGCCCAATCTCCGAACACGCTATCGCCGCACACCGCGACCTAACCACATAGCACATCCAGGCAGTTCGTCACTTAAGTTCCCTCTCTCCACCCTGAATGGCGCAGACCACCTCTCACGTTTTGGAAAATACTTATGTCACCTAATGAGCTGGACCTCACTCCCGATCCCAGGGTCCTGCAGATGCTGGGAGAAATCGATCTCCACCAATGGCGCTGCCTGGCGGAGCTAGTCGACAACTCCATTGACGGGTTCCTACACGCGGCTCGCGCGGACAATCCGATACCGCACGCCGAGATTCTCGTTACAGTTCCCTCCGCCAACACCGAGTCGGCACGAGTCACGGTACGCGATAACGGACCCGGCATGTCGCTCGAAACACTCGAGAACGCGGTCAAGGCGGGATGGTCCGGCAACGACCCCCTTAGCAACCTCGGATTGTTCGGCATGGGCTTCAACATCGCAACGGCACGACTCGGTCTTGTGACGGAGGTATGGACCACCCGCGCTGGCGACCCCGAATACGTAGGCGTGCTCATAGATCTCGATGATCTGCGAGCCACTCGAAACTTCAAGGTTCCCAGACGAACGCGGCCGAAACCAGACCATAGCGACCATGGAACCGAAATCGTCATCTCCCGCTTGAAGCCTGACCAACTCAGGTATCTTGCGCGTGGAGCCAACCAGACGAGAATCCGCAAACACTTGGCGCGAGCCTATTCCGCCTTGCTCGTAGATTCCGCTGCCGTGCGCGTCAGGCTGACTCTGAATGGCACCCGCGTAGCCCCTCAACGCCATTGCCACTGGGACGGCAGCCGTTCCGTCACTTTGCCTGACGGCACAGAAGTCAACGCGGTCGAATTGATCGATGCGCCTTTAGCGCCTCGACGCTATTGCAATCATTGCATGCGCACGCTGACCAGCGACGAGGAGTCCTGCCCGACCGCCAGCTCAAGCTGCAATGTCCAAGAAACCCCCAGAAAACTGAAGGGTTGGGTAGGTATCCAAAGATACCTGGACACCGCCGAATTCGGTATCGACTTCATCCGAAACGGACGCAAAATCGAGATCGCGAACAAGGATTTGTTTACCTGGAGCGATGGCGACACCTCGGAGCTTGAGTATCCCATCGACGACCCTCGTAACCGCGGGCGTTTCGTCGGAGAAATTCACATAGATCATTGCAGGGTCAGCTACACGAAGGATCGCTTTGAGCGTAATGACCCCTCATGGAGCGAAATGCTCCGAATCGTTCGGGGAGATGGCCCCCTTCGTCCGGTCGTCGCGCGCCAGCGCGGTTACCCGAGCAATCAGAGCCCCTTGTACCGGCTATTCCAGGCCTTCCGCCGATCGAGTCCGCAGGGAAAGAACGGTCTGTGGTCAAGAATCTTGGTGGTCAAGGACAATGATCGCGCGCAACAAATGGCCGATGAATTTTCAAACGATGACCCTGAGTACTTGTCGGATGAACGATGGTGGAACCTCGTCGAGGAACAGGACAAGGAAATTCTCCGCGGCTCTGCGGAGCCCGACGATGAGCCTGGGATTCCAGGCGGCATCGTGGACGAACCGGACGACGATCCCCCACCAGGCGAACCCGATACACCCGAACCGCCCGCACCGCCCCCTCCGCGCCGCACACTGCACGATCTGACAAGGAAGTACGTGCACCCGACATTTCGCGTCGAATACGAAATTCAAGCCTACGCCGTTCAAACCAACGACCCGGATCTGATTGCCGGTGCCCCATGGGCTTTCTACTTGGACGATGTCGCAACGCGCACGTACGCGTTTCTGGTGGACCTGGAACACGACATTTACCATTCCACCACCATGACCCCGCTGGACGGCCTTCTAACTGAACTTTCTCACCGGACTGTCGACTTTCTCAAAGGCCAAGCCCAGGAAGTGACCATCGCGGGTGTGCTTGCGGACTTTCGCAGACAGTATTGCGTCGACACGCGCCTCGACCCGCAGGAAATCATCTCATTCGCGACAACCGTGCTCGAAGAGATCGCACGCGCCATACCCAACCTCATTGCCCCAGGGCAGGGGACGGATCTATACGCCGAGCTCAACCAATCTGAAAAGAATGCCATCGCTCAACGCATGGCTAATCGACACGTGCCAGACCACACGGAGACCATTGCCGACGGGCGCTTTTGGAGCTACGCCGACTTCCAATCGTTGAGGGCGTTCTTTTCACGTCATCCCGAGCTTTTCCTTGACGGAAAATACTGGGAGGATGGCTACGAAACACTCGATTACGGCGCGCCGCAAATCACGGATGACGCAAAGGACGCCATTTTGTCCCGTTTCGACGCCTTTCTCGGCGACGCGGTATGGCTTGCCAACCAGACTCCGGGAGACCTTGAGCGTACGAGTCGCGACATGATTATTAGAGCCACTTGTTCTCTGCGCCTCTTGCGATCGGACATTGCGGAATGAAATGCGTGAGCCCTTCCTAGACACCCGTCGACTTCTACGGGGCCCTTGGCAAGCCTTCGAACGCGATGTCGCTCGACTCCTCTTGTACAACGGATTCCAGGATGTTCGCATTGTCGGAGGCACCGGCGACCACGGCGCGGATGTACTCGGTACAAAGAACGGCCAACTTTGGGTAATTCAATGCAAGTACACATCCGCTGGCTACCCCCCACCGGCGGCTGTCGACGAGGTTGCGGAGGCCGCCCGCTTTTATCGAGCCGATCGCATCTTTGTCGCGTCCTCGCGCCCCGCTGGTCCAGGTACAAGAGACGCGATTCGACGTTGGGGCGCTCTGGGATTGCAGATCGAGACCTTGCAACCCGCGGCGCTGCTCCAAATCGCGGCCCGTAGCCCGGAGTATTCGCCATCCCGCCGCACACTCAGAGACTACCAGGAGGAAGCTGTAGCCAGCTTTGACGCCGCCCTTCGTGAAACGGGCCGAGGTCAAGTCGTTCTGGCCACAGGTCTGGGCAAGACCATCGTCCTCGCTGAAACCCTGGCCCAACTATTTCGCGACGAAGCCGTCCCCAACGGTCGCGCACTTGTCGTTGCCGGAACCCGGGAGCTCGTTGACCAGCTTCATTTCGCGTTCTGGGACCAACTCCCAAAATGGATCGCGACTCACCGTCTAATTGGAGGAGAGACACCAACGTACTGGGACGGCATTACCTTCGCCACTATCCAAAGCGTCGCTTCCCGCATCGATGACATTCCCGACTTCGGAGTCCTGCTCATTGACGAGGCGCACCACGTGGGTTCAGATACATTCACACGCGTCACGAACCACCTGGCCCACGCGATGATCGGTGGAGTAACGGCAACCCCGTGGCGCGGCGACCGATACGACATCGACCATCTCCTCGGTCCCCCGGTTATTCGGATTGGAATCGCGGAAGGACTACGTCGTGGCTTCCTGTGCGAGGCGGACTATCGCATGTTGGCCGACAATATCGATTGGGATCTGGTACGCGCCCACTCTCGACACAATTACTCGATCTCGCAATTGAATAGACTCCTTCTACTACCAACGAGGGACGAGGAGGCAGCCAGGTCAGTAAGAGACGCCTTTGATAAAGACAAACGCCGCTCCGCCATCGCATTTTGTTCGTCCGTCGCCCACGCAAAGAGCTTCGCCGCCACCTTACGCCTCTTCGGTTTTCGCGCCGAGTCAATCACAGGCGACATGGACGCCAGAGACCGCGACAAAATCATGACTTCCTTCCGACGTGGCGCCCTGCAAATTGTCACTACGCGAGATTTGTTCAACGAGGGTGTGGATGTTCCCGATGTCGACATGATCATTTTCATGCGCGTTACACATAGTCGCCGAATTTTCGTCCAACAGCTAGGACGAGGACTCCGTGTGACCCCAACAAAGGACAAGGTTGTTGTACTGGACTTTGTCAGCGATCTCCGACGCATCGCGGAGGTAATAGAGCTGGAGAAAGCATATCGCGGTGATATCGAAAGACTACGTATTCCCGGCGTAATTCAGTTCCGCGACGAAGGCGCCGGTAGCTTCATGCTTGACTGGATGCGGGACCAAGCCGATCTATTCACGCGTGAAGGCGACCCCCACTTGGAGCTTCCAACCTTCGATTTCCCTCCACCCCACGAAAAGGGTTCAATCCAATAATGATCCCGAAAGCCATTCGAGAAGAAATCAAGGCACGAGTCTGGTCCACCGCGGACTCACTAGGATGGGCAACCCTAAATGATGTCGAGCGTGCCAATTTCTACGAACTCTGGACACGCGATTCAACCATCGGAGGCCAACTCAGTCATTATATGGATCCCCGAAGAGTGCGCGTTTACATCAAGGATTCTCTGATCAAGCCCTACGAGCGCTCCCGACTATCGCATCATGAGAACGACATCTGGAGATTGCTGTCTCTCCCGAACCCGGGACCACCCTCCAAACGCTACATCAAGCCGCATGGTCGCCGATTATCCGATGGTAGGGTCGTGTGCTGGGGAAAAACCCGTGATTGGAAGTTTGTACTGATGGCCGTCTTCGAAAGAGCGCACACCGAGCCAGGATCGAGCCCTTATGGTGCGGTTCTATTGGAATCAGGCAAGCCCACGGACGACCGTAAACGTCAACTGATTGTCGAAGCGGCCCGACGCTTGGGAATTCAGGCGCTCGCATGGCTGGACTAGTGTCATGTCACACATGATATGTCGCAATGGTCGTGCTGCATTTCTTGTCGTACGGGGACGGCGAGGAGTGGGTCATGAAGCGGTATGTGGTGGAGTTGGAGGCGCAGGAGCGCAAGGCGTTGAAGGCGCTCACGCGCAAGGGTTCGCATCGTTCGCAGAAGGTGATCAACGCGCTGATTTTGCTCAACTGCGATGCGGGCGAGTTCAACAAGCGGCACACGACCGGGGAGGCGATCGCCGGGGTGTTGCGGATCAGCGCGCGCAGGGTGGACCGGGTCAAGAAGCGGTTCGTGGAGGACGGTCTGGAGGTGGCGCTGGGGTCTCGGCAGGGGCGGCGTGCGAAGTACCTGCGCAAGGCGCACGGGGAGTTCGAGACGCGGCTGGTCGCACTCAGTTGCGGGGACCTGCCCGAAGGGCATGCGCAGTGGTCGCTGCGTTTGCTGGCCGACCGTGCGGTGGAACTCGGGTATATCGACAGCGTCTCGCACGAGACCGTGCGGCGGGTGCTAAAAAAAACGCCCTCAAACCGTGGCGGCGCGTCGGCTGGGTGATCCCGCCGCAACGCAACGCCGACTTCGCGGCGGGGATGGAGAAAGTGCTCGACGTCTATCGGCGGCCGTACGATGAAAACGTCCCGGTCGTGTGCATGGACGAGACGCCGAGGCAATTGATCGGCGAGACGCGCACACCGGTCCCGGCGGCGCCGGGACGGGAGGCCCGCGAGGACTACGAGTACCGACGCTGCGGCACCTGCACCGTGTTCATGGCCACCGAGCCGCTGGCCGGGTGGCGCCTGACCAAGGTGACCGAGCGCAGGACCAA
>Ga0209021_1002974_pt1 | contig 14110 bp, 12 predicted proteins | sample PinacodermFT_FD_187299 | JGI IMG/M metagenome (GOLD analysis project Ga0209021, IMG submission 187299) | Host-associated microbial community of the marine sponge Aplysina aerophoba from Gulf of Piran - sponge pinacoderm, lysed by freeze-thaw... | ecosystem: Host-associated > Porifera > Sponge >... | reverse complement strand
GGCCGCCGCCGAGCTCTCCCAACGGGCCTCGCCTCATGTTCTTCGACCTCCTCGCGAGCGGCATCGCCCTCGGAAGCATCTACGGGCTCGTCGCCCTCGGCATGGTCGTCGTGTACAAGGGCGCGCGGGCGGTCAACTTCGCGCACGGCGAAGTCTTCGCGACCGCCGCGTTCATCGGCTACCTGCTGACCGCCAACGGCCTCGACTACTGGGCGGCCCTGCTGCTCGCGATCCTGGCCACGACGATCCTCGGGATCCTCATCGAGCGGGGCGCCTACCGGCCGCTCGCCGACGCAAGCGACCTCTCTCTCATCATCGCGACCATCGCGGTCTCGTTCATGATCAAGGGGGTGGTGCGGACCTCGTACGGAACGCGGGGGGACTTCGTCGTGTACCCGCCCATCTTCTCGTTCGAGCCCCTCATCATCCAGGGAGTGTTCATCCAGCGTCAGCACCTCGTGCTCGGGACCGTGGCGGTGGTGTGCATGATCCTCTTCGGCCTGTTCTTCGCACTCACCCGGCACGGGAAGATGATGCAGGCCGTTTCCGAGGACAAGGACGCCGCGGCCCTCGTCGGCATCAACGTGCGCCTCGTCTTCCTCTGGATCTGGGGCATCGGTTCGCTCCTCGGCGGCCTCGCCGGGGTGCTGATGGCGCCGATCACCCTGGTCTACCCGGACATGGGCCTCTCGATCCTCGTCAAGTCGTTCGCCGCGGCCGTGCTCGGCGGGTTCGACAGCCTGGCCGGGGCGGTGATCGGCGGACTCCTGATGGGGATCTTCGAACAGATGCTGAGCGGGTACGCCGGCACGATGTTCCAGGACATCGCGGGCTTCTCGGTGATCATCCTCGTCCTGCTCGTGCGTCCGAGCGGACTCTTCGGCTCGAAGGAGCAGACGCGCGTCTAGCGCGCCGGCACGTGCGCCTCGAGTCCCAGCAGCGAGACCGACCGGTGACCCTGGACCGTCCACAGCGCATCCTCCGCCTTGCCGCGGTGGCGGGCCTCGCGGTACTCGTGGTCGCCCCCTGGATGGTGAGCCTCTACAAGGTGCACGTCCTCAACGTGCTCATCATCAACATCATCATGGCGATCTCGCTCAACCTCATCATGGGCTATTCGGGGCAGTTCGCGAAGGCTAACGTCGCCTTCATGGGTCTCGGCGCCTACACCATGGGGCTCCTGGTCACCAGGGCGGACTGGTCGTTCTGGATCGCGTGGCCGACCGGGGCGCTCCTCGCCGCCGCGGTGGGCACCCTCGTCGCCCTTCCCGCCCTGCGGCTGCGAGGCCTCTACCTCGCGATCATCACCATCTCCTTCGTGCTCATCGTGCACTGGACGTTCCTGCACGCACGCTTCCTGACCGGGGGGGCGAGCGGATTCTCCGTCCCGCACCCGAACTATGGTGGTCTGCCCATCCCGAACACGCAGGCCACCTACTACCTCTCCCTGCTGACCCTGCTCGGCGCGATCTGGATGGTGCGCAACCTGGTCGCCTCCGGCTTCGGCCGGTCGCTCCTTTGCCTCGCCGAGCAGGAGCTGGTCGCGCCCGCGCTCGGCATCAACGTCTATGCCACCAAGATCGCGGTGTTCGCGCTGAGCGGACTCCTCGCCGGTTTCGCGGGAGGACTCCACGCCGTCACCCTCCAGTTCATCGACCCCCAGAACTTCTGGCTGCTTCAGCTCGTGATCCAGCTCTGCATGGTCGCTCTCGGCGGGGTCGCGAGCCTCCTCGGCTCGGTTCTCGGCGCCTCGATCATGACCCTCCTCATCGAGGTCCTGCGCGCCTTCAAGGGACTGTGGGAATTCGCGATCGGGGCCATCCTGCTCGTGACCATCGTGTTCTTCCCCCGTGGAATTGCGGGGCTCATCGAGCACTTCTTCCCGACCCTTCGAGAACGGCGGCACCGGCCATGACCGCCGCCCTCACCCTCCAGGGCGTGTCGATCAGCTTCGGCGGCATCCTCGCCCTCGACAACGTGTCCTGCGAGGTCCCGGCGGGGCAGCTTCGCGGAATCATCGGACCGAACGGCTCGGGGAAGACCACTCTCCTCAACGTCATCTCGCGCATCTACCCGGTGAGCGCCGGCGCGATCCGCCTCTTCGACGACGACATCACCCGCTGGCCGAACCATGCGGTGGCCCGCCACGGGGTGATGCGCACGTACCAGCGGGTGGCCCTCGTCAACCAGCTCACGGTGCTCGAGAACGTGATGCTCGGGCTCCACGCGACCCGGACGCAGCCGCTCCTCGGGATCGCATTTCGCACCTCCGGTTACCGGCGGCTCGAACGCGAAGCGGTGGATCGCTCCCGGGAGACCCTCGAGTTCATCGGCATCGAGCACCTCGCCGACCGCAAGGGTGACGAGCTCTCCGGCGGGCAGATGCGCCTCGTCGAGATCGCTCGGGCGATCGTGGCCCGGCCCCGGGTGCTCCTCCTCGACGAACCGGCGGCGGGGCTGAGCCTCGTGCGCATCGACGAGATCGCGGCCCTCGTCCGGCGCATCAACGGGGAGCTCGGGGTCACCGTCATCCTCGTCGAGCACGTGCTGAACCTCGTCATGTCCCTCTGCGAGCGCATCTCGGTGCTGGTCTCGGGGCAGCTCCTCGTCGAGTCGGGCTCCCCCTCGGAGGTGCAGGAGGACCCCCGGGTTCGCGAGGCCTACCTCGGACAGGCGCGGGCCCGTGGGCACGGGCACGGGCCCGGCAAGGGCGACGAGGCCTAGGCGGATGCTCGCGCTCGAAGACCTCTTCCTCGGCTACGGTCCGATCGACGTCATCAAGGGCATCAGCCTCGAAGTGGCGGACGGCGAGGTGGTGTGCATCCTCGGCGGCAACGGCTCGGGAAAGAGCACGATCCTCAAGGCCATCGCGGGGTTCCTCGAGCCGCAGTCGGGCGCGGTCCGTTACGACGGCAGGGTGGTCAACCACGTGCCGGCCCACCGTCGCTGGCACGACGGCCTCGTCTACATCCCCCAGGACCGCAAGCTCTTCGGCCGCAAGACGGTCTACGAGAACCTCGAGCTCGGGTGCCTGAGCCGCGGCGAGCCGCAGGCCGAGGTCAAGCGCCGCATCGAGGAGATGCTGGAGCACTTCCCGGTGCTCAGGCAAAAGAGCCGCCTCAAGGCCCTGACCCTGAGCGGCGGCGAGCAGCAGACCCTGTCCCTCGCACGAGCGCTGATGGGCTCGCCTCGGCTCATCCTCCTCGACGAACCCTCGGCCGGGCTGGCTCCGGTGTGGATCGAGCAGCTCTTCGACGTCATGCAGCGCGTGATCGCGAACCTCGCCCTCACGGTGATCATCGTGGAGCAGAACATCCACGTCGGCCTCGACTTCGCCGAGCGGGGGTTCGTCATCCAGAACGGGGTGATCGCGCTCGAGGAATCGTCGGCCACCCTGCGCGGGAGCGAGGAGCTCATTCGCTCCTATCTCGGAGGATGACGGTGGAGCGCTTTCTGGCGGGAAAGGCCGCGCTCGTGACGGGCGCCTCGCGCGGGATCGGGCGCGCGACCGCGCTCGCCCTCGCCGCCCGCGGGGCCGACGTCTGCGTGCACTGCCACGAGCGCCGGGAGCTCGCCGAAGAGGTGGCGGCGGCGATCGAGGCCGGCGGCCGGAGAAGCCTCGTGGTCGCGGCCGACATCGCCGATCCGGACGCGGTCGCCGAAGCGATCGGAACCGTCGGTCGGGCGTTCGGTCGCCTCGACGTGCTCGTCAACAACGCAGGTGCAGTCGCGCCGAACCGGCTGCCGGAGGCGGAGATCGAGGTTGTCCACCGCATCATCGACGTCAATCTCAAGGGTCCGTTCAACTGCATCTCGGCGGCGCTTCCGCTGCTCCGGGCGTCGGGGGGCGTTATCGTGAACGTCGGAGCGCTCAACTCGCGGGCGATCTCGGCCGGCGGGCCGGCCTACGCCGCCGCCAAGGAGGGCCTCGTCGCGATGACCCGCAACCTCGCCCAGGACCTCGGACCTCTCGGAGTGCGCATCAACGCGGTCGCGCCCCCGCTCACCGCCACCGACATGGGCCGTTGGGCGATGGAAGCGGCAGGTTCTCCACACGCCGGCCTCGGAAGCAGGCAGCGGGCGGCGGATCCTCGGGAGGTGGCCGAGGTCATCGCCCTGTTCTGCTCCCCGGGGATGGCCTACGTCTGCGGCGAGACGCTCTACATGGGCGGAGGCTTCGAGTCGCCGTCCACGACGCCCCCGTCATCGGAATGAGGGAGAGCCGTTTGGAAACGAAATGGGAATCGGAGCGGGTGCGCGACCTCGTGCCCTCGGCGACGATCGATCTCGGCGACCGCGTCAAGCGCCTGCGCGCGGAGGGCCGCGACGTGCTCAACCTCATCTCCGGCGCCCCCGAGTTCGACACCCCGGCCGAGATCAAGCGTGAGGCCCACGCCGCTATCGACGAAGACTACCGGTACATGACCTACAGCTTGAGCGCGGGCCTCGAGGACCTGCGCCGTCTGATCGCGGACAAGCTCGCGGGCGAGAACGGGATCGCCGCACGACCGGACGAGATCATCGTCACCGTCGGCACCAAGGAGGGCATCGCCCTCGCAACCTGGGCCTGCCTCGAGGCTGGCGACGAGGTGCTCCTCCTCACCCCGGGATGGGTGACCTACGACGCGCTCATCCGACTCGCGGGAGCCCGGCCGGTGAGCGTTCCGTTGCACCAGTCGTCCCCGCAGATGCTCACCGGCGCCGACCTCGAGTCCCGGATCACGCCAAGGACACGCGCCATCCTCATCAACACGCCCCACAACCCCACGGGCCGCGTTCTCGGCTCCGCCGAGCTCGACGCGATCGCCGACACCGCGCGGCGCAACGACCTCCTGGTGCTCGCCGACGAGACCCTCGAGTACCTCGTCTACACGAACGCGCGTCACCTGAGCATCGCGGCCCGGCCCGGAATGGCACAGCGCACCCTCACATTCAACGGTTTCTCGAAGGCGTTCTCGATGGCGGGCTGGCGGGTGGGGTACGTGCACGGAGCGCCCCCGCTCGTCGCGAACATGCTGAAGGTGCACCAGCACCTCGTGACCTGCGCCAACGTGGTCGCCCAGAAGGCCGCGACGGCGGCGTTCGACGCCGCGGCGAACGGACGCGCCGGCATCCGGGCCGGGCTCTCGGAGCGGCGCGAGCTCGTGTCCCGCGCCCTCGACTCGATTCCCGGCATCCGCTGCCCGGTGCCGGAAGCGGGGCTCTTCTGCTTCCCGGACATCTCCGGGACCGGCATGGACGATCGCGAGTTCGCCGATTTCAGCCTCGATGAAGCCGAGATTGCGGTCCTGCCGGGTTCGGCGTTCGGCGAAGGAGGCGAAGGGCACGTCCGCATCGCGTTCGGGCGGCGCTCGACCGACGCGCTTGGCCGGGGAATCGAGCGGCTCCGCGCCGCTTTGGCGCGGCGGACGGAAGAGGCGGCGGCGCCGAGCGAACCCCGTGCGGCCCGCTGAGTCGCGGACCGCGGTGCATCCCGTCGTCCGGTGACCGTGCGGATGCCAGCCCGCACCGTCGTCGCGGGGGCGGACATCGGAGGGACCTTCACCGACGTCTGCCTCCTCGATCCCGCGACGGGCCGCTCAACGGCCCGGAAGGTGCTCACCACCCACCGCGATCCGAGCGAGGCGGTGCTCGTCGGACTCGACGAGGCGCTCGCGAATGAGGGTCTCGCCCCGGCGGCGGTGACCGTCATCGTTCACGCGACGACCCTCGCCACGAACGCCCTCATCGAGCGCAAGGGCGCCCGCACCGGGATGCTGACGACGCGCGGGTTCAGGGACGTCATCGAGGTCGGCCACGAACAGCTCTACGATCTTTACGACATTCACCTCGATCTCCCCGCGCCCCTCGCGCCACGTGCGTTGCGACGGCCGGTCGCGGAGCGGACCGCGAGCGACGGCGAACGGCTCATGATCCTCGACGTCGAGAGCGCGGACGCGGCCATCCGGTTTCTCGTCGAACGCGGGGTCGAGTCGATCGCGGTCTGCTTCCTCCACGCGTACGCCAATCCGGAGAACGAGCGAGCCGCGGCGGACCGGGTCCGGGCGCTGGCCCCGGAGGTTCCGGTATCGGCCTCTTCCGAGGTCCTGCCCGAGCTCGGGGAGCTGCCGCGATTCTCGACCACCGTGGCGAACGCCTACGTGCAGCCTCTCGTCTCGCGCTACCTCGCGGGGCTCGAGTCGCGTCTCCGAGCGAGCGGCCACCGTGGTGCGTTCACCGTCGTCAATTCGCGCGGCGGCACGATGAGCCCGGGGGCCGCGGCGCGTTTTCCGATCCGGATGCTCGAATCGGGACCGGCCGCGGGCGCCCACGCGGCCGCGGTGCTTGCCCGGCGCCTTCGCATCCGGAACCTCCTTTCGTTCGACATGGGCGGGACGTCGGCCAAGATCTGCCTCGTGCGCAACCACACACCGCAGGTGACGGTGGAGTTCGAGGCCGCGCGCATCGCCCGGTTCAAGCGCAAGAGCGGCCTGCCGGTGCGGATCCCGGTGGTCGACCTCATCGAGATCGGGGCGGGGGGCGGCAGCATCGCGCGGGTGGACGAGCTCGGGCTCCCGGCGGTGGGGCCGAGGAGCGCGGGGTCCGAGCCGGGGCCGGCGTGCTACGCGCGCGGCGGGCACGAGCCGACGGTGACCGATGCCGACACGGTGCTCGGCTACCTCAACCCGGAATATTTCGTGGGAGGGCGGCTCGGGCTCGACACCGATGCGGCGAGGGCGGCTCTCGACGAGCACGTCGGGCGCCCCCTCGGAGTGTCGCCCGTCGAGGCCGCGTGGACGGTGTTCCGCCAGGTGAACGAGCAGATGGCCCGGGCGGCGGCGGTACACGCGTCGGAGCACGGGGTGGACCTGCGGCGCTTCTCCCTTCTCGCGTTCGGTGGGGCGGGCCCCATTCACGCCGCCGCGGTTGCCTGCTCCCTCGGGGTCCGGCGCATCGTCGTCCCGGCGAACCCGGGGGTGCTCTCCGCCCTCGGAGCGGTGCTCGCCCCTCCGCGTTTCGACCTTGCCGCGTCGCACCGCAGCGAGCTCGCACGCCTGGACCTCGACCGGGTGAACGCACTGCTCGCGGATCTCGAGGCGCAGGGCCGCGGTCTTCTCGACGAGGTCGAAGCGAGCGGGCGCCGCGAGGTGGTTCGGCAGGTCGACATGCGCTATCGCAATCAGCGCTACGAGGTGCCGGTTGCGCTGCCGGCCGCGGGCAAGATCGAGCGGGCGAGCCTTCCTGGGGTCGAAGCCGCCTTCCACCGCGCCTACGAGCAGCGCTACGGGCGCATCATCCGCGGCGTCGAGGCGGAGGCGGTGACCTGGCGGGTCTCGGTCGCGGCAAGCGCTCCCGCGACCCTCCGATCTCCACGTCGCGCGAACCCGGCCCGGGACCCGGGCCCGGATCCCGGGCCGCCGTCCGGACGGCGCCCGGCCTGGTTCGGGGATGGATTCACGGAGACGCCGTTCTACCGGCGCGCCCGCCTGCCCCCGGGTGCACGCCTCGAGGGTCCGGCAATCGTCGAGGAGGACGGCTCCACCACCGTCGTGCCGCCCTCGGCGCGGGCCCGCGTCGATGCCACCGGCAACCTCGTGCTCGAGCTGTGAGCAGACTCGACCCCACCGAAATCGGGATCGGCTGGAACCGGTTGCTCTCCATCGTGGACCAGGGCACGGTCGCCCTCAAGCGCACCGCCTTCTCGCGCAACGTGACCGACGCGGACGACTTCTCGAACGCCCTCTTCGACGCGAGCGGGAATCTCATCGCGCAGCCGAGCCAGGGCGAGGTCGCGTTCCTCGGGGTGATGTCCACCGAGGTCAAGGCGTTCCTCGAGCGCTATCCCGCCGCCACCCTTCGGCCGGGCGACGTGCTGCTCTCGAATGATCCGTGGCTCGGGGCGTCGCAGCTCAACGACTACACGATGGTCGCGCCGATCTTCCATCGGCGGCGCCTCGTCGGGTTCGCCGCGTGCTGCGCCCACTCTCCCGACGTCGGCGGGCGGGTCCTCTCGAGCGACTCGAGCGACATCCACGAGGAAGGCTTCATCATCCCTCCGACGTTCCTCTACCGGCGCGGGCGGCCGAACGAGGAGCTGATGCGCTTCATCCGCGCGAACGTCCGGGTGCCGGACATCGTCGTCGGCGATCTCATGGCCCAGGTCGCGTCCAACAACGTCGTCCGGAAGGGGGTGGCGGAGTTCCTCGAGGATACCGGCCTCCCCGATCTGGAGGAGATCGGACGCGAGATGCGCACCCGGAGCGAGCGCGCGATGCGGACCATCGTCGCCGGGCTCCCGGACGGGACCTGGCGGGGCGAGGTCGAGGCGGACGGAGACGAGAAGCCGGTCACCATCCGGGTCCGGATCGACGTCGAGGGCGACTCGATCAGCGTCGATCTCGCGGGCACCTCGCCCCAGTCCGCGCGCGGCATCAACGTCACCTTCAACTGGACGTACGCCGACGTGGTGTACGCGCTCCTGTGCGCGTGCAAGCCCGAGTCTCCGATCAACGCGGGAAGCCTCGAACCGCTTCGGGTGAGCGCGCCGCCCGGGTGCATCCTGAACGCCGAGTACCCGGCCGCGGTCGGCGCCCGGGTGCTGGTCGCGCACTACGTGCAGGCGGCGGTGTTCCGCGCCCTCGAGCCGATCCTCCCCGATCGCGTGATCGCGGATTCCGCCGCCCCGACCTGGGTGCCGGTGCTCTCCGGGGTGAACGGCCACGGCGAACGATTCGTCGAGATCCTCATCGTCCACGGCGGAATCGGGGCGCGGCCAAGCAAGGACGGGATGGTGGTGTCCTACCCCGACCATCCCCCGACCACCGCGGTCGAGATATTCGAGAGCGAGAAACCGATCCTCGTCGAGGCCAAGGAACTCATCGCCGACTCGGCGGGGGCAGGGCGTTTCCGCGGAGGGCCGGGGCAGCAGTTCCGGTTCCGACTGCTCGGGGACGCGCCCCTTCGCGTCGCGATGCGCGCCGACCGGATCCGGCACCCGCCCCTGGGGTTCGCGGGCGGACATGCCGGGCACCCGGGAACGGCCACGCTGAACGATACCGTGCCCCTTCATCCCAAGCGAACCGTCTTCATCGACCCGGGCGACGTCGTCGACCTGCGGACCCCCGGAGGCGGCGGGTTCCACGACCCACGCACGCGGGACCGGGCCGCGGTGGAGCGCGACCTCGACGACGAGCTCGTGTCGGAGGTCGAGGCCCGCGCGCACTACGGCTTCGAGCCCGCGGAGAATCCAGAACCGAACCTTGATTGACCGTCGAGACCGAAGGAGCAGCGACCATGCAGAAAGAGAAGATCGTGACCGCCGGCGCCCCGACCCGGATGGACGACCACGTGCACCCCTTCGCCCAGGGGTGGAAGGTGGGCGACTTCGTCTTCACGGGCGGGATCGCGGCCGAGGACCCGGAGACCGGCAAGATGGTCGACGGCGACATCCGGGACCAGGCGCGACGGTGCATGGAGACCATGAAGGCGATCCTGGAGGCCGCGGGTTCGTCCCTCGACAAGGTGATCAAGGTCACCGTGCTGTTCACGAACTTCGACGACAAGGCGCGCTTCGAAGAGATCTACGGCGAGTACTTCCCGGGCGACAAGCCGGTGCGCACCTCGGCGGCGGTGAGCTATCTCGGGCGGAACATCCTGATGGAGATCGACGCCATCGCGCACGTCTGAGCGGGCGCGGCCACGGACCGACCCCGAATTTCCATTCCCCACCGGAGCGAATCCATGAACGAAGAGACCCTGCTGCGGTCCGCGGTGGTGACCGGCGGCGGCGGCTTCATCGGCCGCGCGATCGCGATTGCGCTCGCCGACGACGGCCACGACATCGCCCTGTGGGACCTCGACGAGGGGGCCCTCGACGCGAGCCGGGCGGCGATATCGGAGGCCCACCCGCGCGCGGTCGTCTCGACGCACGCCCTCGACCTCACCGACGACGGGGCGGTCACCGCGGCGGCGGCGGCGACCGTCGCCCGCCACGGCGGCGTCGACGTGCTCGTCAACTGCGCGGGGGTCTTCTACCTCACCCCCATCGACGACCTCGACATGGCAGCCTGGGACCGGATGCTCAGCATCAACCTCCGGGCCCCGGTGGCGTGCATCCGGGCCTGCCTCCCAAGCATGGTCAAGCGGGGCGGGGGAGCCATCGTCAACATCGCCTCCATCAGCGCGGTCGTCGCGCGGCAGGCGAACCTCGCCTACTCGGCGTCGAAGGCGGCGCTCGTGCGGGTGACCCAGGACCTCGGCCTCGACCTCGCGGAGCACGGCATCCGGGTCAACGCCATCACCCCCGGCTCCACGGACACGCCGATGATCCGCAACTACGACGACCCCGACGCGATGCGCGAGGCGATGCTGCGCGGGAGCCTCGAGAAGTACCGGATAGGAATCCCGCTGGGGCGGCTCGCGACCCCCGAAGACCACGCCGCCGCGGTCGCCTTCCTGGTCTCCGACGCGGCCCGTCACATGACCGGGCAGAACCTCGTAATCGACGGAGGCCAGACCCTCGCCTGACCCGGCGCCGCCCCGCCCCCGCGCGGTCGAGATCGTCGCCCTCTTCTCCGCCGGGCGGCCTCGAGGGGCCGTGGTCGAGCGCCCTGCGGTTCCTGGTGTCGGGCTCGGCGCGAATCAATTTACTTCAACCAGGATGTCCTTTCGCTGCCACTTGCGCGGCAGTACGATAATCACCGCATCCGTACGATGAAACGTGTGAATCATGTTACGGCACTCACCCTTGGACCCGAGTCAGCACGACCATTGCCACCCTGATGCACCGCATCGACGGGCCGCTGGAGTCGAACATGCGGGGCGGCCATTGGCACCGGCAGACCCGCGCACGTCACGGGCGACACCGGATACCCCGCCCCCGCTCCGCCTCGTGGCCACCTCCGAGCACCCTGTTGCCAGGACCCCCGGTTGCGGTTCGGCCCCGGAACGCATGCGCCAGGGCGGGGGAATCAGCGGGCGGAGGCATGGCTCGACGACTTGATCTCGTCAACGCAGTCGGATCATGCCGCGCAAGATACGGCAGCTTCTCGCCGACCTCCGTTCGGCGGGGTTCGTGGAGACCGGATCCGGGGGGAAGGGCTCTCACCGGAAGTTCCTGCACCCGAGATATCCAGGCGCGGTGACGGTGAGCGGGAAACCGGGTGATGACGCGAAGCCATACCAGGAACAGCAGATCAGGCGTGCCGTCGAGGAGATGGGCAAATGAGACCAAGCGACCGCTACCACAAGTGGATCGAATGGAGCGATCAGGATGGCGCCTACCTGGGTCGTTGTCCGGACGTTATCACCGGGATTCACGGGACGGATCCCATCCGACTCTATGACGAGCTCTGCACAGTCATCGATGAAGTCCTGACGGAGCTGAGAGAGTCCGGGAGTGCTCTTCCGGAGCCGCTGACTCGTCCGATGCGAGAAGTCGCCTGACGGCAAGGGATCGTGCCCACGAATCCGTCCCTCCGGGAGTCGCCCGCGGAGCGTTGAAGCCGTGGAGTAGGGCATCGAAACGACGAGAGCGATGAACCTTGCTTGGGGGGTGCAGGCGCGCTCACGAAAACATCGACGCAGGCGTTCGCAGATGGGTAGTGATGTTGTGTGCAGCAGGTAGGAACAGCTAATGACCGCGGACCACCTGATCGGGATCGAACGGTTCGAGGCGGACCTCTGGAAGGTCGCGGACAACCTGCGGGCCAACTCGAACCTCGCGTCGAACGAGTACTTCATGCCCATTCTGGGCCTCATCTTCCTGCGGCACGCGACGAACCGCTACTACGCGGCTGCGGCCGCGATCGACGAAGACAAGGCTGCGGGCAGGATGCCGGATCGCCCCTTGGTCGAGGCCGACTTCACGCGGCGCCGCGCGCTGATGCTGCCCGAGCCGGCGCGCTACGACACGCTGCTGGAGATGCCGAAGGACGGCAATCTCGGCGCGGCCGTGACCGCCGCCATGGAAGCCGTGGAGGACCACTTCCCGCCGCTTGCCGGCCAGTTGCCGAAAGACTACGAGCGCTTCGAGGACGACGTGCTGGAAGAGATGATGCGGACCTTCGATTCCGAGGCGCTGCGCACGGCCTCGGGCGACGTGTTCGGCCGCATCTACGAGTACTTCCTGGCCGAGTTCTCCAAGCAGGGCGCGCACGACAACGGCGAGTTCTTCACGCCGCCCTCGATCGTCCAGACCATCGTGAACGTGATCGAGCCGGATCACGGCGTCGTCCTCGACCCCGCATGCGGTTCGGGCGGGATGTTCGTGCAGTCGAGCCACTTCATCGAGGACGCCGGCGAGGACGCGATGAAGCGGGTCACGTTCTACGGCCACGAGAAGAACGAGACCACCGCGAGGCTCGCCGGCCGCGTGGTCGATACGGCGGTCAAGGAACTGGAAGCCCGGGACTCGGATCGCTGGCCCAACGCGGAGATCGGCAAGGCGCGCCGGTCGCTGGAAAGCGTGCGGGGGTCGGCCGTCGAAGCACTCCGGCGGGCACGCCATTTCGTTCATCAGGCCGACTGGCTGCAAGAACGCTTCCCCGACGCGAGGCTCCGCGATGTCGAAGGCCTGGTGAAGCTGGTCGAACGCGGCGAGATCGAGGCGCATGATTGGAGCCTCACGCCCGGCCGGTATGTCGGCGTCGCGCCCGAGGAGGAGGACGAGGGTTTCGACTTCGAGGAGGCGATGCGGTCCATCCACCTCGATCTCAAGGGGCTGAACGAAGAGGCGGAGAAACTGGCCGCGCGGATCGCCCGGAACTTCGAGGAATTGGGGGTGTGACCACGGCGCCGCCATACACCATCACTTCGGCGATTCTCGATCTGGCCGAACGGATCGGCGAAGCCATCGGTCGCGCGGAGGAAGCGGCGGTCCGCGGGGACCTTCGCCTGCGCCGCGTCAACCGTATCCGCACCATCCAGGGCACCCTCGCGATCGAAGGCAACACGCTCACCGAAGACCAGGTCTCGACCATCCTCGACGGCAAGCCGGTCGTCGCGTCGCTTCGGGAGATTCAGGAAGTTCGCAATGCGATCAGGGCCTATGAGGAGTTCGTGCATTGGAATCCCGCCCGTGAAACCGACCTGCTTAACGCACACGAGGTCCTGATGGCCGGATTGCTGGACGCGCCCGGCCACTACCGGCGCGGCAACGTCGCCGTCGCCGGAGGGGGAGAGGGGCACCACATCGGCCCTCCCGCCGACCGCGTGCCGCATCTGATGGAGAATCTGCTGTCCTGGCTGGACGAATCGGGCGAGCACCCGCTGATCGCAAGTTCCGTATTCCACTACGAATTCGAGTTCATCCATCCCTTCGAGGATGGCAACGGCCGCATGGGGAGGCTCTGGCAGACCTTGATACTGACGCGCTGGAACCGCCTGTTCGCCGATGTTCCGGTGGAGAGCCTGGTCCATGCGCGCCAGAACGAGTACTACGAGGCCATCCGGGCAAGCTCCTCCAAGGTAGAGAGCACTCCGTTCGTCATCTTCATGCTGGAAGCGATTCTTGAAGCCGTCCGGGACTTCCGTACGACCGACCAAGCAGGCGATCAGGTAACCGACCAAGTGGCGCGACTGCTCGCCGAGCTTCGGGACGCCCCGAGGAGCGCTGCTGAAATCATGGCCGCGCTCAGCCTGTCGCACCGCCCGACCTTCCGCAACAATTACATCCGTCCGGCGCTGGAGGCGGGACTGATCGAAATGACCCGTCCGGAGTCTCCGACGGCAAGAAACCAGCGGTATCGGCTCACGGCCGGTGGGCTGGCGGCGATGCGATGAGTCGGATGATGTCTGCGCCAACCTGCCGACGCCACCCTGACCATCCGCGACGCGCCGGATTCCGGCTAGGACTCCCACTCCCCTGAACCTGTCGAAGCGTGAGCTATGCCCCTCCGCCCACCACAGCAAAAAATGGTAGCGTTAGTGAAAAAGGGAACAATCTCTAAATGGACAGAGCCAAACTAATAGCCGTCATTGGCGGCGCAGCCCCTCCTCCCTCCGCCCTTACAGCCGCCGAGGAAGTCGGAAAACTACTCGCAGAACGAGGCATGGGCGTCGTCTGCGGTGGCCTTTCAGGCGTCATGGAAGCCGTTTGCAAAGGCGCATCTGAAGCAGGTGGCCTGACAGT
>Ga0209021_1002973_pt1 | contig 14111 bp, 10 predicted proteins | sample PinacodermFT_FD_187299 | JGI IMG/M metagenome (GOLD analysis project Ga0209021, IMG submission 187299) | Host-associated microbial community of the marine sponge Aplysina aerophoba from Gulf of Piran - sponge pinacoderm, lysed by freeze-thaw... | ecosystem: Host-associated > Porifera > Sponge >... | reverse complement strand
CTCGTGCGTCGCGAAGCGATCTTCGATGGCGGACAGGCGATCCTCCAACTTGGCCAATCTGTCATCGAGCGTCATGCGGGCCGGAGTCCGGCCCTGAGCATGGAGGGCACTGGGAAGGGCCAGGCTTGCAAGGAGTGTCAGCGTGAGAATCTTGAACGGCATGCAAATGCTCCAACGTGAGTGTCGCATAGGGCCCAGGCCGCCGCGCGGTCTACGGCGTCAGATCAGACACCAGACGAGTCGCCGGAAGCCTGGAAGCGTCACCATAGACAGTGCTGCGAAAAATCTGCGATTGTAAATGGAGAGTCTAGAAACGAACAAGGTTAGATGCCAAACCTCCGCGAAGAAACGCTGAACACCTATCTCGCGTTGTTGCTGGAGGACTACGATGGCATCAGTGCGGCGGCGGAAATTCGCGGACCGACCGATGCGATCGACATCACGGTCACCCAAGAAGGCACGACACCAAGCGTCAAGATTTTCGTTGAGGCCAAAGTCGGCGACACCGAGGCCAAGCGGCGCCAAGCGGAAGTCCAGGCACGTTCAAGGCTGTCGGGCCGACCTCGGGCACTTGCGTTCGCTGTTTGCTATCCGCAACACCTGCGTGACGGTTCCCTATCGTCGAAAGCCACTCAGGGTGCCCTGGCGAAGTCCGAGATCGCATTCGCGCCTGTGCCGCGCTTCGGACCATCATCCACATGGCGCGTGGGGATGATCGACGATCTTGCCTCCAGTCTTCGCCATGCCGATTTGTATCGGCGTCGTGTGGCCGAGACAATCGAGCATACAGTCCGTGAAGCGGCCGAGATCCTTTCGCAGCAAGGGTGTGCCCGGGCCATAGCCGATGCGCTCGCATTGCCCAAGAGAGACGAAGAGCTCAAGGCCGCGCCCCTGGTTGCGGCCCTGATGCTCTCGAACGCCGCGCTCTTGCACCAACGCCTGCGGCTTGTGGAACAGCTTGGCCAGATCACAAAGTTGGAAGATGCCGCAAGAGTCGGCATTGATAACTTGCCTCCCGCTATCCGTGCGGCGTGGAGAGAGATTCTAGCCGTTGACTATCACCCGGTGTTCTCCCCCGCTGTCGCGGTCGTGAACGCACTCTCCGATGGCGAGTTGGCGCGTCCCTTGGGCTGGATCGCAGAGAATGCTATCGCCGTTGCGGACGAGTTGGCTTCGTTACGGTTCGACCATGCCGGGCCTCTTTACCACCGTCTGCTGTCTTCGGCGAGGTACGACGGCTCGTTCTACACGAACAATGTGTCTGCGCTGCTCCTTGCTAGGCTTGCGCTCACCGAATCGACAGTGGATTGGTCGGACGTTGAGGCGCTCTCCAAGCTGAAGGTGATCGATCCCGCTTGCGGAACCGGCACACTCCTGATGGCGGCGATGCATGCAATTCGTGACCGTTACGAGACCGCGGCCGGAACCGACGCCGAACTCGACTTGCTCCACCTGGCTCTGGTCGAAGATGTGATCTATGGACTCGACATCAACCGGCATGGCGTCCAACTCGCCGCCTGCAACTTGACGCTTGGGAATCCCCGTGTCGACTACCGGCGGATGAACTTGTATACGATGCAGCACGGCCCACAATCGAACGGGAAGTACAAGGCAGGGTCGCTCGAGTTGCTGGCAACCGCCTCGGATACGCGAGACATCATCAGCCTCGCGGCACCGTTGCCGACCGCCGAGGATCTCGAAGCTGAACGTGCCGAGCCCGGTGCCGCACCTACAGAGTCCCTGACCCAAATGTTCGATTTGGTGATCATGAACCCGCCCTTTACGCGGAACGACATCCGCAATCGGCAGTACGACTCCGGCGATCGGCGGCCCCTCCAAGAACGCGAGATCGAGATCGCCAGCTTTCTGGCGGGACCGGATGCCTTAGCCGCCCAAGCGATCGACCAGACCAGCGTGCGGACGTTCTTCTCGCCGTTAGCTGACGCGTTACTGAAGAAGGACGCTTTCGGAACGCTGGCTGAAGTTGTGCCTACTACCGCGCTGACAGCTGCTTCGGGAATCGATGAACGGCGCTTTCTGGCAGAACGCCTCCAAATCGAGACGATCGTCACGAGCCACGATCCGCGGCGCGTCAGTTTCTCCGAAAACACCACGATTCATGAATCCCTGTTGGTAGCCCGCCGTCCGGGCAAGGAGCGCATCGCGACGCGCTTTATCTCGCTGGCGCGCATGCCCCAAGACGCCCACGAGGCCATTCTGCTGTCAGACCTGATCAACCGCGGTGCCGATCTCGACGAATGGGGCACGGAATACGCGTGGCCCTGGCATCGGGTCCGCGCAGGCGATTGGAGCGCGGCCCAGTTCTATGACGCGGCACTGGCGGAGGCCATGCATGACATGGAGTCGCTCGCTGGGACGAGGCTGACGCCGGCCGATTCACTCTGCCATATCGAGCCGGGCGGCCAGCGAGTTCGCGACGCCTTCTTGCTGCCACCCAAGCGAGGAAGTTTGCCCAGGCGCACCCCGCATTCGCCGCGCCTGCCCGGGCAGGCCTACGGTGGCGGGAGTTGGACCACTCCGATCCTCTGGGATCACGCCACCGACCGGCAAGTCTCGATGGAAGCAACTGCGGACGTGCTGGGGGTACCTAGGCCCAACAAGCAGGGCTATGCCAAGGACGTCTTGGCAACTAAGGCGAGTCGACTTCTGATCGCGAACCGGTTACGAACGAACACCGTGCGGGTCTCAGCCTGCTACGCGGACAGGCCGCTGCTGGGCTCGGCCTGGGTGCCGGTGCGCCCGGTCGTTGCAAACCCCACGCTCGAGCGGGCGCTGTGCGCATGGTGGAACTCGACTCCCGGCATCCTGACGCTGCTGCATTGTCGCGCTAAGGCGCTCGACTACCCGCGTTACGCGCTGGCCTCGCTGCGTTCTCTGCTAGTCCCAGATCCGCAGCTGACCAATATCCAGCCTCTCGCCGACGCATTCGCCGAGACCCGCCAAACACCGCTGCTGGCGTGGCCAAGGATGAACGAGTGCCCGGCCCGCGCCCGGATCGACAGCGCAGCCGCCCACGCCCTGCGCATGGACGGGCGGCAAGTGGCGGATTGGCGCCGCCGGATCGCAGTTGAGCCCACTGTGTCTGGTAGAGCCGCAAATTAGGCGATCCGCGACCTTTGACGTAGCAAGGGTGATCTGCCTGTAACGGGGGTACTACGGGTAACGCTGCGCGTTCTACATCCAGCGAAGGTTGCTTGGCTGCGACAGGTGTCGCTGGCGGGCAAGGGTGTTGAGGGCGCTCGTGGGGCGCGCGAGGCGTGTGCAAGCAGGATCACAGGCGCGACCGCAAGGGCCGGTATTGCGAAGCATTGGGCGACCCGCGGACGGCCGATGGCTTCGACCCGAACGATCTAACGTAGGCTTCGTACTGCTGTTCGAATGCCTGCAGCCAGATTGGCTAACCGCGGGGACGGAACAAGGGGCGTGCGCTAAGCACAATCGGCCTCCAGTGGAATATTGGTATAGCAAGTCCTGAGCGATTCCAAGACCTGGCCCACAGTTTTGGTCGAGACGACCTTGTTGGCGACTTGAGCGGGGTCGGCACCGGCATCACTGGATGCTCAGCATCCGATCGATCGCCAGCTGGGCCTTGCGGGCCGTCTCTGCTTCTATGGTGACCTCGATCTGGTCCCGCTCCAAAGAGTTGAGCAGTTTCTCCAGTGTGTTCATTTTCATGTATTCGCACACCGCGTCTGCACTGACCGGGTGGAAGGTCTTGTCGGGGATCTCGCGCCGCAAGCGGTACACCATGCCCATCTCTGTGCCGACGATGAACTCATCGGCTCGGGATTCCTCGGCATGGCGGATCATGCCTTCCGTGGAGAGGAAGAACGCTTTCTGGTAGGGAGAGTTGCCCTGCATCACCTTCGACATGCAATGCGATGCACAGCCGCATTCTGGATGGATGAGCAGTTCCGCCTCAGGGTGGCGCTCGAAGGCCTCTTCGAGAGCGCTCTCGCCGATCTTGGCATGCACATGGCAGCAGCCGTCGTACAGATCGACCAAAGCGGCATCCACCACGTTGCTCTGGGCGATTGAGACAGAACCGAGAAATTTGTCAGGCAAGAACAGGATCCGACGGCCCGGATTCTGGCCGGCGGCGTGATCCAGCACCTGGGCTGCGTTCCGCGACGTGCAGATGTAGTCGCTGAGCGCCTTGGTGGCAGCGTCTGTGTTGACGTAGGAAATCACGACGCCATCAGGGAACTTGTGCTTCCAAGCGCGCACGCGGGCATGGTCAATCGACTCGACCAAAGAGCAACCCGGCTTGTCCGGCATGTAGACCTTCGACCGGTCGCCGACGATGGTCTTGGCTGTCTCGCCCATGAACCAGACGCCGCAGAAATCCACCCGAGGCGAGGTCTGCTTGGCCACGTAGCGACTCAGCCCCAGCGAATCGCCGACCTCGGCGGCGACTTCTTGCAACTCGGGGAACTGGTAGTTGTGCGCGACGATCAGTGACTGCTTGCGGGCGGCCAACTCGCCCACGCGCTGCGCGGTGCCCACCAGCCTCTCCGTGTATTCCCGCGTGTAGCGGCCGGGATAAAGGTCGCCCGCGGCACGGTTAAACGTGTCGTACCACCGGTTGTAAGGCAGGCGTTCCATGGGGCGAGCCTCTGCTTCAGACTTGGAAAGACTTTCCGCAGCCGCAACTCTTGTCGGCGTTCGGGTTCTTGAACAGGAAGCGTTGCTCGAGCAGCGTTTCGACATAGTCGAGCGTCATGCCGTCGAGGAACTGGAAGCTCTTCGGGTCAACGCACAGGCGGACGTCGTCAACGTCGAAGACCGTGTCGGCAGGGCGCGCCGAGCGCTCGTACCTGAACTTGTACTGCAAGCCCGAACAGCCGCCGCCAATGACGCCGAGACGCAACAACCCGCCAGGGTTGTCCGCGTCCAGCATCCCGCGGATCTTCCGGGTTGCGCTGGGCGTGACGTCAATCATCGCGTTCCTTCATAATACCCGCCTTGCCGGGCGGCACGCGATTTGTGTCCGAACTTACGCTGCAATCGAGCATCGGCACTGGGCCGTGACCTCCATCGTGGGCGATTCCGGTGGACTGTTTCAAGCGTCGGCCCTGACCCCGCTTGGCGCTGCGCCTTGAGCGCGGAGCCGGGACCTGCCAGTACAATGGCATTACTGAGCCCCGCGCATGTTGGTCGACAAGCATGGCCGTGCCTTGGAGGATCTGCGGATCTCCGTCACGGACCGCTGCAACTTCCGCTGCACCTACTGCATGCCTCTGGACCAGTACGACTGGATCTCCCGTGATCAGATCCTCAGTTACGAAGAGATTCGCCGCCTCGTAGGTGTCTTCGCGCGCTTGGGCGTGCGCAAGTTGCGCATTACCGGGGGCGAGCCGCTGCTGCGAGCGGACCTCGAAGATTTGGTGGCGATGCTGGCGCAGGTCGGTGGTGTCGAAGACATCTGCCTGACCACCAATGGCTCGTTGCTCGCCGACAAGGCCGTAAGGCTGAAGCGCGCCGGGCTGGGTCGGGTCACGGTCAGCGTCGACTCGCTCAATCCGACAACCTTCGCGCGCATGGCTCAGCGCGGCGAAGTGGCGACCGTTCTAGCGGGCATCTCGGCTGCCATCGAGGCGGGTCTAGCCCCGGTCAAGCTCAACGCGGTGATCGAGCGCGGGGTGAATGATCACGAAATCTTGGACCTGCTCGAGTACGCCAGACTGTGCCGCTTGGACCTACGCTTCATCGAGTACATGGATGTCGGCAACGTCAACCACTGGACTTCCGAAAAACTCGTTAGCAAGGCGGAGATCTTGGAGCTCATCGGAAAGAAGTACCCGTTCGTGCCTCTGAGCAGCCCGCGCGGCAGCGCTCCTTCGCAGCGTTACCGCTTCTTGGACGGAGGCGGCGTCTTCGGCGTGATTGCTTCTGTTACCGAGCCGTTCTGCGGCGCGTGCACTCGGGCGCGGCTGACTGCCGACGGGCGCTTGGTTACCTGCCTGTTCTCTACCCACGGGCATGACCTGAAGTCGATGCTGCGCTCCGGCTGCAGCGACGAGGAATTGAGCGGAGCGATCGAAGCGATCTGGGGCCGGCGCACCGACCGCTACTCCGAAGAGCGGCTGGCGGCGATCTCTTCGGATCAGGGGTACCGGCCCGAAGCGGTGCGCAAACTGGAAATGATCAGCCTCGGCGGATAGCGCCCAAGCCTCGGCGCTTGCGCGGTTGGCGCCGGGAGGCGCTTAGGCGTCCACGTGGCAATGGAAGCAGTGATCCAGCGCCTGCTTGTTCGCACCCGCCAGTTCCTTGGAGAAGCGCTGCATCTCCTCCGCGGGCATGGGCTGGAAGTTCGCAGCGACCTTCACGTCCTCGCGCAGGTATTCCAAGGTGGGCATGCCAACCACCGCCGATGTGACCGGCAGCGAAAGGGCGTATTGCAGCAAACGCCCGATGTCGGCCTTGCCCGGACCCGTCCCTACCAAAGCCTCTTGGCCGGTGGCTTTCATGACCAGCACGCCCATCTTCTTGCGCAGGGCGACTGGCAGCGCCAGCGCTTCGAAGCTGTCTTCTGGAAGGGAGTCCACAGGGTCCTGAGCGTTCTCGCTACGACCCTGCTTGGCAGCATTGAGAGCCATCTGGGTGCAGTCGAAGTCATGGCGCTCGAGTGCTGTGGCTAGCACGTCTGGGTAGCTATGGCTGGTGATGCCCGCGAAACGGCACACCTTCTGCTCCCGCAACTCCATCAGTGCGCGCAGCGAGCCGGCCTCGATCGCGGCCAGATCCTCTTGGCCCTTCAGGCTGTGAATGTGGATCAGGTCGATCTGGTCAGTTTGCAAGCGCTTCAGGCTCTCCTCCGTCCGGCGCATCGCCTGGTCGTAGTCGCGGAATGCAATCTTGGTGGCGAGGAACACTTCATTGCGACGCTCGGCCATGACCTTGCCGACCCAGAGTTCGCTGTTGCCGCGGCCATACGATTGCGCTGTGTCGAGGTAGGTCACACCCAGGTCGAGCGCTAGGTTGAGCGCCTCGATCGCCTTGTCTTCCTCCTCATACATCGACAGTCGGCTGCCACAGCCCATCGCTAGGATCGATGGGCGCGCGCCCGTTCGGCCTAATGGCCTTGACGGCAGTTTGCCGTTCCCAAGCGCAGTCTGGCCTGCGGCTGCGACAGCTGCGGCACCGCCTAGGAAGTGGCGGCGAGTCAAGTCGATTGGCATTGCATGGACCTCCTCGTCCGCACCCACTATAGGCCGGATCCCTCTTCCGTGCAATCGGAAATCCGCAGGCCCGGGATCTGGGACGCGATGGAGCGCTCGATCAAGGGGTGCCTATAATGGCTCGCACATGTCCGACGAACTTTCGAAACTGCGCTCGCAGGAATGGTTTGGCCGCAAGGACAAACTGGGGTTCCTGCATCGCTCTTGGCTGCGAGCGGAGGGCTTTCCGGGAAGCGTCTTCTCCGGTAAGCCTGTCATCGGGATCTGCAACTCGTGGTCTGAGCTGACCAACTGCAATGCCCACCTGCGCCAGGTGGCCGAAGCTGTCAAGCGCGGGGTATGGTCGGCGGGCGGGTTCCCGCTCGAATTCCCGACGATCTCGCTCGGCGAGCCGTTCATGCGGCCGTCCAGCATGATGTTCCGCAACCTGATGGCGATGGACGTGGAAGAATCGATCCGAGCCAACCCCATGGACGCGGTTGTGCTGCTGTGCGGCTGCGACAAGACCACTCCCGCGCAGCTGATGGGCGCAGCCAGTGCCGACCTGCCTTCGATCTTCGTAACCGGCGGCCCGATGCTCAAGGGCATGTGGCGCAACAAGGAGATCGGTTCCGGCACCGATGTCTGGCACTACTGGGACGAGCTGCGGGCCGGCCGCATTAGCGAAGAGGATTGGTGCGAGATAGAATGCGCCATGTCCCGCTCGTCGGGGCACTGCATGGTCATGGGCACGGCCTCGACCATGACCAGCCTCACCGAAGCGCTCGGCATGACCCTGACCGGCTGCGCAAACATCCCGGCTGCCGATTCGCGCCGCTTCGAGATCGCCCACCGCAGCGGAGAGCGCATCGTGGAAATGGTCCGGGAGGATCTGCGCCCTTCCAAGATCATCACGCGCGAGGCGCTGGAGAACGCTGTGCGCGTGGACATGGCGATCGGAGGGTCCACCAACGCCATCATTCACCTCAAGGCGCTGGCAGGCCGCCTGGGCATCGATTTCCCGCTCGAGCGCTTCGACGAGATTTCTCGCGAGACAGCGGTGGTGGCCAACATCCAGCCCTCTGGCAAGCACCTCATGGAGGACATGTTTTATGCCGGCGGCATCCCGGTCGTGATGAATGACCTGCTCGATCAGTTGCACCGAGATTGCCTGACCGTGACCGGCAAGACCGTCGCGGAAAACGTCAGCGGCACCGCTTGCCACAATCGCGAGGTGATTCTGCCCAGGGAGCGTGCCTTGCAGGCTGAAGGCGGCACGATCATCCTCAGCGGCAACCTTTGTCCGCGTGGCGCAGTGCTCAAGACTAGCGCGGCATCTCCGAAATTGCTGCAGCACACGGGCAGGGCAGTGGTGTTTGAAGATCACGCGGACTTCATGGAGCGAGTCGACTCTCCAGACCTTGAAGTGGATGCCAACTCCGTACTCGTGCTCAAGAACGGCGGCCCCATCGGAGCACCGGGCATGCCGGAATACGGCAACCTGTCGATCCCGGCAAAGCTGCTCAAGCAAGGAGTCAGCGACATGGTCCGCATTTCAGACGCACGAATGAGCGGAACCAGCTATGGCACAGTCGTGCTCCACATCGCCCCCGAGTCAGCCGTTGGAGGACCGCTCGCGCTAGTGCGCACGGGTGACGAGATTCGCTTGGACACGTCCGGTCGGCGGCTTGACCTGCTGATCGACGATGAGGAGATACAGGCCCGCAAGCGTGCTTGGGTGGCTCGCGAGCAGCACTATGACCGGGGCTACGGAAAACTGTTCCTCGAATCCGTCTTGCAGGCGGATGAGGGCTGCGACTTCTCGTTCTTGCGCGGAACCGGTCGGGCCGAGCGTGCGCTTCCGTTGGCGTTCTGAGGCTGCCGTCAAGCAACCGGCGCCAAACTCGGGGCACCGTCAGCGCGGCTCAACGGCACGCAGTCCGTTCGAAAACCGCGAAAAATGCCGAACGTTCCAAGTCAGCAACGTCGAGGCCCCGGCTTTCTCCGCGCAGCTCGCTATGACAGTGTCGTAACACTGGCCGCCTGCCACGCCGAGTCTATTGGCCTTCCTGAGGGCATGCCACGTCTCCTCCGCAGTCAGGTGAACCACCTCTGCCGACCGCCAATTTGCCTCGAGGAGTGCCGTAGCGGTTGCGGGTGTCAGCCGATGCGGGGAGGGCAAGCGGGTCAGAACAGCGTAGGTTTCGACTAACGAATGGCTCGCAATGACTAGCTCGTCGCCGCTACGTGCGCATTCATTGAGCGCTGCTGCTGTTCGCTTGTGGTGCTCGTGCCATCCGCACACCGCAGCTACCAAGCAGCTCGCATCGCAAAGGAAGCGGCTCATCAGCGATTCGCAGCATCCGCGCGCAGATCCGCAAGCGTGCGATCCACTTGAGCCTGTTTCAACACGGGCAGCCTCTCCCTGGGCTGCGCCACGGTCAGCTGCCCTTCCTTTTGGATCGTAACCTCGAGCGGTTCGGGCTCGATCTCCAATATTCCTGCGGAGGTCACTCGGAACCGGAGTCTCGTGCCAGGCTCAAGACGCACTGCGGCGCGAATCGCCTTTGGGATTACAACTCTTCCCGCTGCATCGATGGTAGATTTCATAGTAATAATTTCACCATTATAAATACCATTTTCCAACCCATTTAGCAATCCCTCAGAAGTGGGCATTGGTGCGTTCCGCGGGCCAAGTGGCGCAGACGGATCGCCGTGCGCCTCTGCCCGCCAGTACAAGCCCGCTGGAAGGGAACACGAAGTCGCCAGCAGGCGATGAGTTCCTCTCGCGTACTACTCGCGACAAGCTCGCACGAGTGAATGGTGCTCCGTGGGATCGTCGCGTTCTCGAAAATCTCGGCAGCGACGCTGGAATGATTCTAAGCCGCGACTAGGACAGCCAGGCCCTGCTCGAAGGGTCCGCGGTTGAACAGGCCACAGCATTGCGCAGGTTGACGGACTCGCCTTGCGGGGCCGCCTCCAAAACGGGCTCGGCGATCGAAGCCGCTGCCGCGCCACCGGTTTGCCACGCCACTGCCCAGCCGAGTACCGCCCAATGGCGGACCGTCGACTCGGGGTCTTTGCTTCGGGCAGTCAAATTGGGAATCGCACGAGGCACCTAAAGCTAAAGTTAGCGGCCTCGAAGAGCCGACCGTAGTGCTCCGGCGACTGTCGGAGATCCCGACGAAACCGTGCTCCTATTTCGCGCTCAAGCAATTCGATCTCGTCAAGAAGGCCAACGTCAGGTGTTGCCCGCATCCAGCCGTGGAGACGGCCTCGCATCGTTCGAGGACGTCCCCATTTTTCGGATCGGCGGCCACGTTCGTAGCGCTGTGAGGATCATTCGCCGAAGCGTAGGGCTCAGCTCCTCGAGCGGTTTGTGCCGCCTAGCGTCCATCTCCTAGGAGCCGGTGAGTTTCCCTTGGCACGCCAACTCCACCCATTTCTGAAATACCGCTGCGCCAGACTCATAGGCCTCGTCGGGCTTGAACGGAAGGTGTGGGCAACACCTTCGCTGGCAGCGTTATCGCTGATCGCGCGCGGTGCGGACCATCTCTGACCGGGTGTCAATCCGGCCACGCGTTCCAAATCCGTAGTCTCTATATTAAATTTTGCCTATATTTTGATGGAATAGCGGTCTGCCCTGCAAATGGCCGGGAGGGTCGACTTGCGCCAAGAGCAGAGCAGAAGGACCAAGATCCATCAAGATCGTTAGCCCACCTACCGCTGAGCCCGGGGCTACGGGCGCGAGGTGTTGATACGTGCTTGGGAAACCCGTCCGTCTCCCATGGGCTACGACCGGCCAGGCGCATGGAACGCGAATTGTGAGGTCGGAACCTCTGCTCGTGGCGTGCTACAGCCCGATCATGTGCTGTCGAATTGCACTCAGTTTTGGCATAATGCATGCATGTCCGTTCAGATCACGATCAGAAACGTCCCGACTAGTGTCCGGGATGTACTCAAGTCGAGAGCCGCTGCTGGAGGTCAGTCGATGCAATCCTACCTCTTGGTGGAACTGAAACGTATTGTGGAGTTGCCCACCAACCAAGAGTTGATTCGTCAAATCGAAGAGCGATTGGAAGCTTCGGGCACGGACGTGTCCACTGGCGAGATCCTGGAAGCTCTCGACAAGGACAGAAAGTGACAGCGGTTGTCGATGCCTCGGTCTTGATAGCCGGCCTAGTAGCAGCGAGCCGAGATGGACCTTGGGCGCGGTCCGTCATTGCTAGGTACCGCTTGGCAGCCCCAGAGCATGTGTTGGTCGAGACCTGCAACGTCCTGCGCCGAATGGAACAGGCGGGGACAATTTCACGTCTTGAAGCGACCTCTGACTTCCGGGCCTTGTTGGAATTCGATCTCAGGCTGTTCCCGTTCGCGCCCTTCGCGAAGCGAATTTGGGCGTTGCGAGCCAATCTGACGAGCTACGACGCTTGGTACGTGGCCCTTGCGGAGCAGCTCAGTTGCCCGCTCTTGACACTTGATAGGAGGGTCGGTCGTGCCACGGGCCCGTCGTGCGAGATCATCACGCCACGGTCCGAGGTTCCTGATCTCTTGGTAAATCAGTCCACGTCTGGAACTACAGGTTGGTAGGCTGCTCCGGCCCGTCTTGCCGCGGCAAGCGTCTCGTCGCGCCGGTCCGAAGGTCCTCGACTGCGATCCTGCCATGAGCGGGGTGATGGTTTGTTCAACTGGGTTTGCCGATTCCCTTGTAAGACTGCGGATTGCTTCGCGGACCCAGATTCGACAAAACAGAGGAGAGGCTCCCATCAACGCACGCCGTGAAATCAGGACCAATCGGGCCGGGGAAGCGCAGCTGGCGATCTCTTAGCTGGGTGCGATCATTGAGTGGTTTCACGATCCGGCTTGGTGGTCCACAACAGCCGGAGTCGGCGTCCGAGCACCGGAATGCCGACGAATACAAGGTACGGGACCGGTGCCCAGAGCACTGCTACCAGCGGTCCGAGGAGCATCCCGCCCTCCAAACTGCCGATCGAGGCGATTGGGGTGGCAGCCACGGTCAGACCGATCAAGCAGATCAGCCAGGGCCCTTCCGCTCCGCGCAGCAGCCTGCGAACAACCAGCCCGGCTAGCACGCCTCCCAGAAAAAACAGGCCGAGCCCCGGCAGCACCCCTCGAATCCAATCCCCGGGGTGGTGGGTGCGCGGCATATAGGCGCTGTATCCGAAGCGATCGAGAAGCAGCCCGATCTCTAGTGTGCAAAACCCGAAACCGGCAAGCACCGGCATCTTCCAGTAGGTCCAGGTTCGATTGAGCATCGGAACTCGCCGGGGCGGGCGAGACATGGCGTCCGACCGCGGGTCAATGGGCATGCCAGCAATCACGACTGAAGCAGCTGCTTTGCGATTGTCTGCAGTTGCATGTTCGAGGTCCCTTCATAGATGGTGCCGATCTTGGCGTCGCGATAGAGCTTGGCCACCGGGTAGTCCGCCGTGAAACCCACGCCGCCGAATAGATCGACGCACTTGGCCGTCACACGCACGGCCATTTCGGAGGCGTAGTATTTTGCGATCGCGGCCGAAGGCAGGAAATCCCGGCCCTCGTCCTTGAGGCGAGCAGCGTTCCACACCAGCAGGCGAGCTGCTTCGATCTGCGTCGCGATGTCTGCCACCTCGAACTGCACACCTTGGAACGACGCCAAGCGCTGCCCGAATTGTTCGCGCTGCTGGACGTAGCCCAGAGCGTGTCCGAACGCTCCTTCGGCGACCCCCAACATTTGCGCGCCGATTGCGATGCGGCCTTCGTTGAGTGTCTCGATGGCGATCTTGTATCCCCTGCCAACCTTGCCCACTACGTTCTCGCCGGGCACGAAGCAATCGTCGAACAGCAGTTCGCAAGTGGACGAGGCTCGGATGCCGAGTTTGTCCTCCTTCTTTCCGACTGCGAATCCTCTTGTGCCCTTTTCGACGAGAAATGCCGTGATGCCCCGGTGCCCCTTGGCGGGATCGGCGTTCGCGAACACCAAGAACAGGCCGGCTTCCATTGCATTTGTGATCCAAAGCTTGCGGCCGTTGATGACGAATCCGCCTTCGACGGGATCTGCCTTCGTCTTCATCGCGAAGGCATCGCTCCCAGACCCGGCCTCTGAGAGCGCGTAGCTGCACACCGTGTCGCGGCTCAGGCGCGGCAGGTAGCGTTGCTTCTGTTCCTCGCTGGCCCAGCGCAGCAGGGCGTTGGCGACCAGCGTGTTCTGCACATCGACCACTACCGATACCGATGGGTCCACCCGGGACAGAGCCTGAATGGCGAGAACGGCGTCGAAGAACGTTCCGCCCTGGCCGCCGAACGCCTCCGGAACCTCAATTCCCATCAGCCCGAAGCTGAACAGCTGTTCGAGAATGTCGGGGCGCAGCTCGCACGCTTCGTCCATGGCGCGGACGTGCGGGCCGATCTCCTTTTGGGCAAAGTCGTAGACCGAATCGAAGAACAATGACTCGTCATCGCTGAGGATTGACAGGGCCATTCGGGAGAGCCTCACGCACCGGCCGGCGCAGCCGATAGTTCGCCCGATTCCGCCTCAGCGTCCGGTTCGGGCCGGTAGATGATGAGCCCGCAACTCTCACAAGTTAGGACGCCCTCCGAGAGTTGGCCTAGGTCTTGGAGGAGCTTCGGCCTGAGCCGGACGTGGCATGAGCCACAGTTCTCGCCCGTCACAGCGGTGATGGCAATGCCGCGTGTCTTGCGAATTCGTTCGTACACGCGCAGGATCGTTGGGCCGATCTTGGCGCTCAGCGCTCGTCGGTCGGCCAGCTTTTGCTCGCGCTCCTCGCGATCGGCCTCGATCCGGGCCTTCGCCAAGCGCACGTCTTCGGTAACTTTGGTGCTCTCGATCTTCAGGCTGGCCTCTGCCTTCGAAACGTCCTGCTGCAGTTGCTCGGCCTCTTCCATCTTGCCGAGAATGGCCTCTTCTAG
>Ga0209021_1002971_pt1 | contig 14121 bp, 13 predicted proteins | sample PinacodermFT_FD_187299 | JGI IMG/M metagenome (GOLD analysis project Ga0209021, IMG submission 187299) | Host-associated microbial community of the marine sponge Aplysina aerophoba from Gulf of Piran - sponge pinacoderm, lysed by freeze-thaw... | ecosystem: Host-associated > Porifera > Sponge >... | reverse complement strand
GGAGCCCGCGGCGTCGATCCCTCGCTTGGCCAAGCGCGCCGGCGCGCGGCTGGTGATTGTGAATCGAGAAACCACGGCACTGGACGGCATAGCCGACCTGGTCGTGCACGGCGAAATCGGAAGTGTGCTGCCCGCCATGGTGGGTGGCCTTGCTTGACGGCCGGGTTGTACGCGCCCGCCGGGGAATAGGAGATGCCGGAGCTACCAGAAGTTGAGACGGTCAAGCGCTCGCTGGCCCCGCATCTTGACGGTAAGACGATCGAAAGCGTCGTCTTCTATTGGCCGCGCACGTGCCTGGGCGATCCCGATGCGACGAGCGCCCAGCTGGCCGGCCAGCGCATCGACCAGGTTGGCAGGCACGGCAAGTACCTGCTGTTCCGCCTCAGCAAGCACGGCCGGGACTCCTTTCTGTGGATCCACTTGCGCATGACCGGAAACCTCTTGCTGAATACCCGGCCGGGGCCGCACACCCGCGCCGAGATGTTTCTCTCTGGTGGCACCAGCGTTGTCTTCCACGACATTCGCAAGTTCGGAAAGTGGCAGTGGTCGCGCGATTTCCCTGAACGGTTGGCGCAATTGGGGCCGGAGCCGCTCGAGATCGACGCGGAAGACTTCGTTAGGCGCTTGGCGCGGCGTTCTATGCGGCTCAAGGCATTGCTGCTGGACCAAGAATTCTTGCGGGGCCTGGGCAACATCTATGCTGACGAGGCTCTCTTCCGTGCCAAGCTGCACCCGGAGCGCAGCGCTGCCAGCGTCGGCCCGCGCAAGGCGCGGGCACTGCACAAGGCAATTCGCGATGTGCTGCAGGAGTCGATCTCCGCTGGCGGAACTAGCATCAACAATTACGTAGACGGCCAGGGAAGCCGGGGGTACTTCCAACTCCGGACACAGGTCTATGGCAAGGCCGGCGAGCCATGCGCGAACTGCGCCTCGCCGGTGCGGCGCATCGTCGTCGCGCAGCGTAGCACGCACTACTGCCCACGCTGCCAGAGGCGCTAGCGGGGAAGCCCATGCGTCTGACCAGGATCGGGTTGCGCAAGATTCGCATGCCCTTGGTCCATCCCTTCGAGACTAGCTTCGGCCGCACCACCCAGCGACAGATCCTATTGGTCGATGTGGAGGACGCCGATGGTGCTATAGGCTGGGGGGAAGTCACCTGTGGCGAGCGTCCCTTCTACAACGAAGAGTGGGTCGACGCGGCTTGGCTTGTGCTGCGCGATTTCGTCGCTCCGAGCGTCCTTGGCAAAGAGCTTGGGTCAGCGGCGGAGGTAGGGGGGCTCAGCCATGCGATCCGCGGGCATCGCATGGCGCGTGGCGGCTTGGAGACGGCCTGCTGGGAATTGGAGGCGCGCAAGCTGGGACGGCCTCTGTGGCAGCACATTGGCGGCGTGAGGCGCGAAGTCGCTTGTGGCGTCTCAATCGGCATCCAGAACTCCGTAGGCGAGTTGCTGGAACTGATTGGGACCGAGGTGGCGGCCGGGTACCAGCGCATCAAGCTCAAGATCAAGCCCGGCTGGGACGCCGACGTGATCCGGGTGGTGCGACGGCACTTTCCCGAGACCCCGCTGATGGTGGATGCCAACTCCGCCTACACGCTGGATGATGTTGAACACCTGCGGCAGCTCGACGAGTTCGATCTAATGATGCTGGAACAGCCGTTGGCGCACGACGAATTGATCGACCACGCTGAGCTGCAGCGCCAGTTGAAGACCCCGATTTGCCTGGACGAATGCATCCGCACTGCTCATCACGCCCGACAGGCAATCCGTCTCGGAGCGTGCGGCGTCATCAACATCAAGCTCGGTCGCGTCGGTGGGTTCGCCGAAGCGTTGCGCATCCATGAAGTCTGCCACGAGGCTTTGGTGCCGGCGTGGTGCGGAGGGATGTTGGAGGCCGGCATTGGCCGGGCCCACAATATCGCGCTGTCCACATTGCCGGGGTTTACGCTGCCCGGCGACGTCTCGGCCTCCAAGCGCTACTGGACCCAAGATCTGATCGATCCGCAGGTGCAGGTCAGCCCGCAGGGAACGATCGCCGTCAGCACCTCTGCCGGGCTGGGCTATGCCTTGGGCCAAGAGCGTATCGAGTCGCTCACAGAACGCAGGCAAGACATCAGCATCTGCTGAAGATCGCGGAAGTCGTGGCGTTTGGAGCGACCTTCGTGCCACACTCGCAAGAGGGACCCTATAGGGATTCTGTTCCGATTCTGAGAATTGCCTGACACGGGATGCCCGGACGGGCGACAAGAACTGATCCAGATGATAGAGACGCTTGCCGGGACCGGAGAGCCCGGTTTCAACCGCGATGGGATTCTGGCCGTCCGAGGGCAGCTTTCCCACCCACGTGGCTTGGCACCAGATCGATTCGGCAACCTGTACGTCGCCGACCTCTGCAACTATCGCATCCGGCGAATCGACGCTACCGGAGTGATAACGACCGTCGCCGGTACGGGAAAGCCTGAGCACGCCGGTGACGGAGGCAAGGCGATTCAAGCCTCGCTCGAGGGCCCCAGCGCCTTGGCCGTCGATAGTTCCGGCAACCTCTATATTGCAGAGTTCCACTACAACCGCATCCGAAAGATCGATCCCAACGGATTCATCACGACCATTGCAGGTGCCGAGAGGCAGGTTCGCGGAGGTGACGGAGGTCCAGCCGCCGATGCCCTCTTGGACCATCCCGCCGGACTGGCCGTGGATCATGAGGGCAGTCTGTATTTCTCCGAACGTGGTAGCCATCGCGTGAGGAAGATTGCCCCAGACGGTTCAATCGGGACGATTGCCGGAACAGGAATGGCTGGGTACATCGGGGATGGGGGGCCTGCCGCAGATGCGTTGCTTTGGCATCCGCAGGGGCTGGCGGTGGACAAGGAGGGCAACCTATTCGTCTCCGATAGCGGCAACCATCGCGTGAGGCGGATCGATCGAGCCGGGGTCATCACGACGGTGGCGGGCACTGGGATGAGCGAGTACTCCGGAGACGGAGGCCCGGCGATACTTGGCCAACTCTTCGCACCGGATGGATTGGCGGCCGACCGAGATGGCAACCTCTACGTGGCCGACGTCAGCAACCATCGGGTGAGACGGATTGATCGGGCCGGGCTGCTCACTACTGTCGTTGGGACGGGTGAGATCGGAAGCTGGGGTGATGGAGGTCCGGCTTCGCAGGCGTGCGTCACGCAGCCCGAAGCCTTGGCGGTAGACAGGGACGGATTCCTGCTTGTCAGTGACAGTGGTAACCACAGGGTGCGAATCGTCCGCCCCGAGAATCGAGTCAGCGTGAAGCTGGGCGAGGGCGGCGAATCCTGCGAATTCGACTTCGCGGCCTACGGCATCCTCTGGCGCGCTGGAAGCCCCCACGCTGATGGGAGCGAGGTGACCGCCAGGGACGGCAGCACCTTCGTCCTGCGATCGGGACCGGACGGGGCGTATTCGGCAACGCGGGCGACACGACGGCACGGGTCGCAGTTGATTGCATTGCCCGGCGGAGCGCTCGTCCGCCTAATCCCCCAAGAGGACGGCACGTGGCGAATGGGTTCGGACACCGTAGCGAGCGGCCATCGCTTCGTCCGCGAAGGCACCGAGCGTGTTCTGGACTTCTTCGGCGGATGTTGGAGGCTGATGGACCATACGCTCTTGGACCTCGTCGGGAAGCCCGACACCCTCGATGGCGTTCCCGCGGTTCAAGCTGACCTCGACCGTCCATCGGATGTTGCTGTCGACAGCCGGGGAAACGTCTATGTGGCAGAGTACGGCAGTGGCCGAATCCGGAGGGTCGACCGGGACGGTCTCATCTCCACGGTTATAGACGACCGGCGCGCAGAAGTGGACGGCAGTTTGGAACCGGCTCTGCGGAACTTGGTGTTCACGCCGCAGCGGTTGGGCGCAGACCGCCAAGGGAACCTGTACTATTCCGAACAGGCCAGCGGCCGGATCTGCAAGTCTGACACTGGCGGATCGCTTTCCACGCTCGCGGGCATGGGGCCGTTTCACCACGGCCGCTCCGGCGAGGGAGGTCGCGCTGCCGAGGCACTGCTGTCTACTGTGGGAGGCATTGCTTCAGACGCGAGCGGTCAGGTCTACTTCGCAGACATGTACAACCATTGCGTCCGCCGGGTCGACGCACAGGGAGTGATTGCCACCATTGCCGGAGCGGGCAGACCGGGATTCGGGGGAGACGGAGGCCCAGCGAGGGAGGCATTGCTTGACTCGCCGACCGGTTTGGCAGTGGACGAGTTTGGGTCCGTCTACGTGTGCGACACGAGGAACGCCAGGGTGCGAAGGATCGACAGGGATGGAATCATCGAAACCGTCGCCGGAGGAGGTGAGCCGAAACTCGCGACAGGTGACGGTTGTTCGGCGACGACCGCTCACCTTGGAGGGCCGACCGGCTTGGCTGCCGACACCGATGGAAACGTCTACATCGTCGATACGGAGATGCATAGATTGCGGCGCGTGACACCTGACGGCGTGATCAGCACGCTGGCGGGGACCGGCAATCGCGGCCGAGATGGCGACTTCGGGCCTGCGGCCGCAGCGGACTTGAATTGGCCCTGCGGAGTCGTCGCGGACTCCCAGGGCCGTGTCTACATCTCCGACACCGCCAACCACCGGGTGCGCAGGATCGGGCGCGACGGCCGTATCGAGACAATCGCAGGGACCGGCAAGCCCGGCTTGCGGGGTGACGGCGGACAGGCCCGCAAGTCCATGCTCCGCCGGCCGGGCGGGGTGGCGGTTGATCGCGCGGGGAACGTGTATATCGCGGACATGGGAAACCATCGTATCCGCAAAGTCGATCCCTCCGGCCTGATCTCTACAGTGGCTGGCACGGGTGATTTAGGCTTTGGCGGTGACGGCGGTCAGGCTTTGGAAGCGGTTTTCGACAAGCCGTACGGCGTAGCAGTCGACGCGTCCGGAAATGTCTATTTCAGCGACATCGGCAACCATCGTATCCGGAAGATCGATCTGTCTGGGACGGTTTCGACGGTTGCCGGCAAAGGAGAGCCGGGCTACAGCGGCGATGGCGGGCCTGCCGCAGAAGCCATGCTGAACTGCCCGGCGATGATCGCCACGGACGCGTCCGGAAACCTCTATTGCGCGGACCGAGACAACGAGCGTGTGCGGAAGATTGACAGCGAGGGGATCATCAGCACCCTAGCGGGTTCGGGAAGGTGCGGTTACGGGGGAGATCGAGGCCCGGCGGAAGAAGCCTTTCTCGACAGCCCCATGGGGGTGTTGGTCGATCAGGCCGGGAACGTCTACGTTGCGGACAAGGGGAATGCCAGGGTCCGAAAGATCGACGGTGCCGGAATCATCACGACCTTCGCGGGTGGCGGGGACGTGTCCTCGACTGGCGATGGCGGTCCGGCCGAAGTGGCCAAGTTCGGGGGCCCGCAAGGGATCGCCTTGGATGCATCTGGAAGCGTCTACGTTGCCGACATGTACAGGAACCGGATTCGGAAGTTCAGACCGGGCGGTAGGGTAACCACGTTCGCGGGGACGGGGGAGGGTGCCTTTGGTGGGGACGAGGGCCCGGCGGCCGAGGGCCTGCTGTGCAGGCCCGAGGGACTGGCTGTAGACGATAACGGCAACGTATACGTGGCCGACAGCGGCAATGGCCGCGTTCGGCGCATCGATAAGTCAGGGGTCATTAACACGATTGCGGGTACGGGGCGCACCCCGACGAAATGGGGAGGTGGGCCGGCGAGCACGTCACTGATCCAAGGGATCGTGGCGGATGCCCTCGACAGGCTCTGCATGTTGGCGCAAGACCGTGTGTGGAGGCTGGATGATTCAGGGACAGTCTCGCTTATTGCCGGTGCCGCGAGCGATTCGAGCGGCGAGGGCCTCTTTGACAGGGCAGCGAGGCTAGCAGCGGACGACATTGGCAATCTTTACGTCGCCGAAGAGCGCAAGGTGCTTCGAATCGACCCCGCCGGCACGGTCACCACGGTTGCGGGCACGGGCGAGTGCGCAGGCGGCTGGCAACGGCCCAATCCGGATCCGCGGGACTATCCCACATGGGTGGGTGTGGACGCGGATGGAAACGTCTACTATCTCGACGCGCAGCGCATGCGGGTTCGCAAGATCGACGCGTCGGGGGAGATTGCCACTGCGGTTGACCTACGAATCTGGTTGCCGCCGGAGGAATTGTCGGATCTTGCCGGCATGTGGCGCTCGAAAGATTGCATTGCCTTGGATGCGGACGGCAACCTGTATTTGGCTTCTTCCCGGAACAACAGGATTTGCAAGTTCGACGCCGCCGGAAACTTGAGCATGTTTGCAGGAACCGGCAAGGACGGCGGTTCGGGGGACGGTGGCCCGGCCACGCTTGCACAGCTCGCGTCCCCTACGGTGATCGGAACCGACGAGTCAGGAAACCTCTACGTGGTCGAGCTCGGCGCCGAGCGGATCCGCAAGATCGACAGTTTCGGAACGACCTCGACCTTTGCCGGGCCGTCCAAGGACGGCTCTTCCACCGCTGACGATTTTGCGATCCCCGCTGAAATCGGCGAGGTCGCGAGTCTGGCGGCGGACGTTGCGGGCAACGTGTACGTCTCGATTTCTGAGAGCGACTGTATCCTCCGGATCGACCCCTTTGGTGCTGTCCGGCTTATTGCCCGAACGGGAGGTTTTGCCCGCTTGGTTGGCGAAGATCTTCGCGGAATCGATCACGATGGCCCGGCTGCCGCTGCCCGATTTTCGTGGCCGACCGCCCTGGCAGCTGACGGGGCCGGCACTATCTACGTGGCCGATTCTGCCAACCACCGAGTCTGCGCCATCAGTTCCCAGGGAGCCATCAAGACAATCGCCGGCACGGGCGAGCCTGGATTTAGCGGGGATGGCGGACCGGCGACACAGGCAACCCTGCAACATCCAAGCGGAGTCGCCGTGGACGCGGCCGGCAACGTCTACATAGGGGACAGCGGCAATCGGAGCCTGCGCAAGGTCGATACTTCGGGGATGATCAACTCGATTTATCACGAGCTGCCGCCCCCTCCTGTAGACACCCTTTCGGGGTACGAAGGAGATGGAGGCCCGGCCGTGCAATCTCGGTTTGTCGGCCCGCTGGACGTTGCGGCGGACTCGCAGGGCAACGTCTACGTTGCAGATGCAGGGGACCACCGGGTCCGGAAGATCGACGCTGACGGGACGATCACGATGTTCGCGGGGACAGGGGAACGCGGAGACGACGGGAACGGCGGCCGGGCTCACGAGGCCCGGCTCGACACCCCATTCCGCATCACGGCCGATTCGACGGGCAATGTTTGCGTGGCCGACAAGGCAACATTCCGAGTGCGTAAGATCGATTCCAACGGAGATATCGTAGCGGTTGCCGGCACGGGAACTAAGGGCGGGAGCGGCGATGACGGACCGGCCATTGCAGCGGACGTGGACGTGCGGGACATCGCCGCGGACTCCTATGGGAACCTCTTTCTGGTCGATGGCAAGCGCGTCCGAAAGGTGGATACCTCAGGGGTGATTTCTACGATCGCGGGATCGGGCCGGATTCTTGCCGATGGCGACGGCGGTTCGCCCGTGAACCCACATCTAATACCCCGCTTGATTGCGACGAGCCGGACGGGCGATGTCTGGTTTGTCGATGGCGCTAGTGACCGCGTGCGAGCCCTGCGACGGAATCCGCTCCAAGCAGGTTGGCGAACTTATCTATCGGACGACTGTACCTGAGTCGCTCGCGTGATGCGACATCCTCTTCTCAAGCCAGCACAACCGCGCCGCCTGCGTGTGCGCCCCAAGGCTGCGAGTCCCTTCGCGTCGCGCGACACTCAGCGGATCGCAGGCAAATTGCGCACGCCGGAACGCACGGGCGGCGAACCGCGTTAGGCTTTGTCTCCAAGGTCGCAACCGGGTCCAGTCCCAGCGGCTGCTCGGGGACCCACCCGCCCGCCGAAGAGCACCGGTCACCCGTTGCCGCGACGCCGCACGCCCAAGATTTCAGGCGTCGCCGTCGGGGGAACAATCGAAGGCTTCGAAAAATAAAAGGCCGAGCAGTACTATGCCGACGAGCTTCAAGAATCCCATGATCATTGCGTAGACCGCCTTCAAGAGCAGGAATGCAACGATTGCCAGAATCACGACCAGACGACCGATCCAAATCCAGACTGCCATTGTTAACCGTCAAGAGGATAGCACCGCGTCCATTACTGGGTAGCAAATCTGGCATGAGACGGTGCCCTCGATCCTCACTGTGACAAGAACCAACGCCGGTATCTGGGTAGCTGTCCCGCGACTGGCAGCCAAGCCGCCTACCAAACGCCGCCGGAATGCACAATCCTCTGCGGCTCGAACATTAGTCACAGCGCGCCTTTTCCAAGTCGCAGGGCTACTGGTACGAGCTGTCGATCATTTGCCCTCCTCTCTCAGGCGGATCGAACCGGCCCAGCGTATGATCTCCGGCTCTGAGCGAAGCTGTTGTGCGATAACACCTCGGTCGATCTCTCTGTCCGTTCGCACACCGTGCCCAAGGGCGAGCAGCGTTCGCCCACGGTTTCTGTCATGCCGCCCAACTCGGAATCGAGTGCCTTCACGGTATCTTCGCTAGCGGCTTCCAGTGCTCGGATCAGCTGGTGGGCAGATTCCCGTACCGTACGCCGCACATCGCTGCCGGGGTGCAATTCGGCGCGCAGAAGAGCTGCTGGCGCGAGCGGAACAGTGCTGCCAAGCGAGTCGACGACTTCCTCCGCGACCATGCTCGCAACGCTCGTGTCCTTCGTCTTCAAGAGCGTCTCCGCATCACCGCGATCGCCCGCTGTGAAAGCGATACCCTATTGCCGTGCCTCCCAGAGGGGATCGGAGGGGACCGAACGTACTCTCAGCGCCTATTCAGACGGCCTCGCCGACCCTGGGGTAGCCTCTCCGATCAAGTCTGTGTTGTAACGCGGCGGCACGTCTTGGATCCGTGCGCTCCGTGCCAAAAGCCGCGTAGGAGCACCTGCTCCTCGGCCACCTCCGAGGCGCTGGTAGAGGTCCGGCGCAGGGTCCGTGCGGGATCCCACGGACCGGCGCTCTCGGTCCCGTGCACGCACGCTCGCCGGCCGGAGCGAACATGCTACGCTGCCCCGATGCACTCGGCTACTTTCTGGTGATGGGTCTTCGGCCTCGCGTTGCTGCCGGCGGCCGGGTTGGTCTGGCTCGTACATGACCCGGACTTCAGTTTGCTCTCCCTGCTTGTTCGGCCTCGTTCCTGCGTATGCTTTCCGCATCCTGCTGGTTGGGCTGCTCGCGCTGGCCTGGACCGTGGTCGCCGATCTCGCCTGGGATGTCTGGTCGTTGATCAGGGAAGTCTTGGGATTCCGCACGGGGCCTGACCCGCTCCAGCGCTAAGCGCTGCCACTCCGCCAGCTTGCGCACTGTCGGCTGCCGCGGTTTCGACGGCGCCCAGCAAGAGACGGAGGCAAGGTCGGCCATCGCGGGCCGCAGCTAGAACGATTCGCAGTATGTTGAGCTCAACATATGCGGACGAGGTCGGATACCTCGCCCACGGACCCGATGCCGCCATCGTCCTGTTCCATGTCGTGGGCGAGCGCCACCGCTGCTGCTCGATGGTCTTCACCACCACCAAGCCTCTGGAACTCTGGGGGCGCGTCCTGCACGGCCCCGACCTCGCTGAAGCCATTCTCGACCGCATCCTCGAGCGTGCCCGTATTGTCACGCTCGAAGGACCCTCCATGCGCATCCGCCACCTCGACCCTGTGCCGAGCCTGCGAGACTAGGAGACTGGCTCATGAAACGCATTCCCAGCCTAGCTCCGAACTGTTCTCTGGGTGTGCCAGAATTCCGAAAAAACCTGCCAGAATAACTGGAACCCGCACCTGTTTTGGCCAGACAGGCTTTTCCGAATGGCTCAATTAGTTCTTGAACTCAGGACGGTAGCAGTGGAGTTCGGTGCAAGAAGTGAGTCCGATAGAGGTTAGGCATACCCGAGCAAAGGCCTTTGTGATTTCGCTGTTGGGGCGGCATACATGGTTCCGCATTGCGGAGTGCAATGCTTGGATGGCTCTACTTGCGACGGATTCGGTAGGTATACGAAATTCAGCAGCCCGATGGTGCCGGTCCCTGTCCAACCGTCAGTGCCACGGCATCTGGCACAGGATAACGGCCAAGCATTAGAAGGCCCATCGAATGGGTCGCCGCAGGCGGGTTATTGTGCAGCGCCCGTGTGGTGCACCAATACCCCGGTCACGTTGTCGGGAGCGCCCAGCCTGAGCGTAGCGTCGATGAGCCACTGGGCTTTGTCGTGCAGTGATCCGGCTCGGTTGAGCGTGCTGGCGATCACCTCGGGCGAGGCGACGGCATGCAAGCCGTCGCTGCATAGAGGCAGGATGTCACCCGCATTGAAGTCCGCCACCACGGTGTCAGCGTCCACTTTGTTCCCCGCCTAGACGGCCTTGGTTAGCACTTGGCGCTTCGGGTGGTCCTTCAGCTCAGCTTCGCTCAGTCCGGATGCCTCGGCGATGGCATTGACCCAAGTGTGGTCGGCTGGCAACTGTTCTAGGTTCCCATGCGAGAAGTCGGCATTGGCCGGGCCCACAATATCGCGCTGTCCACATTGCCGGGGCTTACGCTGCCCGGAGATGTCTCGGCCTCCAAGCGCTACTGGACCCAAGATCTGATCGACCAAGCCGTGCAGGTCAGCCCGCAGGGAACGATCACCGTCAGCGCCGCTGCCGGGCTGGGCTATGGCTTGGACCAAGAGCGTATCGAGTCGCTCACCGAGCGGCATCAGGACCTGTACTAGGCTGCCCTCGGCACCGAGGGGGAATTACCGTTCAGGGTCTGCGTGGCGGACCAACATGACGGTGACATTGTCGGGGGCACCCAACTTCAGGGTTGCGTCGATGAGCCACTGGGCCTTGTCTTGCAGCGACCCGTCGCGGGCAAGCGTGCTGGCGATGATGTCGGGCGAGGTGACGCCATGCAAGCCGTCGCTGCACAGGAGCAGGATTTCGCCCAGCTTGAACTCCGACACCACGGTGTCGGGGGCCACCGAGTACTCTGCCCCGACGGCTTTTGTCAGCACGTGGCGCCGTGGATGGTTTCTCAGCTCTGCTTCGCTCAGCCCTGAGGCCTCGGCGATGGCATTGACCCAAGTGTGGTCCGCTGTTAGCTGCTCTAGTTTCCCACCCGAAAACCGATAGGCTCGGCTATCGCCGGCGTTGACAACTTCAACTCTGTCGCGACGCGCTATCGCCGCGGTGACCGTGCAGCCCATACCTTCGAGGCAGGGATCATTCTCAGCTTCCCAGCGGATTCTCTTGTTGGCCAGTTCGATTGCCTGCGCTACCGCGCCGGCGGTCGGTGCTTCTTCCGCGTTGCGCACCTCTTCGACCAGTGTCTTGACCGTGAGTGCCGATGCACGTTCACCGGCTGCCGCGCCGCCTAGGCCGTCGGCTACGACGAAGAAGCCAAGATCAGGCACGGAGTCGAAGCAATCTTCGTTGTTCGCCCGGACTTTCCCGGCATGGCTCGCTCCGCACGAATCGAACATGAACTGCGAATAGAGCCTAGCATAAACCCGCCCGTTGCTTTTGCCAGAGCCGTTGCCTGCTGGCCCCTCTTGCCGCCCGTTGCAGTCGCAGGCAAGGGCGTCTTCGAAGCCTGATTCGGCTCAATGTCTGGCGACGTCGATCACCACTCCCGGTGTGTCGCCAACGTGGACCGGCGTCCCCGGATCCGCGGCCTCGCGCCGCACGATCGAGAATCCGCGGGCCTTGTCGGCAGGGCCGCATCCGGGGGTTGCCGAAGTCATCTCGCCGACAGCGCTGCCCTGATGCCGGACCACGGTCTCTGTCGGCATTGAGTCCGAATCCAGTTCGATTCCGACCAGCAGGCGGCGCACTCGCCCTAGCGACCGTACGCGCTCGACGATCTCCTGGCCCGTGTAGCAGCCCTTCGTGAACGACACAGCGCAGAACTGCTGCGTCTCGTGAGGGATATTCGCGGGGCCGAAATCCGCGCCGAAGCGAGGGACGCCCATCCGCACTCGGGTTGCTTCGCACTCCTGGGCTGTCGCATTGAGCGCCCCAGCGGAGAGCAACCTGTTTGTTAGGTCCGGCGCTTCCGCCGCTGGCACTTCGATCCAGAAGCCGTCTCTCCCCGCGACTAAGGCCTGGCGAACGCAGGTCGTGCCGTTCCGCAGGAACGTCAAGCGCCCTGCCGGCGTTGGCAGGCCTATTGCACGGACGATTCCTGCCGCTTCCGGCCCCGCGATGCCAAAACGGGCGGTTTCGGAGGAGACCGTTTCAAGGACAACGTCGTCCATGATGATGTAGCCCTCGATGTGCTGCCGGAGGGCATCCACCGTTGTGGGTTCGCAGTCGATCTCGACGCAATCGTCGTCGACAAAGATGTAGCTGTCAGCTTGGATCTTGCCTTGCGCGCTCAAGAAGAACGCATAGGTTCCTTGCCCGGGCGACAAGCCTGCAATGTCATTGCTGCAGATTGCGTGGAGCAGGCGTGTTCGATCCTCGCCCGTTGCGCGGAGCCGGCCGCGCAAGGAGAGATCGCTCCACGCGGCACACCGCCTGAACGCTTCGCTAACCGTCACCTCAAGGTTGCTAGCATACCAATGATGATTCACGAAATGATGCCCGTCGGCGTGTTGCAGTGCAACTGCTCTATCTTTGGCGACGAAACCACGCGGGAGGCGGTCGTCATCGATCCGGGCGATGAAATCGATCGCATCCAAGCGGTGCTGCAGAGGCACGGGCTGACCGTCAAGTGGATTGTCATCACTCATGCGCACATCGACCACATTGGAGGAGCCGGCAAACTCCAGGCGCTGACCGGTGCGCCGGTTTATATGAACGAGGCCGACTACGCGCTCGTCAAGGGCCTCGCGGCCCAAGCCAGTTGGCTGGGCATGCCGGAGCCACAGCCGGTCTCAATCGATGTCGGTCTCAGAGACGGAGATCGCCTCAATATGGCCGGTGCGAGCTTCGATGTGCTGCATACCCCCGGGCACACCCAAGGAAGCGTCTGCCTGTTGCTTGCCGACCAGAACAAACTGATCGCGGGGGACACGCTCTTTTTCGACTCGATCGGCCGGACCGACCTGCCCGGCGGTGACTACACTCAGATCCTCCGTTCGATCAAGACCAAGCTGCTCCCGCTTGACGACGAAACCCAGGTGATCTGCGGCCACGGACAGACCACGACCATCGGGCGCGAGCGCATCCACAACTACTTCGTCAGCAATCTCTAGAGCGCTCCCTCGGAGCGCGCCCCGCATGTCGGTAGAATTGGTGCGTATGGCCAACAGGATCTTGCTTGTCACTGGAGACTCCGGCGAGAGCTACGAAGCGCTGTTTGCGCTGCATCGCTTCCAGGAGGCTGGCTACGAAGCGGTCGTGGCTGCGCCGTCGGCTCGTCGGCTCCACCTGGTCATGCATGATTTCGAGCCCGGCTGGGACACCTACATCGAGCGCCAGGGCTACGGGCTCGAGGCCGACATCGCATTTGACGATGTGGACGTGGATGACTATGTCGCCGTGCTGCTGCTCGGCGGCAGGGCACCCGAGTTCTTGCGGCACATTCCGCGTGTGGTAGAGATCGCCCGAGAGTTTTCCGCGCGGGGCAAGCCGATTTTCTCGATCTGCCACGGGATCCAAATCTTGGTCGCCGCAGACTTGGTGGAGGGCAAGACGGTGACCTGCTACGTCCATGTCCGTTCGGAGGCCGAGCGGGCCGGTGCCAACTACTCCGAGCGGCAGGCCGTGCGCGATGGGAATCTCGTAAGCGCCCAGACGTGGGAGTCGCACCCGGAGTTCTACCGGGAAGTCTTCGCGTGCTTGGATGGCTGAGGATTGCCCCGCTCGAAGCTATTGGCCAGCGTCGTCGACGATTCGGAATTCTTGGTAGATCACAGCTGCTTCATCCCCGGAAGGCGGCAGCATCGCCGCCACGATGTAGTCGCCGGCGGGTAGGTCGCTCGTTGTCAGCGCTGCCAAGTGGCGCACGCGGTGCGCCTCGGGTTGCGACACGGTCTGGTAGCCCTTCACTGGCAATTGCCGAACCCTTTCCCGCCCGTGGTACAGGGCTAGCTTCGGTCCCGGCGGCTTGTCATAGGTGTCCGGAGTCAGATTGTAGACATCGTAGAGCAGGA
>Ga0209021_1002962_pt1 | contig 14152 bp, 14 predicted proteins | sample PinacodermFT_FD_187299 | JGI IMG/M metagenome (GOLD analysis project Ga0209021, IMG submission 187299) | Host-associated microbial community of the marine sponge Aplysina aerophoba from Gulf of Piran - sponge pinacoderm, lysed by freeze-thaw... | ecosystem: Host-associated > Porifera > Sponge >... | reverse complement strand
GGCCCGAGAGGGCCGTGGAACGGATCACGCCAATCACGTTCAAGAGCGTCCACGTTGCGAACGCCAGGGTGACGCGGAGTATGAGAAGTCCGGGTTAGCATGAGGTGAAGTCGTCGGCGCCATGGCTATCATCCTGTCCCGGATGTTCGCTGTCAGCGGGAAGGCGGGCGCTCTGGATGAGCTGTCCGAGGCCGTTGCCGAGGAACCGGTCGGGCTCATTCTCGACCCTCGGGACCAGGTCACTGGCCTCGGAGACCGGGTCACCCGCCTCGAGGTCAAGACGAACGTCCTGCTGACGATCAACGTGGCGATCCTGCTGTTGCTGTTGCGGGATCTCTTCTTCGAGTAACGGGCGAAGTCCCGCCACGCCGCCCGGGTGAAAGAGTGGCGACCCGCTGTCAGCGGGACGGGACGGATCAGCGGCCCATGCGGGTCAGGGTTCCGTCCGCCAGTTCCAGACCGGGCCAGTCGGCCAGGCGCCGGAATTCGTCCTTGCCCACGGCGACCAGTGCGGGGGAGCGCCCGTACATCTCCTGCCCCACGACGCAGGCGAGGGCCAGGAAGGAATCCACCCCGCGGGTAATGAGTGCCGCGGGGGCGGTTTCCCGCCGGATCGCCTCCAGGAGCACGGCCGTGGTGGTGGACGAACCGCGGGTGGCGGGCAGGACGAGCGCCTTGCCCGCCGCCGTTTCTCCCGCCAGGGGGTGGTGCGTGTCGGTGATGCGGCCCGATGCGGCGTCGTACCCGCCCCAAAAGCTGAGCGGCTGGGTCGCGTAGAGAACGGCGCCCGATGCGTTTCCGGCGACCACGACGCGCCCGTGAAGCCGCGCGCCGCCGTCCGGGACTCTCATTGGTCCCAGGGGCCCGGTTCCCGGACCACCCGTCCCTCGCGGGCCGACTCCACGCATTCCGCGAGGCTGCCGAAGGCGACCGCCGACCCCAGGAGGCCCGGCGAGTACCACGCGTACTTGGCGGAGTTCGTCATCAGGCGGCGGGTAGTCCCCGGGGTCATCGGGGTGGCCAGGACGCAGGTGTCCACCATCAGCCGGCCCCCGAAGGCGTGAAGCGGCTCGAGCAGCCCCGCGCGCTCGGCCAGGTCCCGAACGGCGCGGCTCGTGGTCACGACCAGTTCGCAGCCGCCCTCCTCCGGAATCGGGCGTTCGGGACCCCGCTCGCGCAGCAGGGCGGCGAGTTTTCCGAACTCCGCGAAAGAAAAGTGCGGGCTCCCGAGAACCACCATGTCCAGCGCGCCCTCGCCGTGGGTGGTCAGCTCCCGGCGGGCGGCGCGGAGTTCCTCCATGCCGACATCGCGGACCAGAAGAGGTTTCCGGCCGCCGAGCGCGTCCCCGAGCGTGGGAGCTTCCGGAGTCACCCCGGGAATGTGAAAGAGGGCGACCGCCCCGGACGAGGCCGCCGCCGCCCCGAGCGCCTTGAGCTGGTCCTCTTCCGGAATGACCGGGAGCCCGGCGATCGCGACCGGGTCGTCCTCGGCGAACGGTCCCAGCAAGTGCCCGAGAACGGGATAGAAGTCGTCTGCCGCCGCCAGTTCCCCGGGAATGCCCCGCAAGCGGAGGACGCGGGTTGCCAGGCGGTTCTCGTCGAGGTGGAGGCCCACCGCGGGCGCCCGGCCGGTGATCGCGCAGCAGATGTCCAGCAGGTCCGGGTAGCGCTCGGTGCGCGCCCCGATGACCGAGTTCGCGAAGGCGACCGCGTTCGACTCGCCCCAGGCGATCTGCTGCCCGAACTTCGGCGTCTGGCGGCCCTGGTACGGGGCGCAGGTCCAGGTCGGGATCGTTCCCATCGAGTCGTAGGCCCGCATCTGGCGGGCCGACTTCTCCGCCCACTCCGGGGGAACCGACCACTCCTGCCAGTGGAATTCGTCGAGCCCGCTGACGTTCAGCGTCGAAGGCACCCGCACCCGCGCCCCGAGACCGGCGAGGCGCTCGGCGAACTCGAGGCCGGCATCGCCGACGTAGATCGTGCTGTCGATGTGCGCGGCCTCGATGTCCAGCATCGAGTCGGCCCCGCGGACCTCCGCCATGCGCGCCAGGATGCGCATCGCGAGCTGCGGCGCGGCGCCCTCCTCGCCGGCGAGCAGCGCGCGGTCGAACGGGCTGAGCCGGACGGCGCCCGGGGTCATGGGAGGCGGGCGGCCCGTTCGAGATTCAATCGCCCTTCGAGGCGGCGCTCGCGCGTCTCCACACGAAGCGGTTGATCGCGAGACAGAGCAGGATGAGCAGCCCGACCTGGAAGACCACCGTCCCGGCGGTGAATTCGCCGAAGGGATCCCAGCCGCCTTCGACGGTCGCCGACTGCCACATCCACCACGCGATCAGCGCCACGAACTCGATGGGAATGAGCCAGGTGATGATCTTCTCGAACCAGGCGCCGACGCGCCATTCCTCCTCGTTCCCCATCAGGTGTTCCTCCCGGAACCGGCGCGCTCCCCGGCGGATCACGGTGATCGCCACGAAGAGCCCCGAGACGATCAGGGCGACCCCCCAGGCCCAGTCCTGGTTCCGGAAGAAGCCGAGGGCGAACGCCGAAGGCAGCCCCATCACGAACGCGACGCCGGCCACCATCGGGACGGACCGGCGGCGCTCGACGCCCAGGTCCATCACCATCCGGTTCACGAGTTCCAGTTGGGTGATGAGCGAGGAGATGGCGGCGCAGCAGAGCGTGAGGAAGAAGAGCGGCAACAGGACCGCTCCGCCGGGCATTGCCTCGAAGAGCTGCGGCAGCCAGAGGAAGGTCAGCCCCTCGTTGCTGGCGCCGAGGGCGGCCTCGGTGTCGGCGGTGGAGGTGCTGAGCGCGAACACGGTGCAGAGGACCGCGACCCCGGCGAGCAGCGAGGCGAAGTTGTTGGCGAGCACCGCGGTGATGCCGGTCTTGACGAAGCCCTGTCCGTCGGCGACGTAGGCCCCGAGGACGGTGACGAGGCCCCACCCGGCGCCGGTGCTCCAGGCGGTCTGGGTCAGGGCGGCGAGCCAGATCCGGTAGTCGCCCAGGTTGCCCAGATCGGGCACGAACAGGAAACGAAGTCCCTCCGCGGCGCCGGGAAGCATGACCGCCCGGACCGCCGCGCCCGCCAGCAGGACGAACAGCAGGGGAATCAGGTAGCGGTTCGCCCGCTCGATCCCGGCCGCGACCCCCCGGTAGATGATGAAGGAGGCGATCACCAGCGCCAGCCCGTGGAAGAGCACCGGCTGGCTCGTGTGGCCGGTGAAGTTGTCCCAAAACGCCGGGTGGTCGGCGCCGCGCAGTTCGCCGAACGAGGAACTGACCAGGTACTTGAGGCACCACCCGGTGACCACCGAGTAGTAGAAGGTGATGAAGGTGGTGACCAGCCCGATGAAGATCCCCATCCAGTTGTGCCGCCCGCCGGTGGCGACGCCGATGGCGGCGGCCGGTCCCCGGCGGGAACTCTTCCCGAGGGCGAACTCGGCGAGCACCAGCGGGATCGCCCACAGGAAGAGGAAGATCACCCACGGGATCAGGAACTCCCCGCCGCCGTTTTGCGCCGCGATCCGGGGGAAGCGCCAGATGTTTCCGGTGCCGACCGCCATCCCGATGGTGGCGAGCAGCACGCCCCAGCGCGAGGTGAACCGTTCGGTGGTGTGTTGCATCGTCCTCGCTCCCCTGTTGCGTCCGCGGGGGCTAACCGGCGTCCTGCAGGCGCAGCGTCTGCCCGAGTCCCCGCTGCCGCGCCTCGTCGTAGACGAAGGCGGCGCAGGCCACGTCCTCGATGGCCACGCCTACCGACTTGAAGAGGGTGATGTCGGCCGCGGAGTCCCGGCCGGCGATGCGGCCCGCCACGATGTCGCCGAGTTCGGCGTGGATGGAGTCCTCGGGGAAGTCGCCGTCCCGGATGGCGGCCATGATGTCGCCGGCCTCGCCGAGGACCTGCTCGCGGAAGTCGAGGACGACCCGGCAGCGGGAGAAGGCCGCCGCTTCGACTTCCCGCTTCACGGGAGCGTTGGCTCCGACCGAGTTCACGTGCATCCCGGGTTCGAGCCAGTCGGCCAGGATGACCGGTTCCTTGGCGGTCGTCGCGGCGCAGACCACGTCGAGGCCCCGGACCGCCGCTTCGGCGCTCTCCACCGGTTGCGCATCGAGGCCCTCCGCGGACAGCGCCGCCGCGTAGCTGGACGCGGCTTCCGGGAACACGTCGAAGACGCGGACGGTGCGGATGTCCCGCACCTCACGCACCGCCGCGACCTGGTTCCGGCCCTGGAAACCGGCGCCGATGAGTCCGAGCGAGCTGGCGTCGGCCCGGGCCAGATGCCGGGTCGCGACCCCGCTGGCCGCGCCGGTCCGGGTTCCGGTGATGTGCGTTCCCGGCATGACCGCGCGGAGCGCGCCGGTTTCGGTGTCGAAGTAGAGCAGCGCGAAGTAGGTGTCCTCGGGCGCCCGCTTCCCCGGAGTTCCGGTCAGGGTCTTGAGGCCGAAACCACCCATGTCCGGAATCACCGCCGCCATGATCCGGAAGTTCCCGGCGACGCCGGTAAGGGGCATCACCAGCCGCGGCGCGAGCTGGGTCCGTCCCTCCGCGTGGAGTCGAAACGACTCTTCAAGAAGCCTCACGGCCTCCTTCATCGAGAGGATTTGGGCAACCTCCCGCTCCGTGAGAATCAGTGCCACGGCGCGCGAGTGTATTACCCCTTGGAGAAGACGGCCCGCAGGACGTGGCGGGCGATTTCCGGGTTCTTGCGCAGGCGGCGCAGCGAATAGGGCATCCACTCGGGTCCGAACGGCAGCCCGACCCGAACGCGGTGCCCGGACTGCTTCACGGTTTCCCGAAGACGGGGCCGGACCCCGTGGAGCATCTGGAACTCGTAGCGGTCGGAGGACAGCCCGAGTTCCCCGATGATGCCCTCGGCCCGGGTGATGAGCCAGTCGTCGTGGGTGGCGATGCCGACGTAGCAGCCAGCGGAGAGCAGCAAGCGGAGGATCGCCAGGTAGTGATCCCGGATCTCCTGCGGCTCGGTGTAGGCGATCTCCGGGGGCTCCAGATAGACGCCCTTGCAGACGCGGACGTTGGCCTGCACCTTCGCGAGTTCCCGGGCGTCATCGAGGCTGCGCCGCATCCGGGCCTGAAGGACCACCCCGAAGTTCGGAAACTCGGGGTGGAGTTCGCGGTGGAGACCGAGCGTCGCGTCGATCCGCGGGCTGTCCTCCATGTCCATGCGCATGAAGGTGCCGCCGTTGGCCGCCGCGTGCTCGAGAAGCTCCCGGATCTGATCGCGGCAGAAATCGCGGTCGATCATGAGACCGAGCTGGGTCACCTTCACATGTACATAGGCGGAGAGTTGCCGGGAGTGGACCTCGTCGAGGACCTGCCGGTACACCGCGGTCGCCGCTTCCGCCTCGGCGCGGTCGGTGACGAACTCGCCGAGCTGGCTGGTGGCCACCAGGTACCCCTGCTCGTTCAGCGCGTCGGCCTCGCGGACGAGCTGTTCGACGGTCTCGCCCGCGATGTAGGGCCGGGCGAACGGCCGGATGACGGCCTTCGGCAATAGCGGGAGGGTCCCGGCGATGGCCCGGTTCAGGAGGCTCAAGGGGACTCCGGAGAGTTTCGTTACAAGCTGAAGTGGGCCAGGATGCGGTCCAGCGCCTCCTCGGTAGCCCGGTCGAGGAGGGCGGCGGGAGCGCGGATGCCGGTGTGGGCGATCGCACCCCTCCGGCGGAGCATTTCCTTGCGGATGGCCATTCCGATGCCTTCCTGGAATTCGAACCGCATCACCGGAGCGTACCGATAAAACGCCGCCGCGGCGCCGTCCCGATCGCCGGCGTCCCAGCGCGAGACCACCGCCACGAGGAGCTTGGGATACGCGAACCCGGTCATGGCGCCGGTGGCGCCGGAGATGAGTTCTTCGATCAGGTAGGCGCCCCCGAGGCCGCCGAAGATGCCGATGTCGAGCCCCTCGGTGCGTTCGCGAATGCGCGCCGCCTTGTACGGGGTGGGCGCGTCCTCCAGCTTGATCGTGCGCGCCGACGGGATTTCGCGGCAGATGCGCGCGAGGAGGTCGGGCTCCATGTGAAAGCCCGAGATGGGCGGAAAGTCCTGGATGACGACGGGGATCGAAATCGTCTCGGCGATCCGGGCGAAGTGCCGGAGGATCGCTTCCGAGTTGCACTTGGGGGCCCGGGGCGGGGACACCATGACCCCGGCCGCGCCCGCGCGTTCCGCGGCGCGGCAACGCTCGAGGCAGACGTCGAGACCGGGGCCGGTGGCGCCGACGATCACCGGCGCGCGCCCGTCCGCGTGGGCCATGCTGGCGTCCAGGATCTCGTCGCGCTCCCGGTCGGAGATTCGCGCGACCTCGCTCGTGACCCCGAGGGCGGTGAAGCCGGAGACGCCGTCCTCGAGGAACAGGTCGATCACCCGGCGGAGGCTTTCTGAGTCGAAGCTCCCGTCAGGAGCAAAGGGGGTCGGAAGGACCGAATAGACGCCGTTCATGCCCGGATTCTCGCACGTCTCTGGTACAAGACCGCCATGAAATTGCGTCTCCTGTCCGCTGCCGAAGTCCGGTCCGCCATGCCCATGGCCGAAGCCATTCGGGCCGTCCGGCAGGCCTTCGTGGAACTCTCGGCCGGCCGGGCCACCATGCCGGTCCGGGCTCGCGTGGATGTGCCGAGCCGCTCCGGGATCAGCCTCTACATGCCGGGCTACCTGGCGGGCGCCCATCAGCTCGCCACCAAGATCGTGGGCATCTTCCCGGAAAACCTCACCCGGAATCCGCCACTCCCCACGATCAACGCGCTGGTGGTGGTGCTGGACCCGGACACGGGTTTGCCGGCCGGAGCGATGCACGGCGGCGTCCTGACCGCGATCCGCACGGGAGCGGCTTCGGGGGTGGCGACGGAGGAGCTGGCGCGGGACGATGTCCGCACCGCGGGAGTGCTGGGCGCCGGGGTTCAGGCGCGCACCCAACTGGAAGCGATGGTCACCGCGCGGCCCGGCATCGAGAGCGCGAGCGTGTTCGATCCCCGCACCGAAGTGGCGGAGAGCTTCGCGAAGGACATGACGGAGCTGCTCGGCATTCCGGTGAGCGCGCTGCCGTCAGCCGACGAGGTGGTTTCCCGGTCCGAGGTGATCGCGGAAGCGACCACCTCGTACACGCCGGTCTTTTCCGACAGCGCGCTCCGGGACGACGCGCACCTGAACGCGATCGGATCCTTCACGCCCGACATGCAGATCATTCCCGAAGCCACCGTCGTCCGTTCCGCCGTGGTGGTGGACCACCGCGAGTCCTGCTGGGAAGAGACCGGCGACCTGATTCAGCCCCGGGACCGGGGCGCGATCACCGAGGACCACATCCTGGCCGAGATCGGGGAGATCGCGGCGGGCACCGCCCCGCGTCCCGAACACGGCCCCACGCTCTTCAAGACCGTGGGAACCGCCGTCCAGGACGTGGCGGTCGGCGCCGCGGCCCTCGCCCGCGCCGAAGAACACGACCTCGGCACGGTGGTGGAGTTGTAGCCGGGGCAGGGACCGCCGGCCTTCCGGCCGGCGCCCGCTGCGTGAGAGCGCAGCGGAATGGGGCACCCTCCTCCAGCCGAAGCGACTCGGAGCGCCGGCCTCCGGCCGGCATCGACCGCGAGAGGCGGTCGAAACCGGACCACTCCACTCCCTCTTCACGGCCGTAACGGCTTGGAACGCCGGCTTCAGCCGGCACCCGCGGCCCGCGAGGGCCGCGGAACCGCACCCCGCCACCCTCTTTCACCGCGCCTCGGAGCGCCGGCCTCCGGCCGGCATCGACCGCCGAGAGGCGGTCGAAACCGCACCATCTGTCCACCCTCACGGCACGAGCCGGAGGGAACGCCGGGCGCCGTTGGCGACGCAACGACGGGGACCGCCGGCCTTCCGGCCGGCGCCGTTTGGCGCTGCGCGACAAGAGCGCGGTTCGCCAGGCGCTCTCGCGGGACAGCGCGGACGAGGACCCGCCTCCCGTCCATCTCTCTCTCGGGCCGCGCTCCGGGTATCGGAAAGGAATCGGATACAATACGGATAGTGTCAATACTCCAAATACAGTCCGTTGAGAGTCCGTACGACGACCCTCGGGTCGCGCCCCTGGCGGCTTCGGCCCTGAGTCGGGCCGAAGCGATGGGACTCTGCCCCTCCGCGGTCGTCCGGCTTGACAGCGGGGCCATGGACGCGCTGGAGGCGCGTCTGGCCGAGGCGGGGATCGCCCGGCTGGTCCGGCGTCCGGCCGGCGCAGACCCGGCTCAGACTGCCGGCTGGCTCAGGGCCCTTCATGAGGCCCTCGCCGGCTCCCCGGTACCACGCACCGAGTGGCCGGCCCTGTCCCGGTCCCTGGGCCTCGATCTGCTGTCGCGCCTTTTGGGGATCTCCCCCTCCAGTGCCCGCCGCTACCTGTCGGGGGCGCGAAAGACGCCGGACGCGATCGCCGCCCGGCTCCACTTCCTCGCCCTGGTGGCCGGGGATCTGGCGGGCGCCTACAACGAGATTGGGGTCCGGCGCTGGTTCGACCGGAAGCGCTCCGCGCTGGGCGGCAAGACTCCGGCGGAGGTCCTGGCCGGTGATTGGTCGGCCGAGGACGACGGCCCGGAGCGGGTCCGGGAACTCGCGGGGGCCCTCAGCTTCTCCCCGGCGACGTGATCGCGTTTCGGCACGCGGATCCCCGTTTCCCGTTCCTGCGGGAAACGGCTTCGCCGGCGGCCGGACGCTGGAATCGTCCCGGGGAATTGACGCACTGTTTTTCCGATACCCCTGACGGCGCCTGGGCGGAGTTCCTCCGCCACGAAGAGATCACCGACCCCGAGGACCTCTCCCATGTCCGCCGGGCGCTCTGGGCCGTTCAGGTTCGCGACCTGCCCGCGGCCCGTCCCGGAGTTTCTGCGCGGACGCTGACCGGGGGTCGCGATAGCTGGGTGGCCTGCCAGCGGGAGGCGGACCGCCTCCGCAGGGCCGGGGAATCCGGCTTCGTCGCCCCATCGGCGGCGCTCGGGCCGGGCGGTGCCCGCGGATTCCGGGTCGAGGGCGGCGAGCGGCCGGGTCCGGCCCGCGACGGCGTGACGATCGTCCTCTTCGGCGCCCGGCCCGACCTCATCGGTTGGCGAGCCGCCGCGTCCGGGCGCCCGGATCCCGAGCTACTACGCCGGGTCCGTCATTTCTGACGCCCGTGCGGCGGGTCCGCGGCCATCTCGCCGTTCTGCTTTGACCGCGAGATACCGGAACTGCCGGTTCCCGGCTTCGGCGGTTCCCGCGAGCGGGGGTCCGTAGTCCCGCCAAGCCAGCGCGTAGGAGTTCTGGAGCCGGACGGGACGTTTGCTCAAGCCGGTCGCGGCGTGGCGTGCCCAGGCCAACGGCTTGTTGGCAGGGAGCGTGCGACCCTCGTGGAGCCGGAAGGCGGCGTCAATCGGGTGTTCCTTGATTCCACGAGTCCAGTAACCGGGGTCGTTCGTCAACGCCACGGCGAACCCTCGGCCCGCCCCTTCGACCCGTTCGATGTCGCTCACGAAGTGGTATCGGTTGATGTCCTGAGCGCCCTGATTGGGAAGCGCGAACTGCTCACCGCCGACTTCGACGTCCAGCTTCTTCTTGAAGTACTTGAGTTCGATCGCTGCCTCGACCTCCGGGAGCCAGATGTCGAGGTACACCCTCTCTTTGGGAATGTGCGGGTACTCCAGCCGGACGTCGAGTCCCGTCTGCTCCTTGATCTCCCACGCCAGGGCGAACTGAAAATCCGCCTCGGAGTGGAACACGGGCCGTTTCTTGGCCAAACCCGCAAGCAGTGCGTGGATGTCGAACGGCTTCACAGGTACCCGGCCGGGATCGCCGCCACGTCCTCGGTAAGGAGCAGGTCGGTCTCCCGGAGACAGACCACCGCCCCCGGCCCGCGCTCCCGATCCAGTTTCCCGATCGCTGCGAAATGTGCCGCTGCGGACCGGCCGGGCGACGCGGTCCTCTTGAATTCCACCGGATGGAGGCGATGGTCGCGCTCGATCAGCAGGTCCACTTCGCGCCGGTCGCGGTCGCGGTAGAACCACAAGTGCGCCTCCTGGCCGTGATGCCAGTAGCTCTTGAGGATTTCGGTGAACATCCAGGTCTCGAGGATGGCGCCGGACATGGCTCCCGCCTCCAGCGTTTCCGGTGAGGACCAGCGCGTGAGATAAGCGCCGAGGCCCGTGTCCAGGAAATAAAGCTTCGGCGTCTTGACGAGCCGTTTGGTGACGCTCGTGTGGTACGGCTGCAGGAGATGGATCAGGCCGGAGGTCGCAAGGATCGAGAGCCAGGTCTTCACGGTCTTCTGATCCACTCCGACGTCGCGCGCCAGGTCCGCGTAGTTGACGAGTTGAGCGGTTCGGGCCGCCGCCGCACGCAGCAGCCGGGCGAAGGCCAGTTCATCGCCGACACGCGCGAGGTCGCGCACGTCCCGCTGGATGTACGTCTGGACGTAGGAGCGGTAGAAGTCATCTCGCAGTTCGGCGCCCGCGAGGACGGCGCCCGGGAATGCGCCGAGCCAGATGCGGCGGTACAGGTCCATCAGTCCTCCGGCCTGTGCGCTCGAGCCGCGGGCGCCCGCGATCCACTCCGCGGTCGGAAGAAAGGGCGCCGTGCGCCCGGCCCGTCCGTCCGTCTCGGCTTGTGAAAAACCCAGGAGATCCAGGATCGCGACGCGGCCGGCGAGCGTCTCCGAGACGCCTTGCATGAGATGGAACTTTTGCGAACCGGTCAGCCAGTACATGCCCGGGCGGCGCGCGCGGTCCACCTCCAGTTTGAGGTGGCTGAACAACTGCGGGGCGTACTGCACCTCGTCAATCGTTGCCGGCGGCGGATGGGATTGGAGGAAGAGCGCCGGGTCGTTACGCGCGACGTCCCGTTGGTCGAGATCGTCCAGCGACACGTAACGCCGGTCCCCGGAGCCGCAGTGCTCCAGCAGGGTCGTCTTGCCGACCTGACGCGGCCCCGTCAACAGGACCACGGGGAACGCCCCGGAAACTCGCTCAACGGCGCTCGCCAGCGTTCGTTGTCGGTACATGAGTTAGCGGCTAATGTGGAATGCCACTCCATATTAGCCGAAACTGCGCGTCTGCCGAACCCGCCGTTGCGGCGGCGCGCCGCTACCCGAGCCGCCGGACCGGGTTCTCCAGGCGTCCGATCGCCTCCACCTCCGCCCCCACGGTGTCGCCGTCCTCGATGACCATGGCCCCGGGCGTTCCGGTCAGCAGGATGTCTCCGGCCTTCCAGGTCATGTCCTCGGAGAAGAAGGAGATGAGCTTCTCGGGCGGGTGGGTCATCGCCTCCACGAGGGCGCTCCTGGCCCGCTCCCCGTTGAGCAGGGTTGACGTGCGGACCGCCGGGAGGGATTCGCGCGTCGCCACTTCGTCGGGGGTGACGAGGCAGGGGCCGAGGCTCAGGAACGTGTCGAAGCTCTTCGCCCGGGTCAGGAAACGGGGGTTCTGGCGGAGGATGTCTTCGGCGGTCATGTCCACGGCGAGCGTGTAGGCGCCCACCGCCGCGAGGGCGTCGCCCGGGGCGATGTCCTGGCCCGACCGGCCCAGCACGATCACCAGTTCGCCCTCCCCGGTCACCCGCTCGGAGGCCCGCGGGAGACGGATCTCTGCGCCGGGGCCGATGATGGATGCGTTCGGCCGCATGAAGCCGACCGGCGTCGCCGTCGTCTTCGCGTCGAGGTCCGCGGCGTGGGCGCGGTAGTTGAGTCCGATGCACCAGATCTTGGGAGGACGCACCAGCGGAGCCAGCAGATTCACCTCCTCCAGCAGGAGTCCGCCCGCGGCGCCCGTCCCGCCGGCGGCCGCCGCGAGTGCCGGGAGACGGCCGCCCTGAACGACCTCGTCCAGGTCGCCGGCCTCGGTTGGGGCGAGTTCGGGGGCCAGTTCCCGAATGGGGATCAGCCGGTCCCCGGCCAGGACTCCGGCATCCGCCCCGGAAGCGGTCGCATAGCGGTAGAGGCGCATCCGGCGAGAATACGCGGAAGCCGTGCAGATCCCACTCGACTACGGAGAGACCGGCCTCGACCTCGTTCTTCCCGCGGGCGCCGAGGAACAGACGACGGTGATCCGTCCCCGTTTCCCCCCTCCGCTGCCCTCCGCGGCGGAGGCGATCCGGCGGGCGCTCCGGGCGCCGGATGCCGGCCCGCCGCTCGCGGAACGCGTCCCCGAGGGCGCCACCGTGGCGATCTCGGTGTGCGACCCCACCCGGGCCCAGCCCCGGATCCCGATGCTCCGCGCCATCCTCGAGGAGATTCCGACCCCTCCGGAGCGGGTGACGCTGCTGGTCGCCACCGGGACCCACCGGCCCGCGGCGCCGGCCGAACTCGAAGCCATGTTCGGCAGCGAACTGCTTTCCGCCTGCGAGGTCGTGAACCACTACTGCCAGGACGAATCGGAACTCGTGCGCCTTCCGGACGCCGCCGCCGGCGTCCCGGTGTCACTCAACCGCCGCTTCCTGGAAGCCGACATCCGGATCACCACCGGCTTCGTCGAGCCGCACTTCTTCGCCGGCTTCTCGGGCGGGCCGAAGATGGTGGCGCCGGGGCTTGCGGGCATGGAGACGATCCTGGTGCTCCACGACGACGCGCGGATCGGGCATCCGAACGCGGTCTTCGGGGTCACGGAGGGCAATCCCGTCCACGACGACGTCCGGGCGATTGCGCGCCAGGTGGGCGTGGACTTCGGACTCGACGTGCTGCTCGACGGAGACAAGCGGATCACCGGGGTCTTCGGCGGCGACCTGCTCGAGGAGCACGCCCGCGCGTGCGTCCGCTCCCACGAGGAAGCGATGTGCCCGGTGGACCAGCCCTTCGAGGTCGTCGTGGCCACGAACTCCGGATATCCCCTCGACCAGAACCTCTACCAGGCCGTGAAGGGGATGTCCGCCGCGGAACGGATCGTCGGGACCGGCGGGACGATCCTCTGCGCCGCCGAGTGCCGGGACGGCATCCCGGACGAAGGCGCCTACGCCCGGGCGCTCCGGGCCGGCCGCACCCTCGCCGACGTCCGGGCCGCGCTCGCCGCCGTTCCCGCGCGCCGTCCGGATGACTGGCAGGTCCAGGTGCATTGCCGGATCCTCGAACGCGCCCGCGTCGGACTTCACTCGTCGCTGGCTGAGGACACGGTGCGGTCCGCGCACCTCGAGCCGGTTCGAGATCTGTCGTTCGCCTGCCGGGAGGCGCTCGCGGCGGCGGGGGAGGGGGCGCGGCTCGCCGTGCTTCCGCACGGACCCATCACGATTCCCTATCTGAGCTGACGGTCCCGAACGGCTCGGAGCGCCGCCGCCTTCGTGAGCAGGTCGTCTCAGGGACTTCGTATCGACCCCAGCTCGGAGCGCCGGCTTCCAGCCGGCATCGACCGCCGAGAGGCGGTCGAAACTGGACTACGCCACCCACCCTCACAGCGGAGATCCGTCGGAGCGCCGGCCTCCGGCCGGCATCGCGGCCCGAGAGGGACCGCGAAACCAGACGATCTCGCCTCCCTTGACAGCCCACCCGGTAAGGGAACGCCGGCTTCCAGCCGGCACCGACCGCCGCGAGGCGGTCGAAACCGCACCACGCCATCCACCCTCACAGCCGAAGCCGAAGGGGCCCCCACCGGGAGGACTGGCCGCCGGCCTCCAGGCCCGCACCCGCGGCCGTAAGCCGCGGAACAGCCCCCATCCACCTCCACGGCAGAACCGGCTCGGGACGCCCCCCGGCTCAGGCCGGGTGGCCCAGTGTTGTCTGTCGCTCGACACCCAGTTCGGATCGGCTGACCCGGATATCGACCCTAGCTGGAGTCAGCCGACCCCGATATCGACGCCGGTGGAAACCAGCCGACCCGAATATCGACGCCGGTGGGACCAGCCGACCCGGATATCGACGCCGGTGGGAACCAGCCGACCCGGATATCGACGCCGGTGGGAATCCGCCGACTCCGATATCGACGCCGGTGGGACCAGCCGGCTCGGATATCGACGCCGGTGGGAACCAGCCGGCTCGGATATCGACGCCGGTAGGGATCCGCTGATCCGGATATCGACGCCGGTGGAAACCAGCCGACTCGGATATCGACGCCGGTGGGACTCAGCCGACCCGAATATCGACGCCGGTGGGACTCAGCCGACCCGGATATCGACGCCGGTGGGAACCAGCCGACCCGGATATCGACGCCGGTGGGACTCAGCCGA
>Ga0209021_1002961_pt1 | contig 14154 bp, 12 predicted proteins | sample PinacodermFT_FD_187299 | JGI IMG/M metagenome (GOLD analysis project Ga0209021, IMG submission 187299) | Host-associated microbial community of the marine sponge Aplysina aerophoba from Gulf of Piran - sponge pinacoderm, lysed by freeze-thaw... | ecosystem: Host-associated > Porifera > Sponge >... | reverse complement strand
CCGAACAAGGTCCTTGGTGTTCGGTTGTCGAAGTGGTTCGAGCTGCCGGGCGGGCCTCCAACAGGAACCGACAGTGGAAGACCGTCGATGGCCGTCACCTACCCGCGCACGTTCTTAGTCCCGAGACCGCTGCAGTTCCACCCTCGCCCCAGGGTGCAAGAAGTGCACCACTTCGTTCCTCTATCGCAGCGATCTGTCTCTTGAGGTCCAACTTGCGCCTTCTTACCGTGCCTCCTCAGGCCCGCATGATTCCATCGCGAGGGGGAACCGATGAAGGTACGAAGTGCAACGAGGCTCTTGGGCATCATCCTGATCTTGGCTCTGGTGGCCACCGCGTGCGGCGATGACGAGGCTCCATCGGGGCCCGCGGGCGCCGACGTCGAGAGCACGGTCGAGACTCCGCCTCCGGAAGACGACGTGGAGGTGCCCGAGGACGAGGCCGCTCGAGTCGACACACCCGCCGAGGCCGAAACAACCGAGCCTGCCGAAACGGCCGGGTCCGACGAGGCAGAATCGACCGGGTCCGATGAGGCAGAAGCGCCCGAGCCTGAGGAATCGGCGCCCGCGGCTGAGACGCCGGCGACCACCGAACCGGCAGACGCCAAGCGGATTGCCTACCTCTCCGCCAGCTCAGCGAACACCTTCCTGTTGGCGTCGGTGGGCGAGATGGAACGGCTCGCGGATGAGCACGGCATCGAGCTCGTCGAGTTCGACGCCCAGTTCGATGCCGATCTGCAGACCACCCAATTGCAGGACGCCGTGGCCAGCGGTCAGTACGACGGCATCATCCTGGTGGCGTTGAACGGTCCCGGACTCGTTCCCGATGTCGAGGCGGCGCTCGCAGCCGGGCTCGAAGTGGTGTTGTTCAACCAGATCGTCGGCGACGACCTGTCCACCAACGAGCCGCAGGTGGACGGGATTGCGGCGTCGATTCTTGCCCCACCGGTGATCACCGGCGAGCGGGCCGGACGGCTCACCATCGGGGCGTGCGCCGGCCTCGACCCGTGCCGGGTGGTGTACCTGTTCGGCATCCGCGGCTTCCCGTTGGACGTGGCATTGCGCCAGGGGTTCGACAATGTGACGGCGAGCGAATCCAACATCGAGATTGTTGCCGAGGGTGAGGGCCAGTACCTCGGCCCCGAAGGCGGGATCAACGCCATTCAGGACATCATGCAAGCCCAGCCCGATTTCGATGTCGTAGTCGGCGCTGACCAGTCACTGCAGGGCGTCGAGCTTGTGCTTACGGACGAAGGCAAGCTGGACGGTGTCGCCCTGATCGGTCTCGGTGGGTCGTCACCGGCGATCGACGGAGTGCGAGACGGGCGGTGGTTCGCGACGGTGTTCTACGCGCCGGCCAGCGAAGGCCGTTTCGCCATGGAGGCCATGATCGCCGCTCTCGCCGACGGCACGTACACCGGCGGCGTGGACCCCAACGGCGGCTTCGTCGACGAGGGCATGGTCACTGCGGCCAACGTGGATCAGTTCACCGCGGAGTGGGATGGCTGACCCGCAGGGCGCCGATCCTGCCCGGCAGGTAGCTGCCCACCTGGAACTGCGTGGAGTCTCCAAACGGTTCGGCGCCACCCAGGCCATCGACTGCGCCGACATCGTCATACGGCGAGGCTCTGTCCACGCCCTGGTCGGCGAGAACGGCGCCGGAAAGTCAACCGTCGGAAAGGTCATCTCCGGGGTCTACGCCGCAGACAGCGGATCGGTGATCTTCAACGGCCGCCGGCACAGGTTCCGATCGCCGAGACAAGCCTTCGCTGCAGGCATCACGGCCCTCGCCCAGGAACTGGCGCTCGTTCCGGATCGAAGCGTGGTCGACAACGTATTCGTGGGAGTCGAGTCGACACGCTGGGGATTCGTAGCCCGCAAGGACATGCTGCAGCGGTTCAGGTCACTCGTGGAGCGGACGGGGATCACGATCGACCCGACCGCGATCGTGCGGACACTCAGTGTCGCGGACCAGCAGTGGGTCGAGATCCTGCGGGCCGTGGCGAGACGAGCCGAGTTCGTCATCATGGACGAGCCCTCGGCACGGCTCTCAGCGCAGGAGCGAGGTCAACTGCACCGCCTCATCGGCGCTCTGCGAGATCAACAGATCACCGTTCTCTTCATCTCGCACTTCCTGGACGAGGTTCTTGAGCTTGCCGATGCCATCACCGTCATGCGCGACGGGCGCGTCGTAAGACACACTGAACCGGCGTCGGAGACGGCGGGCTCCCTCGTCGATGCCATGATCGGGCGTGAGCTGGAAGCCAACTTCCCGCCCAAACCGCCCCGCCCGGATCCATCCCAGGTCCCGGTGCTGAGGGTCAGGGGTCTCCAGCATGCGGGGCAGAAGGGATTCGTGGCTCCGCGCTCGGGACGCTCGGAATCGCCACCTCGTACGCCGCAGCCCGCAGGGCTTGCACTCGACGTCCACGCCGGGGAGATAGTCGGGATCGCGGGCCTCGTCGGATCGGGCCGTACCGAGTTCGTGAGGTCCGTCTACGGCGCCGACACCGCACTTGCCGGCGACGTGCAGGTAGCGGGCCGCGAGGTTGGTCGCCACAGACCTCGGCGGGCGATCGCGCTCGGGATGGGCCTCATCCCCGAGTCCCGGAAGGACCAGGGGCTGGTCATGGACCGCAGCCTCCGCGAGAACATCAGCCTCCCGCACCTCCGCGTCGTCACGCGGGCGGGCCTCCTGGCCGGCAACGCCGAGCGCGAATTTGTCGCGACCGCAGCGTCGAACGCGAACGTGCGAGGCGGGACTGTCGAGACTCCTGTGCGGTTGCTGTCGGGGGGAAACCAGCAGAAGAGCCTCTTCGCGCGCTGGATGGCACCGGGCCTGAAGGTGCTCATCGCCGACGAGCCCACGAGGGGAGTCGATGTCGGCTCGAAGCGCTCGATCTACGACCTGTTGATGACAGCGGCCCGAAGCGGGCTGGCCGTGTTGCTCGTCTCTTCGGAACTCGAGGAACTGGTCGGCCTCTGTCACCGCGTGATGGTGATGCGAGAAGGACGGTTCGTGGCAGAACTCAGCCATCCCGACCTCGACGAGGCACGGATCCTGCGGCATGCCTTCGGCGAGAAGGCCGCCGCGGCACAGATCTCGTGACTGATCCGACCACACAATCACGCTTGCCGACGCCTGGCCGGTACCTGGCTGTCGTGGCCCGCTACGGAATCGTCTGGGTGACCCTTGCCCTGTTCGTGCTGCTCGCTGTCACCACTGACGGATTCTTGACCGGGCCGAACCTGCGCAACGTGCTCGACCAGCAGGCGACCCTGCTCATTGCCGCCTCTGTCGCCACCCTCACGATGATCGCCGGCGGCTTCGACGTGTCGATCTCGGCGGTCGCGGTGGTCGCACCGCTGGTGGCTCTACGGGTTGAGAACGCCACCGGCTCGGTAGCGCCGGCGCTGCTCGTGGGGTGCTTGTTCGGTCTGGGCGTTGGGACCGCCAACGGCTGGATAGTGGCTTTCGCCCGGATCAACTCCTTCATCACAACCCTGGCCACGTCATTCGTTGTGTTCGGGATCGGCTACGTAGCGAGCGAGCGCAGCATCCTGCGGCCCGATGGTGACGGCTTCCAAAGGGTTGCCCGCACCCGGCTGGCGGAACTGACCACCGCCACATGGATCTCGCTGGCGGTGGTGGCTGTGGCCTGGATCTTGCTGGCCGGCACGCGCTTCGGCCGCCACGTGTACGCCACGGGCGGTAACGCGGAGGCCGCGAGGCTCGCCGGGGTGCGCACGCGTCTGGTCGTCGTGACCGTCTTCGCCCTGTCGGGGCTGGCCTCGGGTCTCGCGGGCGTCGTGGCGGCCTCCAGGACTATCAGCGCCACGCCGTCTGACGACTTCAGCTTCGTGTTCGGCGTCATCGCCGCCATCGTCGTCGGCGGCACCTCCATCGCCGGCGGCACCGGCGCGGTGTGGAGGACGCTGCTCGGCGCCTTCTTCATCGCCTTCATGATCAACGGCTTCAACCTCCATCAGATCGACCCGATCTGGCAACGGATCATCCAAGGCCTCGTGATCCTGCTGGCCGTCGCGACCGACGCCTGGTCAAGAGCCAGGCGCACCTAGCTCGACCCGACACCCGCCCTCAACCCGACAACCCGAAAGGCGCAATGATGAGAATCCGCATCGTCGTTCCGATCACGTCTGACTCCTTCAACGACCAGATCACCGAGGAGGCCCGCAGCTTTCTCGGAGACGACGTGGGCTTGGAGGTGTCGTGCCTTCGGTACGGTCCCGCCTCGATCGAGTCGTTCTACGACGAGGTCTTGGCCGGCCCCGCGATCCTCTCAGAGGTGGTGCAGGCCGCGGCCGGGGGAGCGGACGCCGTGTTCATCACCTGTTTCGGCGATCCAGCGGTTCCCGCTGCCAGGGAACTGGTGGACATCCCCGTCGTGGGCGGCTTCGAACCCGCGGTATCGACTGCCCTGAATCTCGGCGAGCGCTTCTCGGTGGTCACGGTTCTGGAGAACGTCGTGCCGATGATCTCGGGGTTGGCGACCCGCATGGGAATCGCCGGCCGCATGGCGTCGGTCGAGGTGATAGACACGCCCGTCCTCGAGTTGCACGACGGCGAGATGCTCCTCAAGGGCCTATTCGAAGCGTCGTGTCGAGCCCTATCCGCCGGCGCCGACGCTCTGGTGCTCGGATGCACAGGAATGCTCGGCGTCGCGGCGGCACTACAGGCCCGGCTTGAGTCCGAGCGTGTAAGCGTGCCGGTGGTCGATCCGACCGGCGCCGCCCTCGGGATGCTGCTGACCATGCACTCGATGGGCCTCAAGCCAAGCCGCACGACCTACATGCCTCCACCCGACAAGGAGCGAACCAGCGCAATCGGCGTTTAGAGGATCGGAGCCCGACACGGCCCGTGCCACACGGGTTGGCAAGGCCATGCTCGCCGCGCCGTCGATCTACGACGAGACCCACGAGCTGTTCCGCGAGAGCTTCGCCGCATTCGTAGCTGAGGAGATGGTTCCGCACTACGAGCGCTGGGAAACCAACGGCATCGTCGAGCGAGCCATCTTCGAGATCGCGGGGGCACACGGGTTCTTGGGCATGGCGATTCCCGAGACTCATGGCGGTGGCGGCGTCGACGACTTCCGGTTCAACGCGATCATCAGTGAGGAATTGGCTCACGCGGGCATGGGTGGCGCGGCACTTGCATTGACGCTGCACAACGACATCGTGACCCCCTACTTCGTGGAGTACTGCACAGAAGAACAGGCCCAGCGCTGGCTTCCGGGCATCGCCTCGGGTGAGCTGATCACAGCTTTGGCGATGACCGAACCCCGGACCGGCTCGGACCTCGCCGCCATCTCGACGACGGCCCGCCGCGATGGCGACGAGTACGTCCTCAACGGCGCCAAGACGTTCATCACCAACGGCATCAACGCCGACCTGGTCGTGGTCGCGTGCCGGACCGCCCAGAACCCCTCAGATCGACGAGGAGGCATTTCGCTCCTCGTGGTCGAGCGCGACATGGACGGGTTTGAGCGCGGTCGGAACCTCGCCAAGATCGGGCAGCACTCCAACGACACCGCTGAGCTCTTCTTCACCGACGCGCGCGTGCCGGTCGAGAATCGACTCGGTGAGGAGGGTCGCGGCTTCGGGTACCTGTCGTCCAACCTCGCCCAGGAGCGCCTCTCCATCGGCGTGTTCGGCTGCGCCGTCGCTCAGGCCGCCCTCGACTGGACCGTCGACTACGTGAAGGAACGGACCGCGTTCGGGCAACCCGTCGCTGCGTTCCAGAACACCAAGTTCGTCCTGGCCGAAGTCGCGACCGAAGTCGCGGTCACGCGATCCTTCGTGGACAACTGCGTGATGCGCCACTGCAATCGGCAACTCGACGCCGTGGACGCGGCAATGGCGAAAATGTGGGCGACCGAGGTCCAAGGCCGGGTCGTCGACCGCTGCCTGCAACTCTTCGGGGGCTACGGCTACACAACCGAGTATCCCATCGGGCGCGCGTACGCCGACGCCCGAGTCACCCGCATCTACGGGGGGACCTCCGAGATCATGAAGACCATCGTCGCCAAGGCCCTCCTGGCCTGACCTCCAGCGATCAGGCCGTAAGGCTGAGACTCAATCCGAACAGCCCGTATGAAACAGTGAAGATGTGGGCGGGGCTCCACGTCACGGAGGCCCTCCGGTCAGGTTGAGCGGGGGAATTGGAGTTCGCCGCGGGTGCTGATGGCGACGGTGTTGACGCCTGTTGGGGTTTCAGGTGAGTTGGTAGTCGGCGACGGTGCAGCCGACGGCGAAGATGGGGATCGGGGCGTAGAAGTGGACGGCGCCGGGGGTGCCTTCGGCTGCGGCGCTGACGGCGATGAAGGTGCGGATCTCGAAGCCGCCCTGGCCGGCGCGGGCGTACACCTCGGCGTCGTCGTAGCCGCAGAGGGCCTCTCGGTCGTTGCGGCACCAGCGGTCCAGAAACTCCCGGTCCCAGGGCTCGTTGATCCTCCCGGAGTCGGGGGTGGCGGGCCAGTGCGAGATGCCGCCGGTGCCGATGATGGCGATCCGTTCGGGTGCGGCGTCGGCGGCGCGTCGCAGGGCCTCTCCGAAGGCCCAGGCCCGGTGCAGAGGTGCCAGCGGCGGTCCCTGACAGTTGATGTTGGCGGGGATGATCGGTACGTCGAAGTGGGGGGTGAGGAAGTGCAGCGGCACGGCGATGCCGTGGTCGAACAGCCACTCCTCGGCGTAGGCCACGTCGATGGTCTGCATGACTTCGCCGATGATGCGCCCCGAGAGGTCGCGGTTTCCCGGCGCCCGGAACTTGTCGATTCCCAGCCAGTCGGGGTCCTCGATGGGGCCGTCGTAGCCCTCGGCCATCCCGAGGGCGAAGGCGGGCATGTTGTTCATGAAGAAGTTGGCGAAGTGCTCGGCCGCCACGACGATGAGGGCGTCGGGCCGGGCGGCCTCGAGCCTCTCCCGCATCCCGTCGAGTGCCTCGTAGAATCGGTCGCGCACTTCGGGGTCGGCCCGTTCGGCCCGGCCGGTGATGCCGGGCGCGTGGCTGCACACGCCGGCGTAGACCAGCGGCACCTCAGCTCCCTCCCTCGCCGGGCTCCCCCGGCGTCCCGGATTGGCCGAGCCGGGCGGCGTGGGCCTCGGTGCCCTCGTAGCCGACCATGGCGTAGACGCCCTCGCGGACCGGGCCGTGGCGGGTGATGCCGTCGCGCATGCGCTGCAGGTAGTCGCTCCATTCGATCCGGTGCAGTGCGGCGAAGTGCATGAGGATCTGGCCGTTCACGCCGAGGTGAAACAGCAGCCCAATGTCAACGTCGACGAGCGCCTCGACCTCCTCGCCGGTGAGTTCGTAGCCCGCCAGGGCGCCCCGGCGGTCGGCGGCGTAGCGCTCCTGCAGCGCCGGGTCGCGGTTCAGGTGGTAGAGGAACTTCTGCACGTAGTAGAGGCTCATGGCGTCTCCGCGTCGGCGTCGAGGCGGCCGATGGCGTGGGTGTCGAGGGCGATGGCGATGTTCTTGGTCTCCATGTAGAAGTCGAAGCTCCAGTCGCCTCCGTCGCGGCCGATGCCGCTGCGCTTGGTTCCACCGAACGGGGTCGGCAGGTGCCGCACGTTCTGGCTGTTCACCCAGATCATGCCCGCTTCGAGGGCGCCGGCGACGCGATGAGCCCGCCCCACGTCGCCGGTCCAGAGATAGCCGGCGAGGCCGTAGGGAGAGTCGTTGGCGATCCGGGTGGCGTCTGCCTCGTCGTCGAACGGGATGGCTACCAGCACCGGCCCGAAGATCTCCTCCTGGGCGATACGCATGGTGTTGGTGGCGCCGGTCACCAGGGCGGGGGCGACCCAACTGCCGCCGCCGGGCGCCTCGGTCCACGACCGGCCCTCGGTCACCGTGGCGCCCTCGCTCCGGGCGATGTCCAGGTAGCCGCGCACCTTGGCGCAGTGCGCGGGACCGATCAGCGGTCCGATCACGCTGGCGGGGTCGAGGGGGTGGCCTACCGGGATGCGCCGCATCCGCTCGGCGAGGCGGGCGACGAAGTCGTCGTGGATCGAGCGCTGGACCAGCAGGCGGCCGGCGCTCGTGCAGCGCTCGCCGTTGAGGCTGTAGATCATGAACAGCACGGCGTCGGCGGCCCGGTCCAGGTCGGCGTCGTCGAAGACGATCACGGGGTTCTTGCCGCCGAGCTCGAAGTGGGTGCGTTTGAGGGTGGGCGCGCCCTGGGCGGCGATGAGCGAGCCGGTGGCGGACTCGCCCACAAAGGCGATTGCGCGGATGGCGGGATGCTCGGTCACAGCCCGCCCTGCCGTCTCGCCCATTCCGTGTACCACGTTCAACACGCCGGCTGGCAGACCCGCCTCGGCGGCGATCTCACCCAGCAGATGGGCGGTCAGAGGGCTCCATTCCGCCGGCTTGTGGACCACGGTGCAGCCGGCAGCCAGCGCCGGGGCGATCTTCCAGGTGCTCAGCATGAACGGGGTGTTCCACGGCGTGATGACTCCGACCGGGCCGATGGGGTGGCGGGTGGTGTAGTTGACGTGGTGCACCGACGGGAGCGACAGGCCGTCGGCCGCGCCCGGCGCCCGGTCGGCGAAGAAGCGGAAGTTCTCCGCACCCCGCAGCGCGGCGGCGCGCATGAACCGGATGGTCTGGCCCGTGTCGATGCACTCGGTCACGGCGATCTGCTGGGCTCGCTCGACGATGAGGTCGGCCACGCCATGCAGGCGTCGCCGGCGTTCAGCGCCCGGGATGGCGCGCCACGTCTCGAAGGCCCCGGCCGCGGCCCGCGCCGCGGCGTCGACGTCGGCGGCGTCACCGGCGGCGACCTCCCCGAGTGCCGCACCGTCGACGGGGGAGTGATTCGTGAACCTGGCGCCAGAGGTGCTGGGCACGCCCTCTCCGGCGATGAGGTGGCAGGTGGGCTGGGCGGCGAATCGGGCCAGGTGCGCCTCGGCGGCGGCCAGGTTCTCGGCGAGCCCGGTCGGCGTGGTCATCGGGGGCGGTCACCCTGGCGTCGGGCTGCGCGGGCGGCCCTGCGGCCGGGCGCGATCGATGCCGGACAACTCATTGCTGCCCTCCCGGGCCTTGCCGGTTGCGTTCGGCCATGCGGTCGCGCACAGCGTTGCGGTTGATGCGGAAGTCGGCATTGATCTCGGTGAGTTCGGCCGACCACGCCACTGCCAGCGGGCTCGGTGTGGCACCGATCTGCGCCTCGGCGGCGTCGAGGATGGCCTCCAGGAAAGTACGGCGGGCGCCGTCGTCGCGGCCGGGGCCGACGCGCACCGCGATCGCCACGAAGGCGTTGTCCGGGTCACCGTCGGCGACGCGGTAGTGAGCTCGCGCCACAGCACGGGTGCGCAGCCCGTCGAGGGGCGCCAGACCGTGTGCCGCCGCGGCCCCGTGCACCGCCGCCACGAGCGCATCGGGATCGTGGTGGTCTGCCAGGTTGGCCGAGTGCTCGATGGTGATGTGGGCCACGGCCCTCGCTCCTTCTGCCGGCTCGGGAGCGGCGCTGCCTGCCGGCCCGCCGCCCCGGTACTTCACAGATTCAGCAACTGCTTATCATGTATAGTATCTCTCCGAAAGTCCCCCGAACAGGCACGGAGGCACGATCGTCATGCGGCTCCTGTCCTACTCGATCCACGGCGAGGCGGGCTTCGGTCTGCTCAGCGCCGACAGGACGGGAGTGGTCGATCTGGGCCGACGGCTGACGGGCGTGGGGGACCTGGGCGAACTGCTGAGCCAGGAACGGCTCGCTGACGCCCGCAGGCTCGCCGGCGACCCGCCCGACCACCGCCTCGAGCACATCAACTTCGAGCGGCTGATACCGAACCCGCAGAAGATCTTCTGCATCGGCGTCAACTACGGCGGCCGGGCGGGGGAGTACAACGAGAGCAGCGACGACGCCTACCCGTCGGTGTTCGTGCGGTTCCCGGACTCCTTCTGCGGACACGAACAGGAACTGCTCCGCCCGCCGGAGAGCGAGCAACTCGACTACGAGGGAGAGATCGTGGTCGTCATCGGCACGGCCGGGCGTCGCATCCCCGTCGAGGAGGCCAGGGGGCACATAGCCGGCCTGTCGCTCGCCAACGAGGGCACGATCCGCGACTGGGTGCGCCACGGCCGCTTCAACGTCACCCAGGGCAAGAACTGGGAGGCCAGCGGCGCCATCGGCCCCTGGCTGGTGACCATCGACGAGATCGACGACCTTGACTCGTTGCACCTGACAACCCGCGTCAACGGCGAGGTACGCCAGGACGACACCGCCGCAGCGATGCTCTTCGGCATCGAATACCAGATCCACTACCTCTCCACGTTCACGACGCTGCGTCCCGGCGACGTGATCTGCACCGGCACGCCGACCGGGGCGGGCGCACGGCTGGATCCACCCGTCTGGCTGCGGCCCGGTGACGTCGTGGAGGTGTCCGTGCCGGAGATCGGCACGCTGTGCAACACCATCGCCGACGAGCCGCTGCCGCAGGCGGAGGGCCAGCGACAGCTCGACGTCCTGGCCGGCGACGCCATCGGCATGCGCCCCTTCAGCCAGTCGCTGCCGATGGCGCTACTGCGGGCGAGGGAGGAGGCCATGCGCCGCTTCCGCCCCCTGCTGGCCGCCCACGATCTCACCGAGCAGCAGTGGCGGGTGCTGCGCGCCCTCACCGCCGCCGACGACCGCCTTGACCTCACCGGGCTGGCCGAGCGCACCGCCCTGCAGGTGCCGAGCGCCTCGCGCATCGTCGCCAACCTCGAGGGGCGCGGCCTGGTGGAACGCCGCACGACCGCAGGGGACCAGCGCCGGGCGAGTCTGGGTCTCAGCAGCGCCGGCCGCGAGCTGGTGCGCCGCATCGCCCCCCACTCCGAGGCCGCCTACAACCGGATCGAGCAGGAATTCGGCTCCGAACGGCTCGCCAAGCTGCTGGAGGAGCTGGCGGACCTGGCCGCCCTGACGGTGACCGAGGCGGCGGAGGCGTCGTGAGCCTCAGCGACGCACAGATCTCTGCCGAGGCCCGGCTGCTCGACGAGGCCGAACGCAAGCGCACCCAGATCCGCCAGACCACCTCGGTCCACCCCGGCATGACCATCGAGGACGCCTGCCGGATCCAAGCCGCTTGGCTGGGACTGCGCCTGGAGCGCGGCGAGAGGCTGATCGGCCACAAGATCGGCCTCACCTCCCACGCCATGCAGCAGGCCATGAACATCACCACCCCGGACTCGGGCTTCCTCACCGAGGCAATGGTCTTCTCGCCCGGGGAGGGTCCGCCGGCCGGTGACTTCTGCGACCCCCGGATCGAAGTGGAGCTGGCCTTCGTCCTCGGTTGTGACCTCGCCGGGGCGGACCTCGAGATCGACGACGTGCTCGACGCCACCGACTACGTCACGCCCGCAGTGGAACTCATCGCCGCCCGCACGTTCCGCACCGACCCCAACACCGGGCGCACCCGCAGCGTGATCGACACCATCGCCGACAACGCCGCCGACGCCGGCATCATCTGCGGCGGGCACCGGGTGGGGCCCCGAGAAGTGGACCTCCGCTGGGTCGGCGCCCTGGCCTACCGCAACGGCACCATCACCGAGACCGGCTTGGCGGCAGGGGTGCTGGACCACCCGGCCCGGGGCATCGTCTGGCTGGCCCGCCGCTATGCCTCCCAGGGCCGCAGCCTCGAGGAGGGCCAGACCATCCTGGCCGGTTCGTTCACCCGTCCGATGCCCGTGCGGCCCGGCGACGAGTTCGGGTTCGACTACGGCCCGCTCGGCGCCTCCGAGGTGGAGTTCGGGTGAGCGCCAACAAGTACCACTCCGAGCGGCCCGCGCCGCCACCACCTCCGGCCGGCTGTCCCGCGCACGCCGGCTGGAGTCCACTCGACGACGACTATCTCGCCGAGCCGTACGCCATCGCCGCCGAGCTGCGCGACACCACGCCGGTCTTCTATGCCCCGAAGCTGGGCTACCTGGTGGTGTGCGAGATGGCCGAGATCGAGCGCATCTTCACCGACCACGAGACGTTCGCCTCGGTGAACGTGCAGGACCCCGTCTTCCCGCTGGCGCCGGTGGCGCACGAGATCCTCAGCGCCCCGGACTTCGACCCGGTGGCGGTCATGTCCAACCGCCCCGAGCCCGACCACGGGCGCATCCGGGTCCACACCCGCCAGGGGTTCTCCAACAAGCGGATGGGCGACCTCGAGCCGTACATCCGCCGCCGCAGCCACGAACTGATCGACGCCATGGCGGCCGCCGGCCCGCCGGCGGAATTCGTGGAGCGCTTCGCCTTCCCGCTGCCGGGCGAGACCATCTTCCGCTTCATCGGCTTCCCCCAGAGCGACGACGAGATGCTCAAGGGCTGGTGCGGCGACCGCAAGGCCTTCTCCTGGGGCGCCCCCAGCGCCGCCGAGCAGGCCGTGATCGCGCAGCACATGTTGAACTACTGGCGCTACTGCCGGGATTTCACCGCCGCCAAGCGCGACAACCGCGGCGACGACCTGGCATCCGAGCTGATCGACGCCCAGGAGGCGCACCCCACCGACATGTCCTACCGCGAGGTGGAGTCGGTGATCTACGGCCTGTCCTTCGCCGGCCACGAGGCTGTCACCGCGCTCGTCTGCAACACGCTGCTGTGCCTGTTCGGCCACCGCGACCAGTGGGACGCCGTCTGCGCCGACCCGTCGCTCATCGGCAACGCCGTCGAGGAGGTGCTGCGCTACGAGTCCAGCCAGATCTCCTGGCGCCGCATCACCACCTGCGACACCACCGTTGGCGGCTACGACGTGCCCGCCGGCACGCCCATCTTCTTGAACTTCGCCTCAGCCAACCGCCAGGCCGACATCTGGGAGTCACCGGACAGCTTCGACATCCGCCGCCCCAACGCCAACCGCCACGTCTCCTTCGGCAAGGGCGTCCACTTCTGCCTCGGCGCCCGCCTCGCCCGCTTCGAAACCCGCCTCGTGATCGAGATCCTGGCCGAACGCATCCCCACGCTGCGCCTCGCCCCCGGCCAGCAGCTCGACTACTTCCCCAACATCACCTTCCGCGGCCCCACCCAACTCCACGTCGAGTGGGATCGGTAGCCCATCGCGGGTCGCTCACACTGCGGCGTCTGGTGGCTCCGAGGTGCGGCTGCGGACGACGACGAGTGCGTCCACAACCGTCGGGCGCCCCTCGGTGATCACCACGGGGTTGCAATCGATCTCGACGACATCCTCATCTTCGGTGAGGAGCGTCGACACGACCTGCACGATCTGCGTGAGAGCCTCGAGATCAACAGGCGTGTTGCCTCGATAGCCCTCTAGCAGCGCCGCGCCGCGTAGAGCTCTGAGTGCGGACCGGATCTCGCCGGGCTCCGGCGGGGCGAGGACGGTGACGGTGTCGTCGAAGGCCTCCGCAGCCACCCCTCCCAACCCAATCGTGATCGCCGGACCCAGATGAGGGTCCCGCGTGCCTCCGACCACGAGCTCCAACTCTCCCGCAATGAACTCGGCCACGAGCACCGATCCGTCGCCGGCGTCGGCCAACTCCGGCCAGGAGTCCAGCACCTCTGCGGGCGTGAGGCCCAGCCGCACCAACCCCCGCTCGGTCTTGTGTACGACACCGGAAGCCTTGGCCACCAGCGGGGCGCGCAGTCCGGCGACCGCAGCGGTGGCGTCTGCGAGCGATGTCGTGCGGCGCTCGGGGGCCAGAGGCACCCCCCGCAGTCGCTGCTTGGACTCCCACTCCGACAGGGGCGTCAGACCCGCAGCGATCGGCAGGTCGCCCTCGTCCCCCGGAGGCGCTTCCACTCCGGTGCCGGGTGTGCGCGAGCCGGTTCGCGGCCCTGAAGTCGCGCTTCGCCAGAGCGAGTTGTAGGCCCGCACGGCACGCTCGGGCGAAGAGAACAGCGGCACGCCCGCTGCCGCCAGCGTCTGTTCCACCGTCGGGACATCGGCGACGAAACCCACTGTCGGCTTGCCGGTGCGCCCGCAGGCCGCGACGACGGCGTCCGCGAGCGGCTCGACATCCAGGCCGCAGTCGATGATCACCACACCGTCGATGAGCGGATCGTCGTAGAGGGCGTCGACGGCCGGCCCGTAGGCGGATGCCGCGCACTGCGGGGTCAGATCAACCGGGTTCCGTGTCGCCGCGAACGGTGGAATGACCGCCCGCATCGCCTGCAGGGTCGAAGGCGCCAAGCTCGGCAGCACGAGGCCGAGGCG
>Ga0209021_1002955_pt1 | contig 14184 bp, 10 predicted proteins | sample PinacodermFT_FD_187299 | JGI IMG/M metagenome (GOLD analysis project Ga0209021, IMG submission 187299) | Host-associated microbial community of the marine sponge Aplysina aerophoba from Gulf of Piran - sponge pinacoderm, lysed by freeze-thaw... | ecosystem: Host-associated > Porifera > Sponge >... | reverse complement strand
GAGCCGATGCAACTCGTCGTCCAGGGACACATGATAACGGTCGGCCTGGTCCCGGGCCCGGTCGACGGAGATGTACACGTCGCCCAGGGTTTCCTCATCCGACCCGGGTTCGTCGTCCATTTTGAACGACAGCACGTCCGTTGCGCGATCCAGATGGCGGTACTTGTGATTCAACTGCCGGATATAGGGGTCATCGACCAGTACAACGGTCACGGCCGCATGGTCTCGGCCCTCGCCCCGAAGTACCCGGCAAGCTGCACTCCAAAGCGCCTCGCGCCGAACGTCCGGCGCGGGCAGCACGGTCTCGATATCGATATTCAAGCGTCGTCGCGGGTGGAATTACGCATTTTCACAGCGTTTGTAGGCCTTGATGATGTCCTGTACGAGCCGGTGCCTGACCACGTCCGTTTCCGTCAGGTAGACGAAGGAGATACCCCGGATGTCCGCGAGCACATCCTGCACGTGTACCAGTCCGGAAACTTTGTCCTCGGGCAAATCGATCTGGGTTATATCGCCCGTGATGATCGCCTTTGAGTTCGCTCCCAGACGGGTCAGGAACATTTTCATCTGCGCCGTCGTCGTGTTCTGGGCTTCGTCGAGTATGACGAAGGCGCTGTTCAGCGTACGGCCGCGCATGTACGCCATGGCGATGATTTCAATGGTCCCGTCCTCGATGAGGCGCCCGGCCTTGTGGTTCGGGATCATGTCGTGCAGCGCGTCGTAGAGCGGCTTCAGGTACGGGTCCACTTTTTCCCGCGGATCGCCGGGAAGAAACCCGAGACTCTCTCCCGCTTCCACGGCCGGCCGCGCCAGCACGATCCGGTCGACTTCTCCCCTGCGGAGAGCCGAGATGGCCATCGCGACGGCCAGGTAGGTCTTCCCCGTGCCAGCGGGTCCGATGGAGAATACGATATCACATTTCCGAACCTGGTCCACGTACTGCTGCTGATTGGGACTCCGCGCGTGGATCCGTTCCCTCCGGGAAAGCACTTCGATGCCTTCTCCGGCAGGCGGACCCTGGTCTTCACCGTCTTTCTTTCCCAATCGCGTTGCCCGGATTATGTCGTCCACTTCCTGTGTCCTGCCCTGCTGGACGGACTTGATCATTTCGCGCAGCACGCTGGTGATCTGCCTTACCTCTTCCGCTCTGCCCGTGATCACGACTTCTTCGCCCCGGGCCGTGATTTTCGCGTCGAATTCGCTTTCGATGGCACGCAGCCTGGAATCGTATTGGCCGTAGAGCGCGAGGGGATCGATACCCTTGGCCGATAATCGATGCGTAACCGTATTTTTCAATGATGGCATAGATTGGCAGGTCTATACATGTACGGTGCGGCTCGCCTGCCTGTTCCCATTAGCCCTGAACAGACAACGCCTTTCGCACTTGTTTCCGTAACTGAAATCTACGGGAAAAGACGGCCGGTGTCAAGCGGATTCCGCCTGCCTTGCCGGCGATGGACCACCACCTGTCTGCGGGATCGGCGTGATGCGCTGGGATCAGCCGGAATGCGTCCCGATCCCAAGGCTGGCAAGCAACCCGTCGAAATCCGTTACGATCCCGTCTATTTCGCCCATGACCTCCGCGGCGGATGTCCGTACGCGATCCGACGTCCGCCGGTCGATCAGTCCCGCGTCGCAGGCCTGCCGCAGTTCATCTTCGTCCAGGATCCGGCTGTCGCCGTCCGGGAAGAACCACAGGTCCAGCAACTGGTCGTCGTATTCCACGCGGTCGGGTCCGATCCTGACCCGGTCGCAGAGGTGGACGTAGTGCCCCGCGAGGTTCCCGTCCGGCCCGATCATCTTCCAGAGTACGTAGGGAAGCCCTTCCTCGTAGTAGGCCAGGGTCAGCGTGCCGGAAGGTATCCGGATGTCCCCGTGGCGGTAGGCCCGGTCGGAACGGTAGGAAATGACCATGCGGTTGCCGCCGTGGTGGAGCAGGTCGCACGGGAAGGACTGGTCGGGCTTGCCGAGGTTGTGCTTGATCTCCGTAACGGTGTCGGCCATGGAGGGATTACGCGATCCGTTCAAGGACTTCCCGCATTTCCTTCACGAGGGGGCCGTTTCCGTTCTGCCTGTACCAGGTGCGGATGCGGGGGTAGATTTCTTCCATGGGGATCTTGCCCTTGTTGTCCCGCATGATCGCCTGGCACTCCTCCGGCCGAGGTCCCCAGCGGGCCAGTTCGTTCAGGCCGTCGTCCATGAAGATGAGATAGGGGATGGCCCGCGAACCGTCGGTAAGGTACCTGTCCATGATATCGAGGTTCTCGTCCCTGCGGAAAATCCGGTACGCGATGGAGGGACTGCGCTCCAGCAAGCGGATGATGGGCGGGAGGCTCTGCACCACGTCGCCGCACCAGTCCTCCCCGAGGATGAGCACCTTCAGGGGCGTGGCGAAGCCGGCGAAGAAACCCGCATCCTCCGGATCCAGCGACATCTTCCGGTAATTCTCGTTGAATCTTTCGAGATTCTTCTCGCTGTTCCGCATGTAGTCTTCCCAGCTGAATCCCGCGGCGAATCGATCTTTGGAAACTACGGACATGGCAACTCCAGGCTGTTTACAGATTGAAATGAAGCGGGGTGCATATGCATCAAATGAACCACTCGGTGCGTTCCGAGGCGGGTACTCTTTTCTGCGCGGGGACCTGCGAAGGATAGCCGGTGTAGAGGAAACCAATGATTTCCTCCACCTTGGGATCGATATTCAGTAGCCTCAGTGTATCGGGATCCCGTATCAGCCCACCCGTGCTCCACTGCATGCCGATACCCTCCTCCCAGGCGGCCAGCGAGATATTGTGGATCGCGCAGCAGGTGGCGGCGTAATCCTCCCGCGCCCGGAAGTCGTCCTCGTCCTTCTTGCAGACCACGCCGATGACGACAGGCTTGGACATGATCTTGGCATACCCCTTCTCGGTGGCTTTCCGCAGTATGCCGGTATCGTCCGACTTCGTTTTCTCCCGCTGGATCCTGCAGTAGATTTCCGCCAGGGACTCCTTGGTTTTCCCCGTGACGACCAGGAAGCGCCAGGGTTCCGTCAGCTTGTGGTTCGGCGCCCACACGGCCGTTTCAAGTACCCGGGCGATCACCTCGCGGGGGACCGGCTCGGACTTGAACTCGTATATGGACCTTCTCTTGCGGATTGTGTCGAATACGGACATTGGGTCCCCGGTCCTTCGAAGTTACTTCCGGACCGAATCCTCCACCTGGATCGCCTCCACCTGGATCAGATCGCCTTCCTGCCGCGCGCCGGAGACGCCGTGGGTGCAGCTCGAGCATCCCTTCCTGCCACGGGACGAGAACTGCCGCGTGAAGGTGCGGACGACAAAGGCAGCCGCGAGTCCTACGGCTATGGCTACGACCAGGGTTTGAATATCCATGATTGCAAGATAACGGCGGAATGGTAAAATGCCAAATGGTCCAACGGGGGATTACCCGTGCCAAATGGTCCGAGGCGGGTTACCCGTACCCCAGGAGAAGTCCCCCCTGGTAGACGACGAAGGACCCCGCATAGGCCAGGGCCGTCATGTACAGGACCATGACGATGGGCCATTTCCAGCCTTTGGTCTCCCGCTTCACGATGGCGACCGTGGCCATGCACTGGCAGGCCAGGGCGAAGAAGACCATGAGGGCGACCGCGACCAGCGGCGTGTAAACCCGTTCGCCCGTTTCCGGGTCCACCTCGTTCTGCAGGGCCGACCTGAGATCGACCGAAGTCTCGTCGGCCTCCTCCACGTTGTAGATCGTGGCCATGGTGCTGACCAGCACTTCCCGGGCCACGAAGGAAGTGATCAGCCCGATGCCCACCTTCCAGTCGAACCCCAGGGGTTCGATGGCCGGTTCGATGAGTTGGCCGAGTTGGCCGGCGTAACTCTGTTGTATGCGCGACCTGGACGACATGGAGTCGAAGTCGTCGGGTTGCGGGTAGGAGGCGAGGAACCAGAGGACGACCGATATGGCGAGTATGATCTGGCCCGCCTCCGTCACGAAGACCTTCGCCCGTTCGAACATCTGCAGCAGAACCCACTTGAGAGAGGGACGCCGGTAGGGCGGCAGTTCCATGACGAAACTGGTGGAAACGGCATCCTTCATGAAAAACCGCTTGAACACCAGCGCGGCGCCGATGGCGACGACGATCCCGAATATGTACATGGCGAACAGCATGAGCCCCTGCAGGGTGAACACGCCGAGGATCGTCATGGATGGAAAGAACGCGCCGATCAGCAGGATATACACGGGCAGGCGGGCGCTGCAGCTCATCAGCGGCGCGATCATGATCGTGATGAGGCGGTCCTTCCAGTTCGAGATCGTCCGGGTCGCCATGATGCCCGGTATCGCGCAGGCGAAGGACGAAAGCAGCGGCATGACCGAATGGCCGGACAGTCCCATGCTCTTCATGAAGCGGTCCATGAGAAAGGCGACGCGGGCCATGTAGCCCGTGTCCTCGAGCAGGGCCAGGAAGAAGAATAGAAAGAGAATCTGGGGAAGAAAGACCAGCACGGCGCCGACACCCGCTATGACGCCGTCCACGAGCAGGTTGCGCAGCAGGCCTTCCGGCAGGAACTGGTAGACGAAAGCGCCCAGGGCGCCGATCCCGTCCTCGATCAACGTCATGGGCGCTTCGGCCCAGGAGAAAATGGACTGGAATACCAGCGCGAACACGATCAGGACGATGGCGGGGCCGGCGGCACGGTGTGTGAACACCCTGTCCAGCCGGACGCTCAGGCTGGCCTGGGGGTTTCGTTCTTCCCGCACGACCTTCGAATACAGTTCGTCGATCTGGTCATACCGGAGTATGGTCTCCAGCATCCGCCAGGGCACCTGCATCTCGTCCAGCCTGCCCCGCGTCTGTTCCACGATGCGTTTCAGGTCTTCCTTGCAGGAAGGGTCCTGCCGGCCTTCCATCCACGTCTGCAGCGCCTGGTCGCTTGAAGTCACACGCAGCGCTTCCGAAGTCTGCGCCACTTCGTTCAGGTTCGTATGTTCTGCGAACCAGGCCGCCGCCGGGGAGAGCGCCTCGTCGAGCAGGCCGCCCAGCAGCCGCCGCCTCGGAAACCGTTCGGCGAAGGAGACGTTGGCCCTGCCTGATTCCGAACCGGATGGCGCCGGTCCGGCATCCGCCGATGATCCGGGCGTGGCTTCTTCCGGCGATCCGGACAAACCGGGCGCGGCTTCTTCCGGCGATCCGGATGATCGCGTATTCGTCCCCACCTGGTCGAACATCATCCGGCGCAGTTCGTCGATTCCCTGCTGCCGGGAGGCGATTACGGGGACGATCGGGACCTCGAGTTGATCGGAGAGCGCGTTCAGGTCGATGTGGACGCCGCTGCTGACGGCGTTGTCCATCATGTTCATGGCCACGGCGACGGGGATTCCGAGGTCGATGAGCTGGGTGACCAGGTAGAGGTTCCGGTTGAGATTCGAGGCGTCCGCCACGACCACGATGAGCCGGACGTCCAGGTCCTCGTCCGCTTCTCCGATCAGCACCTCCCGGGCGATGGAATCGTCGAGGGACTTCGGGGTAAGGCTGTACATTCCCGGCATGTCGTGCAGACGCAGCGAGCCGCCGTCAGGACCCGTTACGATGCCCGTCTTCTTTTCCACGGTCACGCCGGGATAGTTGCCGGTTTTCTGTCGGAGCCCTGTCAGTGAATTGAACACGGACGTCTTGCCGGTATTCGGATTACCGACAAGGAGCACGTCGATGACGGATTCACGGGCTGCGAATGTATCGGTTGTTTCGGTCATGTCCAGGATTTGGATCAGAATGGAACGGTGTCGGGATCGGATGTGGAAACCCGATACGTCCGGATCGGACCAATATAACGCGGTACAATTAAAAAGGGAATAAAAAGCAATCCGGGAGTTCGCGAAACTCGCCTGTCGATATGGCGATATTGGTGCGACGGTAAATGATGTGGATGTGCCCGGAGTGGCACGAATACACCCGGGTCTGGTTATCTTCATCCTGTGCGAGCAAGGTGTGGTTCTTCAGCGGATTCTCCTGGTATATCCCTCGTAGTCGATGCCGTGTTTTGCCGGGTTATATTGAACCTGCGGAATCGTCTCCATGCCAGCGAAAGGCCGGTCCAAACCAGGACCACCGCGCCGGCTGACGCCACGCCCGCTATGAGTTGGCCGAACCATCCGGCCGCTTCGCCCGTATGAATCCATCGAAGCCAGGTGCGGATCTGCCGTCCCATGTTCAGGCTGGTGAAGGGTATCCATTCGACCACTCCGGCATCCGTTGTGGATACGATGAGGGTCGATCGGGTCAGCGGAATGCGGTTGTCCATTTCAGAAACGGTCAGCGTGGTGGTTTCCGCGCCTTCTTTCGGCAGGTTCAGCGTGATGTACGCCCATTCCGGTACCTGCTTGCGCGCCGCGTCCAGAAAGGATTCGGAAGGAGCGACCTGAAACGGTGCGGGTTCGTCCCCGGGCGTTGCCGGTTCAGACGCGGTTTGCGCTGCCCGTTGCGGCGGTTCCGTACCCGTAAGCGTGTAGACCAGGTCGCCGGCCCAACGATAGGAAATGACCACACCGCTCAGCGAGATCAGGAAGAGGGCGGGAAGGCACCAGATGCCGAAGGAATTGTGCCAGTTGAAATCCCGGCTCTTCCCCTTGATTTTGAAGTTCGGTACGAAGACAGCCTTCAAGGCCGCCATGGACCACCGGCGGGGCCACCAGATATACAGTCCCGTGACGGTCAACAGGCAGAACGCCAGGTTGCAGGCACCCGTTACCGCGCGGCCGACCGCCCTGTTTTCGCCTTCCGCGCCGAACCAGCGGTGCCAGTACATGATTTCCCGGAGGAAATCGCGGACGGCGATATTGCCTTCGCCCCGGACTTCCCCGGTATAGGGATCGACGAAGACGGTCTTCGCGCGGCCGTATCGCACGACGTACGCCTCGGCCGGATCCGGACGTATGGTAACGGAGGTTGGCTCCGCTTCGGGATCGGCGCTCCGGACCGACGTGAGCACCGCGTCCATATCCATCCGCGCGGCGCCGGGATGGGGAGGATGGACCGTGGCGTAATCCCGGTTGGCGTAATCGACGATCTGGCTTTGGAAGGTGAGCAGCACGCCGGTTACCGACATGAACAGGATGACGACGCCGGTGACGACGCCCGACGAGAGGTGGATCCAGAATATGGTTTTTCGAATCATAATTGCCCCGCGGTTATTCGATGGAATTGACACCGAGAACCAGGGGGCTTATATTCAAATACAGGCCGGGACCGGATTGTACTCGCCTAACGTACGTATCCCCCTGGTCCAGGGACTATCGGGGAGAGCCGGCCAGCCGAACCGATAGTCCTTTTTTTATTACCCTTCAGTTCAGATTCTTTCCACCAGGACCGAACGGGCCTCCGCGCACCGAATGGACAGGTGATAGTTCCGTACGCGTATCTCGATCGGGTCACCCATCGGTGCGCGCTTGATCAATTCTACGGTCGTGCCCGGAAGCAGCCCCAGTTCCATCAGGTGCACTTCTTCCCCCGCCGTGCCCTTGATCTGCCTGATCGTTCCTTTTTCGCCAGGTTTCAGTTCATCCAGGCGAATCGTCTGCGCCGTTGTACTGGTAAAGAGTTCGGAGTGCATGGGTTATCTCGTGTCAGAGGGTCCTATGCCGGTACTAGCTACGGAACTGAAAGGTGTTATCCGAATAGGCAGGATCTCCTGTCGGTGGAATCGATCCGTTATTGTATGAATTTGACCTGACACGACGGTCTCCTTAGAACCCGCCGCCGGTCTACCGAATACCCCGTTCCTCACGCAGACTCCGATCGGATTACCAGGCATTCACCCACTTCCTCGCATACCGCGCAGGAATCGAAATCGCAGATCGAAAGCACGTTGGCGTCCCAGTAGGACTTGAGGAACGCCTTGCCGTGGGGGTCGTCCGAAAGGAGGAACTGCAGGAAGAGCAGTAACCGTTCCCCCGTCTTCGTACTGATCAGGTGCTCGATCTTGCACGCGTCGATTTCCGCCTGTTCCGCGTCGATGTGCAGTACGCCCTTGAGAAAGGCGATGAGGATCTGCCGGTGCGACCAGACCGACTGCGCCAGCCGGTTTCCCTCTTCCGACAGCAGGAGAAACCGGTTCCGGTCTTCCTCGAGATATCCCTTCTCCCGGAGCGACTTGATCATGATCGACGCGCTGCCGGGCGTGATGTGCATTTCCCGGGCGACATCCGACACGCGGGCGTATCCCTGGTCCTCGATCAACTGCTGGACCGTCATCAGGTAGTGCGCGCCGCTGTGCGTGATCTCGTTGTGCTCGAATTCTCTCCAGACATCCATAAGCCTGTTCGATTCGTTATGGCAACCATCGTGTTGCCGTCGCATAGAAATGTTTGGCTACTCAAATATGACTTCGCATTATATAACCTTCCGTTGGGGTGTCAAGAAAAAAGAAAGCGAGCAGTGTTTTTTTTCGCGGGGCGGGCGGGGCGTGTACGTACGCGCCCACCCGTGCGCGCGTTCCGTAGTTGTGTTAAAAAAGAGTTGAATGTATTTTGTATCATAGGAGTTCTATGCCCCGTAAACCACACCGGGACCTCGGCATGACGAATACGATACCTTTTGAGGAACTTTCGGACCGGCTCAAGGACGACGATTTGCCGGAGATCCTGGTTCGGGATCATCTCGACAGGATGGAGCCGGCCTATTTCGAGCGTTACGAGCCCGGGGTGATCCGTCGCCACATCGCGATGATCAGCCGGCTGGGACCGGAGAACGCCGCGGAGATCGAAGTAGAACCCCTGGGCGATTCGACGTGGCGGCTAACCGTCGTCGCTTTCGACAACCTGTCGGTAATGTCCATCCTGTCGGGACTCCTGGCGACCAGCGGATTGAGCATTCGCCGCGGGGACGTATTCACCTACGTGGACGCGGAACCGGCAATCGGTGCTCGCAAGCGGTCCCGTCGCCCTCAACGGCGGCGCCGCGTCGGTTCGGGCGCTCCGGCCGCTCCGCAGGATATCACCTCTTCATCGCTGCGGTCACAGCGAAAGATCGTAGACGTATTCCGCGTGCACGCGCCATCGGAGTCGCCGCCGGACTGGCCCGCCGTTACGCGGGAAATCAAGGACGCCATGGGCAACCTGCGGTCGAATAGCGCCGGGGCGTTGCAGAGAAGGCTCAACGAGCGCGTCGTGGATTACCTCCGTCACGAGCGGGACGCGGAGCACTCCTCCATGTTCCCGGTGCATGTGGGGATCGACAATGATACCGTGTCCGGGGCGACCCGGCTCGACATCACGGGCCAGGACACGCCGGCGTTTCTGTACGCACTTTCTACCGCCCTGGCCCTGCGCAATATAAACATTCGACGAATCGATATCGCGGCCGCCGGGATCCAGGTCCAGGATACGCTGGAGGTGACCGACCGGCGGGGATCGAAAATCACCGATCCGAGGAAACTTCAGGAACTGCGATTCGTTATCACGCTCATCAAGCAGTTCACCCACCTGCTGACCCGGGCGCCGAATCCCGCCCAGGCCCTGGAACACTTCAATCAGTTGATCGACCAGGTCCTGGCCAACGTCCAGTCCGGCCGGGCGATGGAAGAGATGTTCGACCAGTTGGAGAAGCAGGAAGTAATCAGCGCGATGGCAAAGATTTTCGGCACGAGCGATTTCCTGTGGAAGGACTTCCTCAGGATGCAATACAAGAACCTGTTCCCCGTGCTGCAGGACATCCGGGTGGTGGGTATCGTAAGGTCGCGGGAGCAGATGGAAAGCGAACTGGCCGCGCGGTTGTCCAGGGTCGGAAGTTACGCCCGCCGCAAGGAACTGTTGAACCGGTACAAGGATAAGGAGATGCTGCGGATCAGCATGCGCCAGATCCTGGAGAAAAACGAGGACATCCAGGCCTTTTCCCATGAGCTCACCACGCTGGCCGAGGTGGTCCTGGAAACGGCCTTCGATATCTGCGACCGGGAGCAGCGCCTTCAGTACGGCGCTCCGCTGTTGCCCTCCGGCGAGCCCTGCGTCTTCAGTATCTGCGCGCTGGGGAAATGCGGCGGCCGGGAACTGGGCTGGGCTTCGGATATAGAACTGATGTTCGTTTACGCGGGTCAGGGCACTACGCAAGGCCCCCAGGCCGTGTTGAATTCGGAGTACTACGAGCGTCTTGCGCGCATGATCTGCGGCACGATCGAATCCCGGAGAGAGGGCCTGTTCGAGATCGACCTCAGGTTGCGGCCCTATGGAGACAAGGGCGCGCTGGCTTCGTCCCTGGAGAAGTTCAACGCGTATTTCAATGAAAAGGGAGGCGCTTTGCCCTACGAGCGCCACGCCCTGATCAAACTGCGCGCCATCGGAGGCGATCCGGTCCTGGGAGCCGCCGTGGAAGCGGCCCGCGATGCGTTCGTGTACAACGACGCCCCGGTCGACGGCAGGTCGTGGACCCACCTTCGCGAGCGTCAGAACGACGAATTGGTCGAAACCGGCGCCATCAACGTCAAATACAGTTACGGTGGACTGATCGACATCGAATATTACGTACAGGATCTGCAGATCCTCTACGGCGCTACGAACCCCTCCGTGCGCGGTCCGACGACCCTGGAGGCCATGGACGCCCTAAACCGGGCCGGATACCTTGCAGACGAAGCGCGCAACATGCTGGAACGGGCGTACGGTTTCCTTGTCAGGCTGATCAACGCCCTTCGCATGGTACGCGGAAACGCAAAAGACCTGGTCCTTCCGGACAAGTCGTCCCAGGAATTCCTGTTTCTCGCCCGTCGCCTCGGATACGAGGAGGGGAGCGGCCCGGGACCGGGCGAACAACTGCGGCAGGACATTGAACGGAACATGGAATGGGCGGCCATGGCGATGAGAACACGGTTCGTCCACAAGCTGTTCGACTGATATGCTCGACGGACGACTTTCAACAGACGTTTTCGACTGACGTTTTTGACGGAAGTTTTCGGCGGACGGGTCTGATCGTCACTTCCTGGAATGGCACAATGAATCTGCGGCAAAACAAAATGAAGGTGGCATTGGTCCTGTCGGCCTCGTTGATCCTGGCCGCGGTCCTTGCCGTCCTCATCCTGCTGGGTACCGGCTGGGGCATGAACCTGGTCCGCCAGGCCGTGTTGCGGAATGTCCAGGAACGGCTCAACGGGCAGATTACGATCGAACGGATCGAGCTTGGTTTGAAGACGCACCTGGCGGTGCGGGGCGTATCTCTAGCCCTGGCAGAAAACCAGGGCGGCACGGAAGTCATGGGAGCGGATGAAATCCGGATTGGCTTCAACGCCTGGGACGCCCTGGTCGATGATGCGCCCCTCTACAGCGTCGATATCGACGGATTCCGCATGGCCTACTTCGAAGATGCCGCGGGGAGCGGGAAGAATGCTCTGGACCTGCTGCTGGAGAGTCCGGCGCGCGGCGCGGAAGCGGCCGGGTCGCCGGAGGGCGAATCGTCCGGCCTGCCGATCGATCTGCGCGACCTGCGGATCCGGAACGGACAGTTCCGCTATTTCGACCCCGCGGATTCCACGGCGGTGAGCGCCGGGGAAGTCGGTTTCCGCGGCGCCCTGCTCCAGCCGTTCAAGGTGGATGGCGAAATAACCGCGGGGCATGTGGCTTTCAATATAGGAGGCTATGAAGACGCCGTCACGAATATGGAGGCGGCCGTTTACTTCGAAGAGGACGCCCTGACCATACACGATCTGACGATGGAATTCGCCCACGGCCCCCCGATGGCATTCCACGCGACCGGCGAGATCTCGACAGCGCGCGGGAATCCCGCCACACTGGATTTCGCCGCGAACGGACAGGTAGGCGCCATTCTGCGCGTCATAGGTTTTGAGCATACCATGACCGGGATCTTCAGCATGACCGGGTCGCTGCGAAACAGCCTTTCAAACCCGGACGTGAAGACCAGATTCATCTCGCCGGTGGTGCGATCGGAGTACGGCCCGTTCAATCTGGCCGCGGTGGACATGGCATATGGGCAGCATGTGCTCACGGTAAGCCGGTTCCGGGGTAAGCATGAGGCCGGATGGTTATCGGGAAGGGGCCTGCTCGATTTCAGCGGGGTATCAACCGGATACCGCCTGCAGATTGAGTCTCCCGGAATCGCACTCCACGCATTGCCGCCGGTCCTCGCCGACAGCGGGAGCGAACTGAAGGGAGACGTGGGTCTGGCCTTCGAAATGGAAGGAAGAGGGTTCGACGGCCCGCCTCGCCGGGCGGATCTGAACGCTTCTTCCTCCCTGGTGAGCATAAACGGCCTGCCGTTGCGGGAAGTCACGGCAATGGCCGAGTACCGCCGCGGACAGATCAGGGCCGACCTTAGGGAAGCGTCTTTCCGGGTCGACGCCGCAGGCCGGCTCGGTGCGGATGGAGAGATCCAACTGACCGGTTCGGTCGACGTGAATGACATTGGAAACCTGCCTCCTCCGCTGGACATCGCCGGGCTTCGAGGTACGGCCAGACTGGATACCTACCTGCTGGGCACGCTGCGGCGGCCGACCGTCCGCCTGGCCGGTTGGGTCAGCGATCCGGCCTATGGCGATGTCCCGCTCGGTGAGACGAAGGTCGAAGGATTCCTGGACGAAGCACGAAACCTGACGATCAATGCCGTGCTGGACAGACTGGAGGTCTATGCCAGGACAAGCCTGGCCGGCGACCCGGCCGTCACCGGTTACTTCAACCTGCATGATCTCAGACTCGGCGATTACCTCTGGGACGATCCCGGCTGGGGGCTGGATGCCATCCTTCGCATGCAGGGCGATATTTCCGGTACCGTTCAACAGCCGGTCGTTACCGGAAAGGGCACCGTACAGAACCTGGTGATCCGAAACGAAGAACTGGGCGGCACCGATCTGGACATGACGATTACCAGAGACCGCCTGGACTTCTCCATGACGCGAAACCCCGGACCCACAGTTTCGGCGGTAGGGTCCATCGAGCTGACCGGGCAATACCCCTACGATCTGCGGCTCGAACTTCTCCATACTTCGCTGTCTCCGCTCCTCTCCATACTCTCCAAGAAACCGATTGAAGGCGGCGCCGGCACGTTCAGCGGGAACATACATGCCGTGGGACTGGCCGGATATCCCGACCTGTCCACCGTAACGGTCTCCCTCGATTCGCTGGGTATCCTGATGGACGGCCGCGAACTGCATTTCGCCGCTCCCTCCACCGTGAAACTCGAGAACCAGGTCGTTACCGTGGACGAATTCAGACTGACGGGTGATTTCGGCGAGGTAACGGTCCACGGTACGGCGAGTCTGGCCGCCGAAGGCCGGGTCGACCTCGAAACCGTTCTGGAGGGCGTACGGCTGGAGTTTTTCTCGCCTTTCCTGGTGTCCGACGGTACGTTCAGCGGCGCCACGGATGGGGTGATCTCCCTGAGCGGGACCCCGTCCGTCCCCAGGATCAACGGCCTGTTTACTATTTCGGACTTGAGTTACACATTGAACGAAAAAACGAACCTCCTGGGTACGGTGACCGGATCGGTGCTCTACGAAGACCGGTCGTTCAAGGTCCCCGTCCTGTCCCTGCATACCCCGCTGGGAATGTCGGAGGTCAATCTGACCTATCCCATCGATCTAAGTTGGGCGCCGGTCGATCAGCCGGAATCACCTCCGCCCGGGGACAGATACGCGGCCTCCCTGGTCATGGATAACCTGGCCGTAGCGCCGCTGAGGGAGTTCTTCGAGGTGGTGCCGGCCGATCTGGACGGTTACATCAAGGGGAGGATCGACTTAAACGGCTCGGTCCGGGACCGGAGCGATCTGGCGGGGACCGTGGCGCTGGATTCACTGAAACTGTTCGGCCTGCAAAACGAGTTTGTCAACACCCATCCGGTCAGGCTGCATTTCGACGGGACCCACTTCCATATGGATACCCTGTCCGCCGCGTTACGCAGCAAAAACCGTCCCGATGACGAGCGGGGCCGCCTTACGTTGCACGGCCGTCTGGCGTACGGCATCGGCGGGGTGGAAACGGGTGAGTCCGATTTCACCGTCCGGGGCGAGTCCATCCGTATGGACGCCGTCATGGCGATTGCGAATCTCGACCTTCCCCTGGGCGGTAACGTGAATACCCGGATCGAAGTAACCGGCCCGGCATCCGCCCAGGTCATTGACGTCCGCGTTTCCATGGATCAACTGAGATACAACGAGGCCGTCCTGGACAATGTAGCCGCCCATATCGTGCATAGTGGCGGGG
>Ga0209021_1002951_pt1 | contig 14189 bp, 12 predicted proteins | sample PinacodermFT_FD_187299 | JGI IMG/M metagenome (GOLD analysis project Ga0209021, IMG submission 187299) | Host-associated microbial community of the marine sponge Aplysina aerophoba from Gulf of Piran - sponge pinacoderm, lysed by freeze-thaw... | ecosystem: Host-associated > Porifera > Sponge >... | reverse complement strand
GAGTTGGTAGTAGCGCCCGGCGAAGTCGGTTCGCTTGTTGGCGATCAGGCTCTTGATGATCTCGCAGGCCTCCTCGAAGCGGTCCGCGCGCTCGCCGGCGGTGCCGTAATCGATGCCGTACCGCCGGTGCTCGTTCTCCTGCCAGGCGGCGCCGAGGCCCAGCACGAAACGCCCGCCGGATATCCCGTCGATGCTGGCAGCCATCTTGGCTGTGACCGCGGGGTGGCGGTAGGTGTTGCCCGCCACGAGGTGTCCCAGACGGACCCGGGGCACGGTGGCGGCCAGGGCGGCGAGCAGCACCCAGGACTCGTTCACGTCGGCCAACTCGGGCTGGCCGTCGGGGTAACCCGTCTTCATGGGGTAGCCCTCGGGTGGCGGCATGAAGTGGTCGGGAGCCCAGATGCCGTCCCAGCCGGCCGCCTCGGCGACCCGGCAGACGTGCTGCATGTGTTCGAAGGTGTTGGACGTGTCGAGCCAGAATCCGAAGCGCATGGGCTGCATTATGGCCCGCAGTCGGTCACTCCGGCGGCGCCGGCCGCCTGCCGGTGCTCTCCGGGTGCGATCTCGCGTCGGGATCCCGGCTCACCACGCCCAGATCACTTCGACGTCGTAGCGGTCGAGCAGCGAGTCGGCGGTGACGATCGGCACGTCCTCGACGGTGGCCTGCGCCACGAGCAGGCGGTCGAAGGGATCGCCATGGTGCAGGGGCAAGGCCTGGATTGCGCCGACGTGACGGGTCCGGATCGCAAGGAGACGGTGGCCGGCGTCTGCCATCGCCTCGTTGAACCAACCCTGAGCATCGCGGGTGCCGACGATGGGGCGAGCAGTGGACTCCTTCACGACGATCTCCCAGAGCGAGATGAGGCTGACGAACACGCGGCCGGCGTCATCGATGAGATCTCGGACAGCCGGCGGGATCTTCTCGGGCTCATTGACACACCACACGAAGACGTGTGTGTCGAGCAGGAGGGTCGGGAGCCGGTCGGGGTTCAGAGTCCGAAGAGCCTTGCGACCTCCTCGTCGCTCTCCTTCCAGTACTCCATGGGCGTGTCGATGATCGTGCCCTTGCCGCGCATGCAACCGAATCCCCTCGGCCGGATGTCCCTCTCGGTCGGTCGCGTCAGGCGTGCGATCGGCGCCCCGCGCCGCATGATCAGCACGACGTCGTCGGACTCCAACTGCCCGATCAGGCTCGAGAGGCGGATCCTCGCTCGCTGCAGCCCAACACGCATCTTCACGCCTCCATTCTAGGTTTGCTCCCACGACGAGGCCCTCAGCTGCGCCATCCGGCGTACTGTCGCCGGCTACCGGATAGATGTGCGGCACTCGTGCACCTCGATATTTGGACCAGTTTCGTATAATGCTATTCAGTTAGCATTATATCGACAACGTGAGGAGGGCCTGATTCGGCGTAGACTGGACGCCGGTGACGACCCTCCCTGCCGGTGACGACGCCGGCGCATCCCTCGACGCCGACGATCGCGCCGCGATCGCCGACCTGCTGTATGCCTACGCGTGGCACCTGGACCGTAACGAGCCCGAGGAGGTGGGCGATGTGTTCACCGAGGATGCCTCGCTCGACTACGGCCCGGAGTTCCCCACCATCGTCGGGCGCCGGGAGATTGTCGTCGCCGTGGCCCGCGGCCAGCAGGAGATCTTCAGCGCCTGCTCCCACCACATCTCCAACGTGCGCATCAGCCCCGACGGCGACGGCGAGGCAGCTGTCACGTCCTACGTCTACTCCTGGACCCAATATCGCAGCGGCGCTCCCGACGGCGACATGTGGGGGCAGTACCACTGCAGGGTCCGGCGCACCGCCGAGGGTTGGCGGATCGCCGAGATGGTGCTGCGCGTGGCGGGCATGAAGAACTTCCACCGCGGGTCGATGCACCCCATCGGCCGCCGCCCCTGAGGTTGTTCAGGGCGTCACGACGCGTATCTCGCACCGCGGCCCGGGCGCACCTGCAAGAGCCTTGTCATTGGTCAGGAGTGGGCAGTCGAGCGACTCTGCCAGCGCGACGTGGACGGCGTCGTACGGCGTCACGTTGGCTCGCAGCTGATAGATCCGGCTAAGCAGCGGGACCATGGAGTACCGCGCGAGGGCCAGGTCGGCGAGGGCCTCGACGGCGTCCTCGAAGCGCTCAACGGTGAGATCACCGGCCAGCCAGCGCTTCCTGAGCACGGAAACGACCTCGATATCTGCGAGGCCCGGAACGACGGCGTCGCGAGCACGGCGCAGTTCGTGCCGGGCATCGTCGCCGTCGCTGCCGTCGTCCCCCACCGCGTTGGCCAGCACGGAGGCGTCGATGACGATCAACGCTGCTGCCGGTCCCCGGCCAGGTCCGCCACTGCCTGCCTCGCGCCGACGCGGCCGCCCGAGCGGGTTTCAACCCAATCCAGGACGTCCTCGATCTTGGGGCGGTCTACGAGCCGCTTCAACTCACCGACGAGGTACTGCTGCAGCGACTTGCCTTCGCGCTCGGCCCGGCGACGCAACTCGGCATGCGTTTCGTCGGGCAGATCCCGGATCAGTACGTTCACCATGCTTTCATTTTGCTATCGACTCCGCGGTATCCGCTACCGCTGCATCATCCCGGAGTTGCCGTTCGGCGCCCACACCACGCCGATGCCCGACGACGCCGACCTCTTCCTACCGACGCTCGCCACCCTGATCGCCGAGTCCTCACCGAACCGGACCTGCACCACGTCACGCTCGTCTGCGACGACTCCCTCACCCTTCGGCGCTGTCCAAGCGGCGGGTCCCCGACGACCTGTTCAAGAGCTGAATCCATCCGCTGCGCCACAACCCCAAGGTCTGCCGCGACCTACCTCGGCAATTTCCCCAAACCCCAGAAGCTGCTCGCTGGGCCGACCAGCAACTCTCGACTCTCCTACCAGCGCAAACAGATGCACTGGTTAGAACAGCAAACTCCCTGGTTAGAGCCTATCTGCTAACCCTCCTACACCCTCCTCTTGGATTCCTCGTTGCGGATGTGCGAGATGTGGCCGTCGGTCAGATGGAAGAGAGGCTTCGTCGCGCGTCGGGCTTCTTCGATGGCGAAGCGCCGATCCTCGCGCGTCACCTCGCGGGAACGCACCTGTGAAGGAACGCCACGCTCAGAAGGCTCCCTGGTCCCCTTGGTGTCACTCATTGTGTTGGCCTTTCCGTCAGTCCGTCAGTGTCACATGCAGATCTCATGATGACGTGGCCGGGGGATCATCGGTGCGCCATCCAAGCAGGTCAACCACGACGCGGGCCATCGCGCCGGCAATGGCCGCATGTCTGCGGTAGCCCTCATCAGTTCCCAGAATAACCCGATCCTGGGAGTGAGAGACCGACAAGACGCCGATCAGACGGTCGTTAGCGTTCACCACCGGCATTGCTGCCACCTCGGTGAGGTGCCGATACCGCGCCTGGCGCTCCGCATCGAGGCTGAATGTGCCGTCGTGGGTCGTGGCGCCCTGAGCGATCTGATAGCTGCCGCTTTGGTAGGCCACTCCGGTGGCACCCTCCCCCGGCCTCCACCCACGCTGCTCCTCCTGGGGCACCTCGGGCCGCAACACCGCGATCAATTTCCGCTGGCGATCGCTATACATGAAGAACCGGAACTCACAGCCCTCGAAATAGTCCTCGACAGCATCATCAAACAGGGCCTGGGCAGCCTTCTCGGCAACCAGTTGCCGGGTCGTGTCCGTCTGCTCCTCCTCGGTGATCGACAGAACTCCCGCATCCTGCTGGCCGGCCATCTCCCGATACTGCTCGGCCCGATCAGACGGCTGGACCAGATCCAACTCGCCCCCTGGGAACTTAACCCTCCGCAACCAGCGGGCCATCCCGCTCACCCCGACGAGGAGACCCCCGACCCCGGTCGCGGTGGCGAACGAGGTCGAGTCGTCAATCCAGCGGAAGGCGGCGGCCATCGTCAACGCTCCCACCATGAAGGTCAACGTCCGGCCGAGATCATTCAGTAACGCCCGACGGGCGATGTACGTGGCCCACCGCATCCAGAACCGCCTGCAGCGCCGAACCCCGTAGATCAGACGGGCAATGACTCGGACGAACATTTCGGCACTCTAAACCATCACCGCAGGCGCAAGCGGATACGCGCGGTTGCCAGCAGAGTCCACTGCGGTGTCTCGAGTGATCTCCGGTGGCGGATACGCGACGGCTGTGGCCCGCCGGGGAGCCAGCAGTGGTGATCTGCTATATCTGGCGCCTCATGAATGGGATCGCAATGACGGAGGGCGGGTTGGCCACCAGGGTCGGTGGGGTGGTTCGGCTTGTGCTGGGTGTAGCGCGGCTTGGGGAGGCCGATCTGAGGGGCTGGTGGAGTTGCCATGGTCTGGATCGTGTGGGGTCGTACGTCCTGAGCAGGGCGCTGCCGCGGACTTGGCGGTCGGCCGGCCTCGAACTTGACGTGCTGTCGGCGCAGCGGCGGCACGACGACGCGCTCGCGGGGCGGGCGTCGGCGCTGCACCTGTTCTCGGATGAGTTGCCGTTGCGGCGCTGGGCGGCGGCCTGGCTCGCCGAGCAGAAAACCGCAGACGCCGCGGACGAACTCTTCGCGGAACTGGAGGGCTGGAACGACGATGCGGCGAGCAGGCGCCTCAGCGAATGGGCGGGAGAACCAGAACCGGGCGAGGCACTGGGCGACGGCCTGTTGCTCGGGCGCGTGGTGACGCCCGATTCTGGCGACGAGGCTGCGCTGGCCGCCTTGGCGCGCCGTCTCGCTGCGGCCTACCTGGGTCTGGACGGGACGTTTCGAGCGCCCTACTTCGATTCGGAGGCGTAGCCGACGTGGATGATGCCAGATGGCCTGCATGTCGGAACATGGATCCATGCCGCGTGCTTCGAGTTGGCCCACTGATCGCGATGCTGAGGGCGTTGTCGGCGCGTGCGCTGCGCGTGCCTTGCCACGTGCGCCGAGATGGTCCACAGAACGTGATGGCTGTCGGCGCTCGTCGAGACCACTGCGGCGCCGCGATGGTGCCCTACGTCACCTCGGCAGCCTGAGCGCAATGGGTGAGGTCTACACGTCCCGGCTGGCGAAGGGCGGTGCAGCTCTGGAGGACACCCGCCGGGTGGTCGAACTGTGGGACCCAGAACTGTCTCCGGAGGAGAACCTGCGCCGGCTGTCGTCCGTGAACCTGCTCGGCAAGCCCTCTCGGTCGAGGCTCGACGACCTGCTCTATTGGGTGATCCAGCGGCGCTACGTCGATCCCGGTCCGCACATTGTGCCGGCGCTGAAAGGTCTGCTGGCCGACCCGCGGGCGTTCCGGGAGGCCTGCTATTACGAGACTGCTCGTGCCGACGACCTCTTGGCTGCGTTCGCTGAGGGACCGTTGTGGGAGTGGTGGCAGGAGGGACGGCTGTCGGTCGATTTCGGCGACGCCATCGGCTGGCTCGACGAGCTGGGCAACACCAACCAGGTTCCAGAGTGGACCGACAGCGTTCGCAATCGGACGGCGCGAGGGCTCTTGTCGACACTCAGGGACTTTGGGATCTTGGCCGGTGTCGCCCGGGGGCAGCGCAAGGAGATCGCCCCGCCTGCCATGACGCCCCGCGGCTTCGCCTATGTGGCGTGGCGGGAGCACGAGCAGGGGGCATCGTCGCGGGCTCTGGCGAACAGCAGTGTCTGGCACCGTTGGCTGCTGGACGACTCGGTAGTGGAGGATCTGTTCGTTCGGTCGGCTCGCCTGGGTGTTCTGCGCTTCTCTCGCGCTGGCTCTGCGGTGCGGCTCGACTGGTTGGTGGGTCGGCTGGAGGAGGTCACCGGTGCGGGTGCGTGAGCGCAGGGACTGTTGGCGTGCAGTCAACGGGCGGATGAACCGGCGGGAGGTCACCGGTGCGGCTGTGTGAGTGCCGGCGCGGTCGCTGTGCGGCACATGGGCCCGGGAACCGCTTGGAGGTCTCCGTTGCGTGAGGAGTTGCGCCGGGTCGGTGAGCGCATCGAGTCGTACTTCGCCACCGGGGGTGATCCGCCGTTCGTGCTGTACCAGTACCACCCGAAGCAGGAGTGGGAGGTGCGGCGCGACCTGGGGGAACTGCGGCGCTGGCTGGAGTCGCCGCCGCGGCGGATTGGCTGCGCGGCGGTCTCGCTGGCGGATCTGTTCTGGGCGGCGCTGGACGATTCCGGCTACTTCAACGAGCTGGTGGACTTAGAGCGCCGGGCGCGGGAGGCGAACGACGGCGCGGCGGTTCGCGAAGTGTCCGAGGCGGTCGGGGAGATTCTCCGCGAGCCGCCGACGCTCACAGACCGCGTGGTGGAGAAGGTCGAGGGCTGTGAAGAACGAACCGCAGTGTTCCTGTACCGGGCCGGCGCGCTCTACCCCGCCTATCGGACCTCGACGCTGCTCGACGATCTGCGCGGTCGCCTTGCCCGGCCGGTGACGCTGCTGTATCCGGGCACTCTGATCGGTGAGTACGGTCTGCGGTTCATGGACCGGGCTGAGGCCGCCTACGGCTATCGGGCGCTGATCGTGCCGAGGGAGACGCCGGCGTGAGGATCGAAGAACTCTTCCGGCGCGACATCCGCCGGACGATCGAGGAGGTCGTCAAGGTCGATGACGCCGACGAGGCCACCATCGCCAACGAACTCGAGGAGTACGTCGCCACCGAGCACATCCTTGAGGAGTTCGAGACGGTGCTGGAGGCCTACCAGGAGTCGATCCTCAGCCCGAACGAGACCTGCACGGTGTGGGTGTCGGGGTTCTTCGGTTCGGGCAAGTCGAGTTGGGCGAAGATCCTCGGATATCTCCTGGCAGACCCACGGGTGGGCGACGAGAGCGCCGCTGAGCGGTTCTTCGCTCGCACGCACGCCCCGGCGGTGCAGGCCCTGCTCAACACGGTCCACGCCCGGTCGCCGACGCTGACTGTGCTCGTGAACCTGGCGACCGGCGCGAACGTCGTCGCCGGGGAGGGGGAGTCGGTGGTCCTGCCGATCTACCGGGCGCTGCTCGAGCGGCTCGACTACTCCCGGAACTTCACGCTCGCCGAATTGGAGTACACCCTCGAAGGCGACGGGAAGCTCGCCGAGTTCGAGACAGCGTTCGCCGAGATCGATGGACGCCCTTGGCATGAGCGGCGCTATACCGCCCTTGCCAAGCGCCAGGCCGCCCGAGCGCTCGACGCCGTCTACGGCAGCAGCGGCGATCTTCCCGACTGGGCGCAGGGGTTGGAAGCGCCGGACATCGACGCCGACTGGTTCGCGGTCCGTGCGCTCGAACTGCTCGAGCGCCGCGGCGACGGTTGCCGGCGACTCGCGTTCGTGGTGGACGAGGCGGGGCAGTACGTCGCCCGGTCGGTACACCGGATGTTGGATCTGCAAGGTCTTGCCGAGGCGTTCCAGAAGCGCCGCGGGCGGCTGTGGCTCGTGGTGACCTCCCAGGAGCGTCTCGACGACGTGGTCGACAGCCTCGAAGCCAAGCAGGTCGAGTTGGCACGAGCACAGGCGCGGTTCCCGCTGCGGGTGGACCTGCTGCCGTCGGACATAGACGAGGTGACCGGCAAGCGTGTCCTGGAGAAGACCGCCGACGGCGGCGCGGCGGTGCGGGCCGCGATCGAGCCGAACCGCAACAAGCTGGTTAGCAACGTGCGCCTCGCGTCGCCGATCCGGTCCGGCGAGCCGGGTCTCGACGAGTTGGTCCGCCTGCACCCGCTGTTGCCCTACCAGATCCAGTTGCTGATCGACGCCGTGTCGGTGCGACGCACCAAAGGAGGGGCATCCCCAACGGTGGGAGGGTCGAATCGCACGCTCATCAAGCACGCGCAGCAGCTCGTCGTCCACCCCGAACACGGCCTGGGCGACTGCGAGGTCGGCACCCTCGTCACGATGGATCGGTCCTACAGCCTTCTCGAAGAGCTGATCCCCACGTCGTGGCAGGCCGAGGTCCGCCAAGTGGCCGCGCAGTACGGCACCGCCAGTGTCGAGGCGCAGGTCATGAAGGTCGTCGCGCTGTGCGTCGAGGTCCGGGCCCTGCCGTTGACAGCTCTGAACGTCGCCGTGCTGCTGCATCCTCACGTCGAGGCCGAGAGCCGGCGCGCCGATGTGGAGTCCGCGTTGGCCCGCCTCGTCGCCGACGACCGGCTGCGCGAGGGCGACGGCGGCTACAAGCTGCAGTCGCCCGAGGAGAAGGACTGGGAGCAGACCAGGCGCGGCATCGACCTGACGCAGGGCTCGTCGGTTCGCCTCCGGCGCCGCCTGTTGCAGGAAGCGCTGAGCGGCCTCACCGTGGCCCGCGGCCGCTCCTTCAAGGTGGACGTGACCGTCGAGGGCGAGGGCGTCGTGGCCGGGGATCTGGCGCTGCACATCGAGGAGGCGACCGCCGAGCGTCGCGCCGAACTCCGGGCCGACTCGCGGGAGAAAGCCGGCGAGAACGTCGTGACCTGGGTCTACGAACTCGCCGGCGACACCTGGGATGCGCTGTTGGAGCTTCACCGCAGCCGCAGCATGATCGACAGGCGCGACACCGCCGGCAAGAACGCCACCGAGGTGGAACTTCTCGGCACAGAACGCGGGCGTGAGGCCCGCCACGAGTCGGCGGCGCTCCAACGGCTCGCACGCGACCTCGCGGCGGGGCAGGTGATCTTCCGCGGGCGCGTCGAGGGTGCCGACGGCGGCGACCTGCGCCCGACGGCGCAGCGCCTGCTCGACGAGCGGCTGGGCGAGATGTACCCGCGGTTGGGCGAGTTCACGGCGAACCTGCGGCGCGACGACGTGATGCACGTGCTGCGCACCAGCGACCTCGGGACTCTGCCCGGGGGGCTCCGCGAGGACGGCATCGGCCTGGTGGAGGCAACCCCCGACGGTTGGGTGCTCGTTACCCAGCGCGGTCCTCTCGCCGCGCTCGTCGGCGAGGTGCAGAGGCGGGCGTCCTATGGCCACGAGGCCACCGGTGGCTACCTGGCGTCGCACTTCGCCGGGCCGCCTTTCGGCGCCCCCATCGAGGTCGTGCAGGCGCTGTGCGCCGCCGCCGTGCGCGCCGGCATGGTCGAAGTGATCCACCAGGGTCAGCGCATGTCCGACGCCGATGATCGTCGCCTCGACGGGGTGTTCGGCACGATCCCGGCGTTCAGGGCCGCGACCTTCGCCAACCCGACGCACACCGACATCCCGCTCGAACAACGCACCGACCTCGCCCGCAAGCTCGAAGCGTTCGGAGCGAACGTGGCCGGCCACTCCACGGTGGCGCTGGCCGAGACCGTCCGCCGGACGTTCGCCCCGCACCGGGAGCCGACCGTCCGAGTCGCGTCGATCCTGGAAGGAATCGGCGTCACGGTCCCCGAACCCGTCACGCGCACCCGCGAGATTCTCGAGCGCCTGAGTATCGAGGGTGATGCGGAAGTCCTCACGACAGCGCTGGCGACATGGGCCGACCTGAGCGCGGGCCTGGAGGCCGTCACCACCTTGGACGGCGTCCTGGCCGAGCACGCCGACGGTCTACGCGTCGCCCGCAGAGAGGCCAACCGTTCGGCGGATGCATTCCCGGAGGCAGTCCGACACAAGCATTCCGAACTTCAGGATCTGCTCTCGGACAGCGATCTCGCGACCCACGCCGCGACCGCCATCGCCGTCGCGGAGCACCTCGCTCGCGCTCGCGAGGATGCGGCACAAGTCGCCGCGGACCGTCTCAACGCCGTCTTGGAGGAGATTCGTTCCCGCATCCGATCTGAATTCAGCGATCTCGACGCCAGCACCCTCGCTGAGGTGTTGGGACAGTTCGACAGGCTCGTTCCGCCGGACTTGCTGGGAGAACTCGGAGCGTCGGAGTTGGAAGCGCGAGTCGACAGCGCCCACGCCAGGGCCGGCGAGGCTCGGCGACAACTCGAGGACGTTCGCACGGCCGGACGGGTGTCCTGGATCAGTACCGGCGACATCGTGCCCGGGCCGATCTCGACCGAGGACGAGATCGAACCTGCCCTCGACCGCATCCGGGACGTCGTGGCCGGCGAACTCGCGGACGGCAAGCAGGTCCGCTTCCAGTGACCGCCGGTCTCGACGAGGCACAGCGGGGCCGGCTCGAACGACTCGTCGGACACGCCCGGGCACTCCTTGAGACCGACCTCGCGGCACAGGCCGCCGGGCGATTCGGCATCGACGCCGACGGGTCGCTCGCCGACGAGGCGTCCCTACGGCTCGACCCCAGCGGCCTCGCCGACCGCCAAGAGATCGTCTCGGTCGTCGAACACCTGCGCAGCGAGGGAAACTCCCCGCCACAAGCCGTCGCCCGCCTGCTGCGCGAGGGCACCTTCACACACCTCAACCGACTCGTCGCCATCCGCATCGCCGAAGACCTCGGCCTGCTGCCGCCCTCGCTCACCGACGGCGACCGCTCCCAGGGATACCGCGACGTGGCCGAACTGGCGCCCCTGCTCGCCGCAGACGATGCGGACGCCTACTGGGCCTACCTCACGATGTGCGGCGACGAACTCGCCGGCGACGTCCCCGCGTTGTTCGACCCCCGCAACCCACTGCTGGCGCTAACCCCGAGCCCCGGCGCGCTGCGCGACCTCGTCGGACTGTTCGCCGCCGACGAGGATGCCGACCTCTGGGCCGCGCCCGACTGTCTCGGCTGGTGCTACCAATTCTTCAACACCTCCGAGGAACGCAGCGCGATGCGTGACGCCTCCCCGGCGCCCCGCGACAGCCGCGAACTCGCCGTCCGCAACCAGTTCTTCACCCCGCGCTACGTCGTCGACTTCCTCGTCCAGAACAGCCTGGGTCGGCGCCTCCTGGACGCCGACCGGTCGTCTCCCCTGATCGACGACCTGCCGCTGCTCGTCGACCCGCCCACCGAGTACGGCGAACCGGTCGAACTCGCCGAGGTCGCCGTGCTCGACCCCGCATGCGGATCGGGGCACTTCCTGCTCGCCGCCTACGATCTCCTCGAACGAGCCTGGCGGCACGCCGGCGAGACACCCGCCGACGCGGCTCCCCGCATCGTGGGCTCACTGTGGGGAATCGACATCGACCCGCGCTGCACCCAGGTCGCCTCCGCCGCTCTGCTGTTCCGTGCCCGCCGCTCATGCCCCGACGGAACGCTGCCGCGCCCCAACATCATCTGTGCCCGATCCCTCCCCGCCACCGCCACCGGCTTCGACGACATCCGGACCAAGCTGCCCCGCCAGCAGGCGACCTTGGTCCGGGCGCTCTCCGACGCTCTCGACGATGCGCCCCTGCTCGGGCCACTGCTGCGGATCGAGGAACGCATCAAGGACGCGATTCGCGCCTCCATCGCCGGAACTGCTCACGGCCACCTCGCCGCGGCCGTCACGCCGGAGCAGATCACGCACCACCAAGACGAACTCCTCAGTGCCCTCGAGGCCGTCGCCGACGCTACAACTGCCACACCCGCGCAACGACTACTCGCCGCTGAAGCCAGCGATGCCGTGCGCTTCGTCACCGCACTGCTCGGCCGCTACGACGCCGTCCTCCAGAACCCACCCTTTGGCGAACCCGTGCCGGACACGAAGCCCTACCTCAAGGCGGCCTACCCGTGGATGCCGTCAAGGACCTGCGACCTGCTCGCCGCCTTCGTCGGGCGCGGCTTGGAATTGTGTCGACCGGGCAGCGGATACGTCGGCGCCATCACGTCCCGAGTTGGGATGTTCCTGTCGACCTTCGAGGCATGGCGGCGCGATGTGCTGCTCGGCAATCGGCTTGTGGCGCTCGCCGACCTCGGATACGGGGTGATGGCGCAGGCGCAGGTGGAGGCAGCGGCCTACGTTGTCGGCCGCGACGGCGTCGAACCGCCTGCCGACGTGGCCGACCGCGCGGGCTACGCCGACCCAACGCGACGGGCCACGTTCGTGCGCCTGCTCAAGGAAACCGACCGGCCCGCCGGCCTCGCCGCCGCCATCGCCTCGGACCGACGAGGCGAAGACGACGCTCGGGTTTTCCGCGTGGCGCCGGTTGAGTTGGACGCCATACCCGGGTCGCCGATCGCCTACTGGATGAGCCCGGCGATCCGCCGCTTGTTCACAGACCATCCTCCGGTCGAAGGCCGGGCCGGAGATGCCCGGCAGGGTCTCGCCACGGGCGATGACTTCCGGTTCGTGCGGGCGTTCTGGGAGGTCAGCCCCGCACGCATCGCCCGCAGCCGCGACGAGACACGAGCCGGGAAGCGCTGGGTGCCATTCGCCAAGGGAGGCGAGTACAGCCCCTACTGGGCCGACGTGCACCTCGTAGTCAACTGGGGCAACGACGGCGAGGAACTACGCGACTACGACAGGTCCCGGGTCCAGAATGCGCAGTACTACTTCCGGCCTGGCCTCACTTGGCCGAGAAGGACGAACAGCGGCTTCGGCACCCGCGTGTTGCCTGCCGGAGCGATCTCCGCAGACAAGGGCCCGGCTGTCATACCCTCAGTTGAGCCCTATGGTCTCTTGGGTTTCCTCACGTCTCGCCTCGCGCAGGCGTTCATTGACTCGATGGTTGCTGCCGGCGAGGAGGTTACGAGTGGTGGCGCATCGCGGAGCTACGAGGTTGGTCTCGTGCAGAAGGTCCCGTGGATCGGTCCGATCGGCGGGGACTCGGAAGTCTCGTCCACAGCGTCCCGGGTCGCGGAGATCAAGCGCGAAGCAGACCTCGGCGACGAAGTATGCCGACTATTCGTTGCGCCGCCGGTCATGTCAAGTCTGCTCGCGGGGTCCCGATTTGGCGACGCGGTCACTCAGTCGTTAGGCCTCTCCGGCGAACGTCATCTTCACATCCTCGATCTGACACACCAACTCGAGCGCCGCATCCATCGACTCGCGGCGCTTGACGCCAACGCCGAGTTGTACTTGGACGGCGAGATCGGCCCTCACCCAGCGTCCTACGCTGACGCACCTCTCGACGACCGTGACCTGCGGCGTGTCCTGGAGGACCCGATCGACAGGGTCATCGACGAACTGATCGAGCGACGGGGCGGCTCGCGGGCGATTGCCAACCTGACGTACTTCGCCGATCGCCGACTCGAGGTGATCGCCCACGGCTTCGAGTGTTCGCCGGCTCAGATCGAGGCGTTCCGCCGGCAGGAAGGAATCCTGCCAACCGGCGCGCTCTCGGACGCCGCGACTGACGTGGTGAGCTACTTGGTGGGAGTGGCCGTCGGGCGGTGGGATCTGCGGGTCGCCGGTGCGCCGGAACCCGAGCTTGGAGATCCCTTCGGCCCTGTCCCGGTCCATCCTCCGGGCATGCTCCTCGACGAGGGTCGGCCGGCACGCTCGACGCCGACCGGATACGAGTTCGACCTGCCGCCGAATCAGCTGTTGGTTGATCAGCCTGGTCATCCGTGGGATATGGCGGAACGCGTCGCGGCCGCTGCTGCTCTGCTGGTGGAGGACGCGGACGAACTCTTGGGCGATGTGATGAAGCACCTGCGTGGTCAAAATCTGCGGGATCACCTCCGCAAGCATTTCTTCAAGGCGCACCTCCGGCGCTACAGCAAGTCGCGCCGGAAGGCGCCGATCTATTGGCCGCTGTATGTTCCATCGAGAGCGTGGGGCGCGTGGGTGTACGCCCCGTCGCTGACGCGGGAGACGCTCTACGCGGTCGAGGCCGCGGCCACGGCGCGCCTGAACGCCACGGGCGGCGAGATCAGCCGGTTGCGAACCGAGCAACAAGGTGGCGCGGGCGGTCGGGCGCCGAGGCGGCTGGCGGAGCTTCTGGAGTCCGAGCAACGGCTGGCCGAGGAGTTGCGCGCTTTCCGGACTGAGGCCGAGCGGGTCGCCGCTCTCGGTTGGGAACCGGATCTCGACGACGGGATCGTCCTGTGTGCGGCACCGCTCGCGAATCTCTTCCCGGCCTGGCCGGAGGCCCGAAAAAGGCGAGAGGAACTCCGCGCCGGGAACCATTCGTGGGCCAGCGTGGCGCGCTGGGCGGACGAGTTGTGAGCAGTACGTCCGCTCGGAGCGGCGATCGCCGTCGGCGTGCGTTCGGCGGGCAGCGTCTCGCTCACCGTGTGACCGCTGCGCCCAACCGAAGCAGCGATCGCTTCGGTCTGCGCCGTTTGGGGGAGAACCGGGCGGACGTGCCGTGAGTCGGATGCGCGAGCTGCTCGCGAAGGAGATCGCCGACAAGGTGCGCAGGCATGGGCTGGTGATCTGGGAGGATCGTGCCGACGAGTACGCGGACGTTGCCTCTTCGCTGGTGCCCGAGGGTGTGGACTTCGCGGCGTTCGACGGGAGTTGGTACGCGCTGCGGCGG
>Ga0209021_1002948_pt1 | contig 14197 bp, 13 predicted proteins | sample PinacodermFT_FD_187299 | JGI IMG/M metagenome (GOLD analysis project Ga0209021, IMG submission 187299) | Host-associated microbial community of the marine sponge Aplysina aerophoba from Gulf of Piran - sponge pinacoderm, lysed by freeze-thaw... | ecosystem: Host-associated > Porifera > Sponge >... | reverse complement strand
GACCGTCCTTCCAGATGTCCGTCAACCACAACCGCGCACGGCTGTCAGAAGCCCAGGCCGCCGAATTCAACCGCCGGTTGCTGGCGCTCATAGAAGAATACTTCCCTCCCGGAAAGGGAGACCGGTCTGGCATCAAGTACGGTTTCCACGGCGTGCTCACACCGATCGATCTTCATCCGCTTGGGGATGCCGGGGGATAGGTGTTCGGGGATATCAGGAACGTCATCCGCTCGGGGATGCCGGGGGATAGAGAGGTGGGTATACCATAAGCATCACCGGGGCCGCGAGCATCAACGGGACCCGCGAGCGTCAGCGGGGTCTGCTTACGACGGACCACAAGAAGACCGCCATGCCCGCCAGCACAAGCACGGCCCCCAGGCAAAGGAACAGGGTCATCGAGACCGGATGTATCCAGAACAGGGTCGCCACTTCCACGACCAGGCCCACTACGATCAGCAAACCCGCAATGTAAAGCCAGCCGGCGAATCCAGTTCGGCCACCGGACCCGAGGGATTCATGCATATCGCTCACTCTCCCGCCGCCGGTTCCCACTTGCCAAAACGATCCAGCTTGTCCACCTCATGCACCAGGTTGTGGCACATTACGCATGATTTGGAACCGTCGAGGAGCTCGCGCAGATAGGGCCGGTGGTCCGGATGCTCCTCGTACGAGCGCGCTCCTTCGTGACATTCGAGACAGGCCGTGTTTTCGAAGGGTTCGTATAGCGCGACGGGTTCGGACCACGTCCCCCAGACGTTGTGCCATACGTGCCGCACGCCCCGGATCTTGTCGTCCACGTCCCCGAACATCGTGTAGTCCGAATGGCAGGCGTAACAGGCGCGGTCCGCATCGATCCGTTTGTTCTGGAAATGGGCGGCCGGCAGAAACCGGCCGTCGTCGATATACAGGCTTTCCAGGAAGGGTTGGTTTACGTGGCAGGAGACGCAGAACTCGGTCGACTTGGCTTGCTCGTAGTGCTGCACGGTTCCACCGAGCAGCGCAACGCCGGGCAGCAGTAGAAACGTGAAGAACGCGAAGATCATGCCACCGGCCGAGGCGGTAAGTTCGGGCCGCCGCAGGACTACCGCGATCATGGCCAGCGTAATGGCCGCCAGGACGATCAGGGTGATGGTGAATCCGGTCATTCCGGCCACTCAGTTCGACTCCTGTCCCCGCTCGCTATGGCCGCTTCGGTCGGTTCTATTGTTCAGGCCGCCGCCACTGACCCGGCCACTTACTCCGCCGAACCGCGCCGGCCGGCTTCCACACGAAGGTCCCGGGAGAGCGCCCTGATCTCGGCCAGGTCCTGCACCATCTCGCTCCACCCGTACCACAGCGCATAGTCGGGATTGTTATGGAAGGTCCCCTGGAATGCCCGCATGCGGTGTTCCAGGTGCATCCTGAAGAGTCGCTGTTCGATCCTCGAAGGCGCGTCGTGAAACGCCAGCAGGTCGGGATAGTCGTATGCGTAATGTTCCGGCCTAGCCAGTATCCCGTCCCGGTACAGCGCGGAGACAATGCGGATGGCCTCGGCCAGGAGGCGGTCGGTCTCGCGGATCATCCCATCGCCTTTTGCGAGTTCCGCCCGCACGAGGTTTTCCGAATGGCACTGCTCGCAGATGCCGGTCATGCGGTCGCGCTCCCGCTGCCAGTCCTCCTGGGTCAGCCGGGCTACGTCGGCCTGCCTGACCACATCCAGTCGCGGGGTGGGGTTGCCGTCCGGGTCCAGCACGCCGAGGGCCTGGAGGATCGTTGCCCGGTCCTCCGCCCACTGCGGGTCTTCCGGCATGGGAAGGCGGACGGCGAGGAAACCCCAGGCGGTCCGCACGCCGTGGTCTCCCTCGGGCATGTGGCAGGTCTGGCAGGTGGGCGCCTGGGCATGCTCGGGCAGCGTGCCGTTCTGCTTGAGCAGGTGCCGCACGCCATGCTTGGAGGACGAGTACATCTCCCACTGGGGATGGTCGAACCCCATGTGACACGTCCTGCACGCCTGGGGCTCACGCGCCTCCTTCACCGAAAAGAGATGGCGGGTATGGCATACGTCGCAGGACGACAGGCCGAACAGCCCGTCCTGCGCCTTGATCGTCTTGATCTCCTCTTCGCTCTTGAGTCCGATGCGGTGGCATCCGCCGCAGCCCTTCATGCCCTCGGTCAGCGCCATGGGCAGGAAGTGCGTCGTCGGCATGGCGTTCATGCTGGTCCAGGCAAGGGCGTGCTTGCCCCCCGCGAACTGTTCCACCTGGATCGGATGGCAGGTGGCGCACACGTCCGGGGTCGCGACGCCGGCCAGGGCCACGTCCTCCTCCGAGCGGTGATCGCCGCCGTGACACATGACGCAATCCACGCCGTTCGTGCTGTGGGTGCTGAGTTCCCAGTCTATTACGATGCCGGGCGTGGCATCCTGGTGGCAGGCCACGCAGTCGGACGTGGCCTGCGGCGGATCGGCGGAGGAACCGCAGGCGGCAAACGACAGCAAAAAGAATGATACTATGCAGTATGATGCGACGTTGTAAACAAGGATTGCGCGGCATACGCGGCACCTCGTTTTAGCAAGGAAGCGACTCCTGGAAAGCAGAGACGTCAGGCCACTGGGTTTCCGGTCCATCTTGTACCTCATGGAAGGTCACCGCCGGTTTTCAACGGCTTTCCGCCGCACCTCTTCACTCACCAGAACGTCCGCTACGATTGCCACGATGTAGAACTTGCCTTCCAACAGGTGCTCGTTGCTGTAAATGGGTTCCAGTTTTATCCACCTTCGAAGGTTCAGGTTCCCCCGGACCGTGTTGTATATAATGTCATAAAACTTCTGCGTGTTGTCAAACACCCAGGCTTCCGTGAAAATGATCCAGAACCCGATCTCTTCGGGAATGCCGTCCCAGTCGTTTGCCACCGCCCAGTTTATCTCGATCGCCGGGTCGCTGTCGTACTTTATGGACTTCGATTCCGTGCCCATGACGATGCGGATTTGCAGATCCATATCGTTGATCTGGTTGAGCACGCCGTTCACGTCCTCGATGATTGCCATGTGCGCTCCTGGTGATGCGCTGGTTGTTGAATTGAATTCCAGTTGAAACCGCGGGTCGTTCGGACCCCATATTCCTATACTGCCGTCATTGCAATCTAAAAAGTAAATCAGGTTGAACAGAACCGGAAGGTAAACCGAAAGGCCGGATCCTCATCCATCATGGCCCCTCCCAGGGCCGTATCCTCGGAAACCAGCGCGGCACGTTCGCCTTGTACAACCGGTAGGGTTCACCGAATCGCCGCTCGAGGCCCGGCTCCTCGTGGAACGGGAAGTAGATCGCGCACACCACGAAGAACACGCACATCCAGGCCGCAAGGTGCCATGAGCCGAAGAGCAGGGCTTCGGCGCCGAGTATGAGCACCATACCCGCATTCATGGGGTTGCGCACGTGGCGATAGGGTCCGAGGACGACCAGCTTCTCGGGCGGGGCCCAAGGCGCTGGCGTGCCCTTCCCGACCCTGTCGAACAGCGCCATGGTCCAGGCGGCAAGGAACAGGCCGTCCACCGCCATGGCGATCCCGACCCAGAACCGGAACTGCGCGGGTTCCGCCGGCGACAACGCACCCGGCGAGTCCGACAATACCCACAGTATCACGCCCGGAACGTAGACCGTAGCAGCTGCCGGAAGGAGCAGGACGGCCTTCGCAGTAGTCCATCTCACGCGGGAAACCCCCTCGAACGATCCATAGTGTCCAATACGTACATTGGCCGTTATTCCATATGGCAGTCCTGTTGCACGCATGGGGCTGACCAAGTTCCGGCAGACCCGGCCCGGTCGACTCTTTCCGTCGCGGCGGCGTGTTTTTACGGGCGGGACACCCATGACGAAGGGGTAAAAAACGGTCGATGTCAAGCGTTAGTGCTTTCGCGACAGGTTCCCCGGCGGGACTAATGCGATAAAAGTATTGCACACGTTTGTCATTCGTTGTACTATACGATATTTAAACGAACCGATGAACTTGAATCCTGCGATTTGAACTGGAACCTTGAGAATCCGCCGCGTATCTATTGGTTCACCACCAGGACCGGTTAACGATTCGGTACGGATACGTGGCAATCCAGCAGAATTGGACGGCTTTTGCGGGACCGCGCCTTAACGGCCAGACCCGTTCCGACACACCGCCGGAGGATAAAGAATGCATCGTGCCGGGAATGACATGCCAATGGTAAACAAGGGACCTGACGCCGACGGTCAGGATAAGGCCGTTGTCGATACGATCCGGCTGAACTGGCGAGAGAAACTGGTCGAATTCGGCCCGGTGATGGCGATGGTCATGTGCGGCACGATGATGGGAACGTTCATCGTCATAGTTTCCCTGCTTGCCCTGCGCAGTACCTTCGAGGAGTTGGCCCCGGGATTCACGGAAGCCGGTTCGATTCCGTTCATCATCCTGGTCGTCGTGGCCGTGACCATCGGCAATACCTGTTCGTTCAGTTGCGCTCCCTACATCATACGTCTCTTCTTTCGGGGCTACGAGTTGAAGGACGAACGGATCGACCGCGGCCTGAAACGCTTGATAACCGTGACCGGGATGGACATAAGGACCGAAAAGATATACGCCATGAAGGGCAGGACGGCCAACGCCGTCGTGGCCGGCCTCTTCCGCAAGGGCCAGTACATCTTCTTTACCAAAACGCTCCTGGAGAGAATGAGCGAAGGGGAGATCATGGCGATCCTGGCGCACGAACTGGCCCATGCGCGACACCGGCACATGCCCAGGATGATGCTGGCCATCGTGCTATGGGCCCTCGGCGTCCAGGTATTCTTCTGGCTGATCGGCTTCCACGCCTACTTCCGGACGATCGACGATTACTGGCAAATATGGGCAAATAGCGGAATAGCCATGGTGTATGTCTACCTGCTTATGTTCCTCGTCCTGTTCCCGCAGTCGAGGCGGCACGAATACGAGGCGGACGCGACCGCCGCCCGGTGGGTGGGCATAAGCCAGTACAGGCAGGCCCTGTACCGGTTGCATCAATTGAACGACCAGTTGAAACCGCCGCGGAAGATCGCAGCGAAACTGGGCACCCATCCGACATTGCAGCAGAGGCTGGAGCGGGTGGGGAGGCTGGAATAGCGCTTGACCGGTGTTTTCTGCGTGCTGTCCGCGTATGTATGGAAGACTACAGGACGGGTATGCGGCCTCACTCCATGTTCATCGCATCCACCGGGCTCAGTTGCGATGCCTTCAGGGCGGGATAGATTCCGGCACAAAGACCTATTGCCAATGAAATCGCCAGCGACAGGAGGATATTGAAAACCGATGTCCCGGCCGTGAAAGTGAGGTCCAACACCTGATTCAAGACAAACGAGAAAACCGAACCAAGGCCCAGACCCAGCGATATCCCCAGTAACCCCCCAAAAGCACTGATACCTATAGCTTCAAGCGTGAATTGATTCACGATATCGACGTGTCTGGCTCCTACTGACTTCCTGATCCCTATTTCCCGCCTTCGTTCCGTTACGGAGACCAGCATCATATTCATAATCCCGATTCCACCCACCATCAGAGAGATTCCCGCCACGGCGGCAATCGCCGATTTAACGGCGTTGATCACACCTCCTATCTGGTCCATGGCGTTTTTTCCGCTGACTATGTCAAATCCGGTCGCATCACCATGGATTGTCTTCAAGGCTGCCTCGATGTCATCCACCGCAATTTCCATAACACTCGAATCCGCTACCTTGATGGTCAATAGGTCGAAACCTTCATGGCCAAGCATCCGTTTCTGGACCGTCGTTATCGGAACGAAGACCCGGTTACCCCAACTTTCATTGAAAACGGTCTTTGGCTTCATGACGCCGATCACGGCAAATCTCTGACCATTCAGTTTCAGCTCCTTGCCGACCGGATTGATATCGTCAAACAGTCTAGCGGCCAGTTCATCGCCCAGTACACATACTTTTCGCCAGCGTTTGACGTCGCGGTCGGTAATGAATCGACCCGTGGAAACCGACCACTGGTACATGTCCGGGAATGAAGGTGTCGTGCCGTACAACATCCCTCCATGCGACGTTTTCGCGTATCTGAGATCCACATTCAATGTCGCGGCAGGGACCAATTGGCGCACGACGCTCGATCTTCTCCCTATTTCCAGCATATCCTGCCATACGAGATATTCGTAGTCCGGTACCGCCATCCAACGTCCTTCCCGGTTTACAAATCTCGATGGACTCACCCATACCATGGTGCCGCCGCGTACGGACTCGAATTCCTGCATCACCATGTCGTGAAGTCCTTCTCCAATCGCGATGATGCCGGTTACTGCGCCAATGCCGACCGCAATCCCCAGTAACGTCAGGACCGAACGCAGCCTGTAGTGAACGAGATTGGTAAACACCGTGTGGACATGGTGCGCTATAGACATAGACGACAGGGTCCGTAGAGGACTATTGGTGTTTCGAATTCAGCGCGGCATGAACCGCTCTTGCATCCACCGCGATGTGTGCTCCAGGTTCGATACCGGACAGAATCTCCACGTTTTCAGTCGATTCAATACCAATCTCGACTATGGAGGATTCCAAATATGCTTCCGGACATTTCGACATCCCAGGGTCCACCGAAGTACAACGATAAACCACGTACCGCTTGGCGGGCGCCAGTCCAGTAGATGCTGTTTCCTTCTGTTCAGTGGCTATATTTACATATTCGCCCATTTCCATGACGGAAGATGCAGGCGCCAGCAGCGAGCCTTCATTCTTCTCCAACACGATGTCTATATCGCAGGACATTCCCTGCTGCAAATCCAGCGATGGATTCGATATCACGATTTCGGCATCGAACGTAACAAGCGTACTCCCGGGTCTCCGCACACCGATAGGCGCCAACCGCTCAACATGTCCACGGTACACCGAGTCCGGGTAGGCATCGACACGAATCCGCACATCCTGTCCGGGCCTGACCCTTCCTGCGTCGATTTCTCCAACAGCCGATTTGACGATCATTCTGTCCGGATCGCCAATATGGAATATCTCCGTACCGCCGGTATAGGAAGAAGTACCCGATGCTACGACCTCACCGGCCTCAACCGTGCGAGCAATGACGATACCGCTCAAGGGCGACACGATCCTCACGGCATCATGCGTAATGTTCGAATCCACCTCAACATTCACCTTTAATTCCAGTATCTCAAGTTCAAGTTCCGCCATGTTGAGATTGTGACGGGCCTTGGTGTTTGCAATCCTTGCCTGATCGAATTCCGCAGGCGATATCAGAGATCTCTCATACAGTTCACGCTTTCTCTTAAAAGAAATCCCTTGTTCGGACAGATCTATTCGAGCGCCTTCAACCCTGGCGCGTTGACGGGACAACTGAAGGGACTGAGACGGATCCGGCTCAATCACGGCAAGGACATCCCCCTTTGATACCCTATCCCCTACATCGGCGTGAATATGCCTGATTTCCCCGGATATGGTGGGTTTGACCATGACGGTCCTGACGAACTGGATTGTGCCTGTCTCCGCCAGTACCTCGGAGATCGATCCATGTTGGACCTGGAGTATTTGGAACGAGGCAACCCGGGCCGTGGAACTGTAAACAAAGTACAGAAGAACGGCTACGAGGATACATGCCGATACACAGGCAATGATTATCCGTTTTTTCATGTCATTGGTGATTTCTTCGTATTACACGTAAATGGTACCAAGGTTCTCCATGGTCCTGCGAATGACAATCCACATGCACCACACGAATCCCAGCGCGAACCATGTGAGCTTGACTGATCCTCGGAAAGTCCGTGCAAGACCCAACCCCAGCAGGCAAAGAAACCAAATACCGAAAAAGTCGACGCCTGTAAGGAACAGGCCCGGGAGGGTTTCGAGGTCTGCGTCGTCGAGAAACACACCAGGATGGAGGGACGGATCGAGTTTCCTCAAAATCATAACCAGCGTGGTCTTGACGACTGTTTCGGGTACGAGGACAAGCGAGGCATAGCAGGTTATCGGAAGGACCTTCTTGTACGGCAAAAGCTTACCGAAGATCAATTCTCCACTGTGTTTTCCGACTACCGACCATGCGACAAGCATAAGGCAGACGCTCGCCGGCATGATCAAAAGGCCAACGAGTTGCCGATGGTCGAGTTTCGATGCCTCGCGCAGGACGATAAATTGTTGGACCGTACTGAGATTCGAATAGGACTGGAGTTCCGTTTCGATCAACGCCCGTTCCTTATCGAGCGCAACCGGCAAAGTTACTATCCCGGCGATAAGTACAACCGACATGATAACGATCAAAATCAGAATCGATTCAGAGGCGGATTGTTCTGTTTCAAGATCCGTAAATGCCTTCCCGGGGCTGTAAAGGACCCGCAGCCATCGCCTGGCATATCTTCCCATATCTATTGACGCGCTCAAGGACATAGATCTCCCATGATGACCAGATGGTAGTAACTGTGTCCGCCGCCGGACCAGAATGGACTATTCCAGGGCCAGAACCTCCACCAGATTGGTTTGGAACGGGTATATGCACCCTGGCGAAAACTCTCCAGGAACGTGCTGATGTGATGTACCGTGCTCGTGGACAGATGCCGGCCGACTCTCTTGGGATGGGATTCCACGCCGAGGTAAGAACGAATCATGAGACTGTGTTCATCGACCGGAAGCGCTTTTACATTCTCGACGTACCATTTGAACACGTAGTAGAAGTGGTTTATGAGGAAGTACTCTACGTTCGACACATAGAAGACGGATATATTCGTATCGTGGGCTTCAGCGTAAGAGCCGATTGCCCTCAATGTCTTCTCGCCCGCGAAGTTTCCCACGACGGGAATGATCAGGTTTCTGAGATGCAGGTTCTTCACAAACCTGAACTTATCTTCCGTACTCAGGAAACTGGCGAATTCTCCTTCTACCGTCGTACCGGTCATCAGGTCCTTGAACGTAGGATAGGACAGGCCGTTTCCCAGTCGAGTTTCGGCGTAACGGATCGAAAGCTGTTTTTCGTAAAACGACCGGTATATGTAGCGCATCTTGTCGAGATCGTCCCGGTCTTCGATTCCATACATGCTTACTTCCCGTCTGAGCCGCTTCCAATTCTCTTCAAGAAGCAGTGAATCGGCCATGGTCGACGTCTCGATGAAATCCAGGACTTCCGTAATGGAGGATGATTTCTCCGGTGATCCGTTCGAAGCCAATCCGCCTTCCTGGTTCTTTCTGCTGAACAGCAACATCAGGAAGGACGTTCGGTCCCGGGCCAGCGTAAACAAGGCCTTGTAGAGGAGATGCTGAAGCAGGTTTTCGCGACGGATGTCGACGATAAAAGCGATTTCCGGTCTCGTGGCGGCGATGTAGGAGAAGTTCTGTTCCGTACCGACGCCGATATAGACGCCGCCGCGTTTGCCCAGTTCGATTACGGTCGGGACAACGTGCAGGTAGGACGTTTCATTTGAAACGAAGTTGTCCCCCGGGAAGTGGCCGGGCTCCTCGGAGAACGCGGATATGATCCTGGCGAATTCGGACAGCGCAAGGGAGTCCGGCAACGCCCCGTAGGAAGCGAAGCGCAGGTAAGTCAGCGCGCCGATGGTCAGCAGCAGTATGACAAATCGAAACATCTTCATCGGTTTACATCCATTCCATCTGCATTTGGTTCGACTATTGTGCGTCCAACCTTGACACGCGGTCGAGACGGTTCTGCATCGTGGGGTGGGTCAGAAGCACTTTAACAAGCTTCGGTGGTGGCTTTAAGTTGTCATTGACTTGATGCAGTCGGTAGAGCGCCCGTTTGTATAGCTCCGTGCCCACCCACTTTGCCGCCGTAGCATCTGCTTCGTATTCGTTACGCCTCGATAACGGGTAAATGACCAGAAAAATGAGAAGCCACACGTTCACGGTATTTAAAAGCCCGTACGCCCACATTTTAAAAGACTCATCCAATGCATCGAAATACGCACTGAAATCTATCAGATACAGGAAGGCCTGCATCCCGCAGACCCACATAAGCGTAGCCAACAGCATCTTGGGCAGATGCCTGTGACGAACATGGGCCAATTCATGGGCGAATATCGCCAGGATCTCCTCTTCGTTCGCTTTTGCCAGAAGCTTGTCCGTAAAGAAGATGTACCTGTTTTTGCGGAAAAGCCCGGCTACCATCGCGTTGGCCGTCCTGCTCTTGATGGTGTACAGGGTTTCCGCCGCAATGTCCATATCGATGGCCGAAATGAGCTTCCCGACCGACCGATCCAGCCGTTCATCCCGTAACTCATAACCACGGTAGATGAAACGTACCAGATATGGAGAACACAACCATGCACAGGCGTTTCCCACGGTGGCCGACAGGATGACCAGTAACACAATCGTTATCGAACCTTGGTCCAATAGACCCGGAACTGCCTTTTCAATCATGTCGTCCGCAGTGAACAGTATGCATAAGAACACGAATATCGCGATTAACATGCCCACCAGGATCACACACATGTTCAACCCGAATTCGACCAGTTTATCGCGCCAGGTCAACCGGATTGGTTCACCATCGATTGATGAAGCGCCGCCAGCTTCCTCGTATAAGCGTTTTGTAGAATCGACCACTGTTTCCCTCTTCAAACCAGCGTCATGAAATAATGGCTTGTACCAGGCCGTTTAGCGCGACGTATGTAAGAATCACGCCGACTGCTTTGAACCTGGACATCGAGCAGACCCTGTGTACCGCTTCGATGGCAAAAGCGACCACCAGGGTCAAAGCAATATACCGACCGTATCGAATCCACTTAAGCAACCCAATATCCTGAATCTTCGTGAGCTCGTCGGGCAATTGATCGATCGTGGCCAGGTTCGACAGTCCTGCATAGACCATCTGATCTGAAAACACAAGCATGAGAACGACCGCCATGATCGAATACACTGTAACCGGGGTGTATGCGACACCCAGCCATCCAAACAGCGCGCGATGACGACGTCTACTGTTCAATAGCGCAACAACGATCATTACAAACAGCCAACCGAACACGAAAATCACGATTTCGCCTAATGTGACGCCCAATGTCATGGTTATGAACATAACTGAGAAAATCTGTGCATATGTTTCGGTAAGATGATCCGGTATTTGCCCTGCAACTGTCCTGAAAGTCAGGAAAAGTACGATCCCGTTCATAATCAGGTACGTGACAAACATGCCGATGCCCGTCCAGAGCGGTTCGGCTACACTGATTGACGACAGCCTGTCGGATGTCCTGCGTGGAATATCCATATTCTGTCCGTTCAGTTGATTTTGTTCGCTATCTGTCCAGTGACAAAGGTTTCTATAATCGAAGCCGCCGAGATCAGAAGGAATCCGGTGACGAGTCTGCGTACATTCACGGCCAACCTATCCGAATCAATGAGCCATGAATCGTACCTGAGTTTTTGGTAAAAGAGGACCAGACCTTCACATCCCACGGCTCCGAAAAACGTAAATCCCGCCACCTCGATCACGCCATGGGGCAGGATCAAAGCGGCTATAGCGTGAATCGAAGCGCCGGAATCGAGCGCTGAAAGTGTAGACCATGCCACGATAGTTCCTGTCCAGCCCAATATCACAACACTGACCAATCCAAAGGACAGAAGGCCCAACAGTATTTTCATGGAAACGAGGAAATTGGTGCTAAAAATGAAACGCCATTCATCCCCGCCATCCAAAAAGGAACGTGAATCGAGCATGAGTGTGGAGGTACCCGGATCTGTTGGTTCGTTCGCAATCATATCCAGAGGCATTGCTGCTCCTAAACCCAAGCCGACAATGACGGAAGAAAAAGAAATTAAAAAAGGCAGTTTGCTTGTTATGCGCGTTGATCTAGATGCCACTTCAAGTTTAGTCCTTTGAATTCCGAGGTAGGATGGAGGCCTTTGCGACCTCCATCCTTCGTACGGACTGGCTTACTAAATTCCAGCACCTAGAACCACGGCGCCAACTCCCGTTGCAGCACCAACGCAGGCCGCAAGACCATAGCCGGTTGATATCATCCAAGCAGCTGTTGTACCACCAGCTAAGCTACCCAATACACCACCGCCGGTCAGGGCTGCCGGGGAACCCCACAAGCAGTAAGCGAGGTTCGGCGACGCTGCGATGCCCGGAGTTTCAGCCAGTGGCGAACTGGCCGCTGAATTGACGCTCGCACCAGCGATCAGGGCGAACATAAACACTGAGAGAATGAGTTTTTTCATGATGATCTGTACTCCTCGATTTCTGATTTGTAACCGAACCAGTGTAGTTTATCCTTCGAATGTCTTTGATTTGCCGTAAGCCTCCTTTCCTCGTTCGATATAGATCAATCCGCCGTTCTCATTCGATGCGACCTCCTTCTCTGTCCAGGTACCAGGTAACTCGGTTGCTGGTCTCGGAATGCGCAGTTCCGAGAGAAAGCGTCGATCTTTTAACGGGGGACCCGACCTAATGTTAAAACTGAATCCAGCATGTGCCGCGCGGTCTACAGGAATTAGTCTCCGGGAATCCCCATTTCTCGTAGACAATTTCTATTTTCTACAATAAAAAAACCCGGCGATCGTACCGCCGGGCGTTCACATATCCGCTTGCATTCCGATGTACCCAGTGTTTACCTCATTTCTCCCCTTAGCCTCAGTTTCTTCTCGTATCTCTTTAAATCGCTGGATATTGTCTTACAGACTACGGCAGAATACTTCGGCTTCGCTACTCCCCGTCCCCATCCCGCACCGCCTCCAGCAACGCTTCCCGCGTCATGCCTTCGGGAGGCGTGTTCAGGCCGGATTCCTCGCCCGGGTCGGCGACTAGCCAGATCCCGCGCTCGAGGGCGTAGCCATCTCGTTCGGAGGTTTCTCGGAGGAGGTCCTGCAGGTCCTCGCCGTTCATCAGGCCCAGCAGCCCGACGGGGATTACACGGGCGGAGACTCCCCTCTCGCGCAGGAAGCCCGCGTACCAGTCGGGAGGACGTTCATAGGAGAACACGAGGAAGGGGCGTTCCGGCGTGCCGGCGCCCCGCCAGAATCCCAGGCGATACCAGTCCGGCCGCAGGGAGCGGACGAAGGCGCCGTGGCGCAGCCGGGGATTGATTTCGTCCATGGACTGCCGGTACAGCGTGCCGAGGCGCTCGGCGTTGGCTTCCTGGAGATTGATGTAGGTCTCGAGGTGTCCCGACTTGAGCAGCCATTCGAACCGGTCTTCCCGGTCCAGTCCCATGAGCGACTTGAATTCGTCGCCGTGGTACAGACCGTTCCGGACGAGATGGCGGATGAAGTATCGGAAATGCAGATCGTCGAATGCGTCGGTCGCGGCATAGGCATGCAGCGGACGGGTGATATGGGGCTCCCAGTCGTGCACAATGGCCTGCGGGGCCCCCTGGAGGCGGCTGTGCCGGGCGATGGCGCGGGCCGGCTCGAAGAGGTGGCGGTTCAGGTAAGCCATGTCGAGCCGGGAAGGCAGGCCGACGTCCTCCCCGCGGGCGTTCAGGGCGGCTGCGTAGTCGCCGGTGATCTCGCGCTCGCGAGGGGCGCTGACGCCGGCGTACCAGGCTGTCGGCGTGCCGCCCACGCGGCTGAGGATGGGCATGGCCCACGATTCGAAACGCACGTCGCCCGTCACCGCGGCGCCCCCGGTGTAACTGGTGGCCGGCGCCACGGTCCAGAGGAAGTCCATCCCGAGGCCGGGCAACGTGCCGGCGAGTTCGGCCACGTGTTCATGCCGGCGGGCGATGAAATCCCAGACGCCACGAAGCGGTACGGCATCCGTCGTGCCGGTAGACAGGGCGGTGTCTGCCGAGTCGCCGGGATCAAACGCCGCGCTGCTGAGCACCCGGACCCGTTCGGGCGCCGCCGTCCTTATGGATACGTTGTTGAGGGAGAAATCCGGTTTCCGGTTGCCGGGCATCTGGGCCGTGGCATAGTCGTGTCCGGGAGACCAGTTCCCGGGGGAATCGGCCAGCGTGCGGACGTAGCTCGCGAGTCCGTCCAGAAAATCATCCAGTCCTTCCTGGCCGGATGCCCCGGGGCGGATGCCCAGGGGCGGCAAGGGCCGGTCGAGCCCGGAAAGCACCTGGCGGTCAACGGCAAGGACGAATCCTTCGTTCAGCCGGCCGGTCCGTCCCGCGGCCGCTACCGCCATGCGGCCGAAGGTCTCCTCGTCGCCCCGCATGGTTTCCAGGTCTTCGGCCGACCGGATCTCCTCCCGGATCTCCCGTTCGGCGAAAGCGGCGGCGATGACCCCCACCGGAATGCCCACCAGCGCGTAT
>Ga0209021_1002942_pt1 | contig 14215 bp, 10 predicted proteins | sample PinacodermFT_FD_187299 | JGI IMG/M metagenome (GOLD analysis project Ga0209021, IMG submission 187299) | Host-associated microbial community of the marine sponge Aplysina aerophoba from Gulf of Piran - sponge pinacoderm, lysed by freeze-thaw... | ecosystem: Host-associated > Porifera > Sponge >... | reverse complement strand
GCGGCCAAGTCTCGCCCGAAGTCGACGCCGTGTTGCGGACCCTGCTGACCTTGCTGGCACTGCTGGTGGCGGTCCTGCTCGAAAAGACCACCCGCAAGAGAGTGTTTTTCAGCTTCCACTACAAGCTGGACAACTGGCGGGCATCGCAAGTCAGGAATATCGGCAAGGTTGAAGGCAACAGCCCAGCGGCAGACAACGATTGGGAGACCGTGACTAGGGGCGGTGACAAGGCGATCAAGAAGTGGATCGATGAGCAGATGTACGGCAAGAGCTGCTTGGTGGTTCTGGTCGGCGCGAAAACGGCAGGAAGGAAGTGGATTGAGTATGAGATCACGAAGGCGTGGAACTCAGGTAAGGGTGTCGTTGGGATTCACCTGAACAAGCTGAAGAACGCCGATGGCCACACGGCGGGGAAAGGCATGAATCCGTTTAGCGCATTCGAGGTCAACGGTGTGCCGATGACTCAACGCGTTAAGTGTCATACACCGGCGGGGGCAAGTAGCGGGTGGCATACAATGACATCTCAGAGAACATCGAGGATTGGATCGAGGACGCGATTGATACGCGCTGAGACGAACAACGGGGAGGCGACCGGAGGAGCGTGGGCCAGTCCAGGGGGAATGGGCGGAAGCCTTCTGGAAGGTGCAAGCCGACCGTAGGGTTCGCTGAAACATGGAGGGTGAGATTGCATTACCGAATTGTGCTGGCACATAAGGATCTAGACGGGTTTGCGGCGGAACTGGAAGATGCAATTTCCGACGCAGCCAAGGATCTGGGCGGTGTTGCCGACTCCTTGGAGGTGTCTAGCGGTTTGTCTGACGAGGGCATCCCGCAAGTGGTGGCCTATCTTGCCAGCAGGGCCGGTTGCGACGACATAGAGGTGATGAATGTGATCGACGCTGCTCTGGCACGCGAGGTCGCTATCTTGCCGGTGGCAAGGGAAGAGGGCAACGGCGGCGTTGCGGACACGCTGCCCAAGCGCCTACAGCGCCTCAATGCAGTGTCGTGGCAGGATAACGGCGTGGGCGTCGCCACTTCGCTGTTGCGAATGCTCGGTCTCGCGGAGGCCGAACGAAAGGTCTTCATCTCGTACCGCCAAAGCGAGACACGAGAACTAGCGACGCAGATGCATACGGAATTGGTCCAACGAGGGTTCGACGTATTCTTGGACCGATTCTCTGTCGCCCCCGGAGTCGATTTCCAGCGGCGGCTGGAGGAGGATCTGGGCGACAAGGCGTTTGTGCTGCTGCTGGAGAGCGACGGGCTCGAAGGATCGAAGTGGGTGCGGCACGAAATTGCTTACGCGCACTCCCGTCGTATTGAGATACTTGCGTTAACGCTCCCGGACTGCTCAAAGCGCGTGCAGGCGATCGACGACGCCTTCCGCTTCCCGCTGGCGGAATCGGATGTGTCAAATGAGGGGACACTGCTGCCGGATGTCCTTGGGAGTGCACTGGATGCGGTGGAAATGGCGCATGCCCGTGCGCTCCGGCGGCGCCGGGAGCAGATTCTGGGCAGCGTGACAGAGAAGCTTGAGTTGGAGGGATGCGAATGTGAGCCGGCGGACGACTGGTGTGTTCTCGCGACGAAGTCGGGAAACGGGGCTTCGGGTCTGTTTTGGGTCACGCCTCGCCGCCCAGCAACCACGGACTTCTTTAGACTCAGCCAGCAACACGATCGTCTGGCGGGGCCTGAAAGCCTCGCGAATCTGAAGGGAGCGGTGGTACACGATGCGGGGCGACTGGCCGAAGATCACGGGGAACTGATGGATTGGCTGTCGCATCTGTCCGGGAGCGAACTCGCGACCATTGGGACGTGTTCACTGTGAGAGGCTGCTGAATGCCTGACCTCGACCGAGCACCAGTATTCTTGTCAGCCAGTTTTCCGTCGGGGGAACGGGGCGAGCGATTCAGGCCGTATGACCCCTCCGGGATCGCCGACGCCGTATCGGCGTTTTCACGAGCGGTGCTTGGCAGCAACGGAACGCTGGCGTTCGGCGGCCACCCTACCATCACGCCGCTCGTGCTGATGATCTCGAGAGAGCTGCGCGTAAAGGAGTCGGTGACCATCTTCCAGTCTCGCTGGTTCGAGGATCTCCGTATTCCAGAGGTTGACGAGATCGCAGAGGAGGAGCTTGGGTTCATCGAGTGGACACGGAAGCTAGGTGATCGCGACGAGAGCCTGCGAATCATGCGAGAGGAGATGATACGTTCCAGGCGGTATGCGGCGGCGGTCTTTGTTGGTGGAATGGAGGGCATCAGCGACGAATACGAAATGATGAAGGAGCGCTGGCCGGACACCCCTTGCATACCGGTTCGGGGGCCGGGGGGGGCCGCCGCCAAGCTTGCCGGAGATTACACGGACCTTGGCCTTGCTGGATTCAAGCGATCACGAGCCTACCCGTTCATGGCGCTGCATCTGGTGGATGCGCTCGCAGGGGCTGCCTGACTTGGCGTCAGCCCGACAGCGGCAGGATTGTGGCGTCTCGGTCAGGGCCGGGGGATGACCGCGAGAGTACATCAGAGCCGCGAGCGATTGAACTCGAGGTGTTGGGTCGGCCGCTAGTGGCGTTGCTTGGTCAGGTCGAAGTTACCCGATCTCTCGGCCTTGTCGAAGGCGTTTTCGATGTAGTGTTGAGGGTGTCCGAGGAAATCCGTTTCGGCGACGATGGACACGTAGGAGTCGGATAGAGCGTCAAATGTCTTGCAACGCCAACACTTGTAGGTCTTGTTCCGCAAGTTGAACATGTTCTTGTGGATGATCGAGTAGAGCTTACTGTTGTCAAACCAATACACGGTGCAGCCGTCGTCCTTGTGTGCCGTGGTTACAAGCCAGTCGTAGCTGCCGCCAACCTCTTGAACGACACCGACGAGGCCGTTGGTCTTGGAAGTGCGACCCTCGCGGGAGATTTCCTTGAGGCAGTACTCGACCTCCCAATCGATCCAGTTGCTTTTCTTCATCTGAGGGGACAGGACGACAATCGTCACCGTCGTGCCGTACATCATGTCCCCGAGTTTGGCCTTGATCGTCGAAGTTGCATCGTCCGTCAGATCTGGCGAGACGGAGGTCTCGCCCTGATAGTAGACGGCGTCTTCGCCAATGGCCCGTAGAATCTTGTCGCGTATGTTCTGCGCGTCGCTGTACTTATAGGAGATGAAGGTCTTATGCGCCATGGCTTCGTTCTCTACTGTCGCAAATTCATCGACACCTCGACATAGCCCCCCTGAACCGACCAGCGTCCAGATCTGGCGCCCTACCAAGAGATTGACCTCGCTCACAGCTTCGAACGAGCACTGGTCGGCCCGAGTTGATGCTTCGCGAGTCTGTGACTCTCTCGAGTGGGCAACACTCACCGGCCGCATGCTGAAGAGATTAGTTGGGTGTGACGCCATGTGACGGCGGTGACTCAGACTTTCGAACATAGTGCGCGACGAGTTTGTCACTAGAGCGCCGTGATGGGGCTGGACGAGCTAAGCTGCGAGCACCCCGTCGGGCGGGCTCGCAGCAGTGCCGGGAAGGATCTTAAAGATGCGATGGCTGCCCTTGACCCGCCTCAGCTGCCAGCCTCGCAACTAGAGAATCGGGCAGAATTCTCTGCCCGTGACGGCCCTTACACCGCGATCTCAAACTATCGGTCGGTGCCGGACAGAGGACTATCCTGATTCTCGACCGACAGATAACCTTCGACTGCTTCGTAGATGTTGCTCAGCAGATCTTCGAAGGTGTCTCCCTGCGTGGCACAGCCAAGAATGGCCGGCACTTCCGCCCAAAGGCCGCCTTCTTCTGCCTCGCGAATCACAACCTTCAGCTTCATAGCTCGCTCCAGTCCGAAAGTACATTGTAAGCCCTGGATTGGCCAAGCCACCTCAACTTCACGAGCTCAACCAACACGAGCAAGATCTGACGAGGCCATTATCGAGCGGTCCCGTAGGAGCGACCACACGGCTACAATGACCGACTGCGGTTTCGCATGTCTGGCCCGATTGGGTGCGCATTCCCCGCGCGCGACAGACTATAGTGTGCAAGTGGGAGGTGACGGAGATGGCTGACTGGGAGAGCTGTGCCGCCGTCGAACGCAAGCCGGGGAAAGTTAGCGGCGCGTGGGTTTTTGCGGGTACGCGGATTCCACTCGTGGCACTTTACGAGAATCTGGCCTGTGGTGCGACTATCAACGAGTTTGTCGAATGGTTCCCCGGTGTGAATGAGCAACAGGTCCGCGTCGTTCTCGAACACGAGGCAAAGGCCCTGCGGGCGGCGGTGGCGCATTGAAGGTCTTGTTCGATCAAGGGACTCCAGCACAGCACCATTGCGGTGCTACCTTCAGGCGCACACCGTGGATACCCTTGCCGAAAAAGGCTGGTCGGATAAGGACAACGGGGCGCTGCTCGACCTAGCCGAACGCGGGGACTACGAGGTGTTCGTCACGACTGATCAGAACATTCGCTACCAACAGAACTTGTCGGGGCGAGCGATCGGAATCGTAGTCTTGCTCGCTACCGCTTGGCCCGACATCCGTCTCCGCACCCGTGAGATCGGCAAGGCCAGCTCCTTGGTCCGACCGGGCGAGGTCATGGAGGTCTCCATTAGAGTGCCATCCGATGGCGAAGAATACCTAACGGTGGGGCCTTGAGCGCCCTATACCGATGCGACGCACGATTCTTGCGGGCTGCTCATTCGACGTGCAGCCTTGGAAACCACGCACCGACCCGGGCACGCTCGAGAGCGCCGGAGCGGGGTGTCCGTCTCCGACACGATCGCAGCCGGAACGCACACCAACAAGAACTTCATCAAGGACGGCCGCTTCCACGGCGGTCAGATCGCCGCCGACATTGCAGCCAAGCTCGGCGACCGTTGCTAGCGAACGGTCGCACCCTTCGATGGCCCTGCAATTCTATAATGGTGTTCGCTGGTCAGGCAGCTTGACCGCAGCCTGCAGCGCCCGAGCCTTCAGCTGGGCTCACGCTGAGTCGCAGGTAGCTTGAATGCCTGCAGGCGGAGTTGCCTAGGCACGTGGGGGCATCTACATCATGGCCGCCCTGAATACAGCCCGTCGCATCCCTTCGTTCCTCAAACCTTCGCATTCCAAGGGCCGAACCGCTCGGACGTACCTCATCGGGCTGAGTGGCCTCTGCCGCGCGCCTCTGTTCGGCTTGTGCGCAGGTGTCCTGATGGCAGGAGCGGCACTTGGCGAGACCATTCAATTCGACGGCAGTTGGAACCACTCGTGGGAGCTAGCCGAAGGCGAGACCGTGCAAATCCAAGTCGAGGTCGCCAGCCCGGGCAAACTGCCTGACAACGGCCGCATCTCGGCGCGGTGGAGCGGACCGCCGCTGGGCACCGCCCAAGGCAGTGCGTCGATGAGCCGGGGCGATCTGGTTCGGGGCGATGAAAACGGCTGGACCAAGATCCTGCATGCTCTTGACCCAGATGTGTACTTGGTGTACAGGGCTCCGCGCGCTGGCGCCTACGAACTCGAATTGACGACCGTCACTGAAGGGCCCTGGCTCTCCTCTACATACCATCGCGACAGCGGCCTTGCCCGGCTAGCCGCAATCCCGCCGGCACAGACACCCACCATCGGCGATCTCACGATGAATGTCGCCGTCACACCCGTGTCCGAAACCACCGCGGGCGACATCGTGCTCGAGACCGAGCCCAATAACACGCCCGAAGAATCCGTCGTGCTGCCTTTCGCAGCTGGCAACGCCGACCAGGTCCTGCGCGTCATCGGCGGGGCCGACGAACTCGAGTACTTCGACAACGCCGCCTCGGGGAGTTCGCCTGACGATTGGTACCGCTTCGTGTACCGCGGCGACAAGATCAAACTCTTGACGGCCAACCTGCAGATGGCCGAGCCCGTCGTCAGCGCGCGCATCCGGGTATACAAGCCGGGCACTCCCAGCGCCGAAGAGCTGGAGCATCGCGAAGCCGCCAAGCGCGAGGATTTCGGTAACAACGAGGCCGTGCCCTACATCCATCCCGACACCGAGGTCATCCCCGGCCCGGAGCAGGTGTATACCTACTATGACGGCCGCGACGTCAACGAGCGCCTGCACCAGCAGGACGACAACTTCCGCTCGTTTGTCACCCGCCGCGTGCATCCCGGCGGCACCTATTACCTACGGGTGGAAGCCAACCAGCCGGGCTACGAACTTGAAGTCCGCCTGACCGAACCGGCACCGTTCGAGACCCCGCAGCAGGCACTGCGCCAATCCATCTACTACCAGCTAGCCGAAATCGATGCCTGGCTGATCCACCGCCCGCGCAACATCGCCGTCCATCGCCGAGTCCGGGATGGCTCAAGCCTGTTCGGCGAGAATTGCATGAGCTGCCACACCCAGAGCGGGGTTTGGGGAGTCGCCGACGCCCTACGGCACGGCTACCGCCCGGACGGAACGGTCCAGAACCACCGCAGGCTCGTCAACACGATGTACGAGAGCCTGCGCCCGACCAACGAACTCGTGGACGCCGCCGTCAACACCTCGCTGGCGCCCAACGATCTTGGCGACGCGCCCGCAGGCAGCCGCGTGGCAGGCCGCAACGTGGTACAGCACGAGCGCACTTTCAAGCCCAAGAAGCTGCACTCCTACCAGCAGAAGCGCACCGCCAACTATGTGCTGCAAACCAATGACCCGCAGGGCATCAACGCCGCGGGCAAGGGCTCCAACTTCGGCCCGAACGTGGTCTTCAAGTTTGCGGCCGAAATCCTCGAGCGGGCATGGCGCGACAGCGGCGAAGAGAAGTACTTGGCCGGAGTGGTCGAAAAGGCAGAGAAGATCGTCGCCACTGGCGATATGCAGCTCAGGGTCACAGACGATCTCGGGCACCGCATCGAGTTCTTCTACGACCTACTCCCGCACGAGGAAATTGCCAAGCTCGACCCCGAGTCGGAGTTGGGCAAGCGCGTCCAAGCACTGCTGCCAGAGTTTCAGAAGCAAGTCGACCGCGACATGAAGCGGCTGCTGGCGTTGCAACAAGAGGACGGATCGTGGGGCTTCGATCTGGGAGTACATGACCAAGCCACGGACTCTTGGAACCGAATCGACGAAGACGGTGATCCCGCGCCGACGGCGGTGTCGCTCATCGCGCTGCGAGCAGCGGGCCACGGCCCGGACAGCCCGCCGGTCAAGCGAGCCGTGCAGTGGCTGCTCGACAAGCAGTTCGAATACGGGCTCTGGAATCGCTCGGCACAGACCGGCTTCGTTACCAACGCTTACGTCATCCGTGCCCTGAGTCGCCTATTCCCGGGCGATGCCCAGCCGTTCGAACGCAGTGATTTCGAACCGCGACCCGACGAATCCCCTCTGGAAAAGCTGTCCCGCGTGCGGGCACTTCAGACCACGGGCAGGCCTGACTTGGCTGATCTGATGATCGCTGCGACCGCGGACGAAATGCCGCAGGTCCGCTACTACGGCTACCTCGGCATAGGCGGCTCGCTCGCCGCAGCCGGCATTCCCGCGCTGATCTCGGGCCTGTCCGATCCGGTCAAGACGTGCCGTGAGGCGGCCTTCTGGTCCATGCGCCAGTTGCTCTTGGACGACCAAGGCTGGCCAGCCGTGATGGCTGCCTACCGCAGCGGGGACGAGCGCACGCGCCAATCGGTCCTGCAAGCCCTGATCATGCGCGTTGATCTGGTCGGGCCAGGCTCGCAAGTGGACCACAACGAATTGGCCACCCTGCTCGCTGACGCCATGCGGGATCCTTTCCCGGGTGTGCGGGCCTATGCGTTCAAGTCAGCTTGGCACCTATGGGTCTGGAACCCGCCATTGCGTCAGCGCATCAACCGTGCTTGGGTCAGCGCACTGCTCCGGCCCGAGCCTAACAGCCACGTCGAGCGCGCGATGCGCTACTCGACGACTTCGATGCTGATCGTCAACGGCCAGATCGCCAACCAAACCGGTACTGACAACCGCGAGCAGCAGTACCGCGAGTTGCAAGACCTATTCCAGATGCTGTCGTCTGCACGCCGCCGCGCGGGGGACCGTCGCGACTTGCTTGAGCAGCGTTTGGCGGCTGTTGCGGCGACTCACTTCCAAGAGCGCGGGGGCGATGGCGGACCCGGCCAGCTTGGCTATTCGACTCCCGGTGCGACCGAGCTAATCGGTGACATCCTGCTCAACGTCTACCAGACACGCAGGGATGACGGGCAGGTGCCGTGGCGGTCCATCGCGCTTCAAGGTGCCGCCAACGTGAATTCGGCGCGGCTGCAGCAGCACCTGCTGCAACTATTGCAAAGCGACGACCTAGAACAGGTCGCGGCCGCTGCCAAGGCGCTGTCCAACCCCAGCGCCCTGCGACTCTCCGGCGATCCCGAAACGATCCGGCCGCTACTTGCCAAGCTCGACGCGTTCCTCGAGGCCGGCCGACAGGACGATGCCGAGGCGCTCGTCCGTTTCTTGTCCAGGGTGCGCTGGCAATTCGGCGACGGAGAGGACAACTCGGAAGCCGAACGGGAGTTCTTCAGACTGCTCGTGCCGGCAGCGCAAGGATCCCCGGTTGCCGCCGTGCCACACCTGCTTGGGCGGCCGGCCCCGAGCACAACGAACGAATCGCCGGCGGACAGCGAACGAGCCGCGCTGCTGGGCCAGGTGCTGGGGAACAATCCCACACTTCACCGCCGTGCCGCTTTCGACCATGTGGGCGGGGACGCGCTTTTCTGGCTGTCGTCGACCGAGTGGATGCTGCGCTATCAAGAGGGCGGACCCACCATCGAAGAGGCCATCGAAGGCGCGACCGAGGCCGAAGATCTGGAGGTCTTGAGCTTGACGGGCGGACGTACCACCAAGCAACTAGTGCCTGACGGCCTCACCAGCCGCAATACGATCCTGTGGTGGCGCGAAGGCCTACCCGGCCATGAACTCAGTTTCGGGGTGGAAACCCCCGAAGGGGGGCCGTACGAAATTATCGCGGCGTTCTTGCACGACCGCGAGATGGGTACCGTCCAACCATTCCTCAATGGCGACAACATCGGCGACCCGATCGACTTCTACCGCGACAGCCTCACCGCTCCCGGCCCGGTGTCGCTGGGCGTGCATCAGTTCGAGGCCGGTCAGAACCGGCTGACATTCCGCATGGTCGGCTCCAACGAAGACGCCGAGCCCAACTACATCTTCGGCCTGGACTACCTCAAGCTCGAGCCCGGCGAGACCGCCGGCTCGCTGTTTACCAAGGACGAGCTGGGCATCGACGTGATCGATCCCATCGTGGAGGCCAAGGACAGGCTGATCGGCATGTTCACTTCTTGGTTTTCCGAGGAGTCCCCCGAGGATGTGCGCAAGCGGGCGATCGCCCTAGCCAACAAGACCGCGCTGCGCCGTCACCCCGAAGTCCTGAAGGCTTTGGCGGCGTGGATCGACCGCGAGCCAAGCCCGCTCTACCGCACCCGCATCCAGAACGTTCTCAACAGCGACGACAAGGTCTACGGCAAGCGCTTGCGCGAGATCATCAGCGAAGAGAGCAAGGCCCAGCAAGGCAGCGACGTGCGCCCGCTGACAGATTCAGACGAGTGGATCGAAGACATCATCCACTTCCGGGACTACGTCTTCACGGAGATGACGCGGATCGACTCGAGCGACAACCGCGCCTGCATCTCGTGCCACGGCGTGCCGGGCCGCGTGCCGACACTGTACTTGGAGGCTCCGGACGCGGCCGGCTACATCCCGCCCGAGGCGCTGCTGGGGAACTACCGCCGCATGCAAGAGCGCGTCGACCTGCACGATGTCGAGCAGAGCAAGTTTCTGCGCAAGCCGCTCAATATCCAATCGGGCGACGAGGATGGGCACCAAGGCGGGGTTCGCTACGAGGCGGGCGATCCCGGTTACGGCGTAATTCGCGAATGGGTGCTCAAGCAAGCCGACCTGCAGCGCGGCGGCTGATCAGGCCGTCTCCACCGCGGCGGCCTTTCCGAGGCCGCGCAGTTCGATTTCGCGCTCCCGCATCACGAACTTCTGCACCTTGCCGGTGACTGTCATCGGGAACTCGTTGACAAACCGAATGGACTCGGGAATCTTGAAATGTGCGATCTGTCCGTCGCAGAATGCTTTGACCCCTTCCTCTGTCAGGCCCGCACCATCGCGCGACTTGACCCACGCCAGGACGCACTCGCCGAGCCGCTCGTCGGGCACGCCAAACACGTACACATCTGCGATCTGCGGATGTGTGTGCAGATACTCCTCGATCTCCCTGGGGTAAATGTTCTCACCACCGCGGATGATCATTTCCCTTGCACGCCCGGTGATGCGCAGGTTGCCGTCTGGACGCATCGTGGCTAGGTCCCCGGTGTGCAGCCAACCATCGCCATCAACCGCTCGGGCTGTATTCTCCGGATCCTTGTCATAGCCCTGCATCACGAGATAGCCGCGGGTGAGCAACTCGCCCTGTACGCCCACCTCGACGGTTTCGCCGGTCTGCTGGTCCACCACCTTGACTTCGGTACACGGCATAGCCTTCCCGACCGTGGCCGTGCGGACATCCAGCGAATCGTCGCTCATGCTCTGGGTAATGGCCGGGGACGCTTCCGTCTGGCCGTAGGCGATCGTCATCTCCGAGCAGTGCATCTCTCGCACGACCCGCTTCATCAACTCCACCGGGCATGGCGAGCCCGCCATGATCCCGGTGCGCAGGCTTGTGGTGTCGAAATTGGCAAACTCGGGATGGTCCAGTTCGGCGACGAACATCGTCGGCACGCCGTAGACAGTCGTGCAGCGCAGCCCATCAATGGCCTCAAGAGTGGCCAATGGGTCGAACTGCGCGGAGGGGAGAACGAGTGTGGTGCCGTAAACGATGCATTGCAGCGAACCTAGGACACAGCCGAAACAGTGGTACAGAGGAACCGGCATGCAAAGGATGTCATCAGGCGTCCACCTCAGCCCGGCACCGACGAGATAGGCGTTGTTGACTAGGTTGTGATGCGTAAGCATCACCCCCTTGGGGCTTCCGGTCGTGCCGGATGTGTACTGGATGTTGACAACGTCGTGCAAGTCTCTCGGTTCCGGATCGGGGGTGGTGCCACCGCTGATCATGCGGTCCCACTGCGAGGTTCCCAGCAGCACGGATGCATCCAGCGAGTGGTCGCCCCTACTCTTCGCATCCTCAAGCACTTCGGCGTAGTTCACGCGGGCATCCTGTTCGTGCAGGAAGATGGCCTTTATCCCGGAGCGTTCCAAGATGTACGCCAGATCGCGAGCGCGATAGGCGGGATTGACATTGACCAAGACCGCCCCGATCTTGGCGGTGGCTACCTGCAAGTAGACCCACTCCACGCAGCTTGAGGCCCACATTCCGACCCTATCGCCGGGACGGATTCCCAAGCCCCAAAGCCCAGCCGCAACCTCGTCCACATGCCGCTGAAGATCTTGGTAGGTGAGCCGCAGCCCTTGGTGGCGCGAGATGAGCGCGTCCTTGCCCAAATGCGCTGCGACCGTCTCGTCGAACACGTCGCTGATCGGCTTCTCGATCAGAGGGATAGTAGACCCCCTCGCGTAGCTGACTTGCGCCATGAATCGCTGATTGTACAATGTGCCCGTCCACGATTGAGCAACACCGCCACGAGGCCAGGTCGAGGCCCCAAACACGATCTGCGGGCTGCGCCATCGTGGTAATCGAGAGTGCCCTCGCCGCTGGAGCTGTGGCCGCCTCTAGTCAGGACCCACGCCCCAACTATCAGGCAACGGAGCCGCTGCTGACCAGACGATAGTGCGCGTCTGCGGCGCGCGTCTGCCTGCTATGCTGATTCGTGCCGGCGCGCCCTACGCCGGCCGCACATGGCGAACCGCAAGACTATCGCGCAGCATGCCGCGGTCGAGGCAGTCGAGCGCACTCCGCCTGCGGTCGCTGAGAGCGTGCATTACCCCGATTCGGACGGTCACTTCTTGCCCGACAATCCACTCCAAGCCCACGCCGTGATGAATGTGCGGTTCGCCCTCCAGCACCACTTCGACAAGGTCGATAACATCGTGCTGGAAGGCGACATGTTCATGTACTACGAGGAGGGCAACCCGGCGGCTAGCATCGCGCCGGACGTGTACGTGGTGCTGGATCATGACCTCGGCAAACGGGGCGTGTACAAGTTCTGGGAGGAGGGCAAGCCGCCGGACTTCGCGCTGGAGGTGATCTCGCCGTCGAGCGAGGTTCGCAACGCGAAAGAGAAGCGGGCGCTGTACGCGCGTCTGGGGATCGGGGAGTACTTCTTGTTCCAGCCAGACCCCCGCAAGCGGGGGAGGCGGCTAGCGGGGTACCGGTTATGGGGCCAGGCCTATGAGGAGCTGTCGGCGGACCCAGACGGAGCTGTGCGCAGCACGGTGCTGGGAGTTTCGTTGCGAGTCGAGGGCGAGAACTTGCGCTTGCGCAGCATAGCCTCCGGGCGGGACTATGCGTGGATCGAGGAGAATCCCCGAAATTTCGAAGCCGCCGAGGCTAGAGTTGAAGCCGCCGAGGCTAGAGCTGAAGCCGCCCGGGCCACGGCTGCCGCAGAAGCCGAGGCGCGGCGACAAGCCGAGACTCGCAACGCCGAGTTAGAAGCATTACTCCGTCAGCGTGGCTAGCGAGGCTCCAGGGCGTTGCTACGGCCCGGCTGACACACGGCCCGAGAGCATGGGGCCGAACCTGCGCTCCCCAACGGATCCGATCCATGCCGACTCACTGCTGAACATCCACGTGGGTTCGCGCATGACGATAGGCGCGTGACCTCCGGCACAGGGCGCTCTTGGTGTTCTGCTCGAGACTATCGTGCAAGTCCGCAAATTGGCGCTCTAGGAAGCGTGTTTCCCAAATCATGGCGGTCCACCTTCAAGAGGGTGGTTCCGGGGCGGTCTCCGACTACGCACGCAGCAGCCTTTCAGCCACTCGCCACAAGGGGTCCCGTCGATCATTAATTCGAATTGCCAGGGATCGATTCCGTCGTCAACGGTCACGGCAGCCGAGCCAGATGTTTCTGTTGCGCGAGCAACTCACAAGAGTTACGCACACAGCGATTCGGGGGCAGGAAGACTGAACGAGTGCGGACTGTCGCGCCGGATCTTGGGTGATGCTGGTAGCTTGGACAGTTAGTCGGAAAACTTGGCGTCGAACCCGCAATCCCTCAGAACCGCCGATCAACGGTACAACCCCGAGTTGCGAGGTCGTCCTCCCGTCTTGGGGTCAGATTGCCTACCGCGCCGATGGTTTCGCCCCTCGGCAGGCGATTCGGCCTGTTCCACATCGGCAGGGGCAGGGCTCGGCACGGTGCGGGATCCCGACCTCAGCGTTCCGCGTGCCGCCCGACATTGATGTGCAGTTGGCTCGAACAGTCGGCCGAAAGCTCTCGGCGCACACGTTCTCCGGCAGCCGAGGGGTGCTCACGGCCGACCCGGAAACTAGCGCCGCCGAACCAAGTCCGTTGGCATCCTCGCGCGGAATTGCAGTTGATGGCGCGTGTATCGATAGGCGGAGTTTACGCGCCCGACCTCGGGCAGACGCGTCACGAATAGTCCGCTCGGATACTCGACCGCCGGCGATTGCACTCAGGGCGCCCCGTTGACCGTGGCTGGTCGCTTAGATCCCTTTGCGGGGAAGATTGCCGTCTTTGCTATCTTTGTCACCTGTGCATGTCGTCTCCGAGGATCACGCGATCAATCGCGACCGCCGCGAGCAGATCAAGTACGTAGGATTCACGGTCGTCGTCGGCGTCCTTCTGCTGCTGAACCTGTTCGGCATCTTCGATTCCTTGCTTGGAATCGACACCGCGATCTTTCTCGCGGTGCTGGCGGGCTACAAGACTTTCTACAGGGCCATTTCCGAGCTGCTCGAGCGCAAGATCTCGGCGGACCTTGCGATTGTCATCGCGGCAGGCGCCGCCCTCGCCATCGGGGAATACCTAGCGGCCGCCGAAGCCATGTTCATCATGCTTCTCGGCGAGGGGCTGGAGGCATGGGCCGCCGGGCGGACCGAACGGGCGATTCACCGCTTCGTAGACCAGCTGCCCCACCATGCCCGCGTGCTGCGCGACGGCAAGGAGGTCGAGGTCCATGTCGAGGACTTGGAGCCCGGTGACGTAGTTGTCGTCCGCGCCGGCGAGCGCATCGCCGCCGATGGCAAGGTCGAGCGCGGCGAGTCTTCAGTCGACGAGAGTCCCATCACTGGTGAATCCGTTCCCCGCGACAAGGGCGAGGGCGACGAGGTGTTCTCGGGGACGCTGAACGGTCACGGCCTGCTCCACGTCAGGGTGACTTACGCCGCA
>Ga0209021_1002937_pt1 | contig 14236 bp, 11 predicted proteins | sample PinacodermFT_FD_187299 | JGI IMG/M metagenome (GOLD analysis project Ga0209021, IMG submission 187299) | Host-associated microbial community of the marine sponge Aplysina aerophoba from Gulf of Piran - sponge pinacoderm, lysed by freeze-thaw... | ecosystem: Host-associated > Porifera > Sponge >... | reverse complement strand
AGCTTCGAAGGCGAACGGACTGTACGCGCCCACATACGCGGTGGCATGGTGGAATCCTGTGCCGTCCGGCTTGATGGTGCCTTGGATGCCGGACGTGATCGCGACGTTCCTAGCGATGACCCGATACAAGATGGCAGCCATCGAGCTCCTTTCGGGGGCACTGTCGACCAGCAGGTAGTACGGCCAGAAGTAGTCAGCGAAGAGCCGCGCACCGTCCGCGTTCAGATGATACTGGCTCTCGATTGGAAAGGGATCGCCGTGGCTGATGCCTGCCTCCTCCCGCGCGATGTGGAAGAATGCCCCGTGCATCGTGCCGTGATTCACTACGAGATTGCGGACCACCGCTCGGTACTTCGCCAGCACACCAGACTGCTCGCGAGTGTCCCGCAAGAGGAATACGGCCTGGATGTAGCCCCCAAACGCAGTGACACCTCGGAAAGATCGCCGGAAGTCCGAACCAATCCTGCTTCAAGGGCATTCGAGCTTGCGTTCCCTGCATGATCGGGAAGCCATGCATCCTCTGTGAGCCCGCGGCTGTAGCTGTAGTCGAGAATGGAGCGGCAAGTCATGGCCACCCCTGCGTTGAGGTAATAAGGATTCGCCACCTCGTCGGTTCCGGGAGTGCGGTACGCGTACGCCAGTGTTGGCAGGATCAGGTTGAAGAGGCGGTGAAACTGGCTGTTGGCGCTCTCCCTTGCCCTACGTTGCTCGTCGGTCTCCTCTTCCTCGGTGTCCAAGTTCGACACGAAGTAGGCGAGTTCTCCCCGGCGCTCAAATGAAAACATGCTAGCGTCGCGCACCGCCCTTCGAAACTTGGGCAGCAGAACGCCCTCAAACTCTGTCGCGGCAGGTTCGGAGATTTCGTAGTCGCTGGCTTGGGAAAGCAGGAAGTTCTCGTATTTCGTGGCCAAGTCCTCTATGTTGCCTGTGTTCGCGAAGAGCGGACATGCCAGAGCCAAGCACAGGCAGGCGAAGGACGTGCGGAGCTTCAATTTGCCGCACTCGCGGCGAGCATTGGACGGTTGACCAGCTACCGGCAGCTGTCGGCCTTCGTGTCGCATGGCGGCGTTGCGCCGAGGCTTGCCACTGTGCGGACACGTTGCATGTACGGCCGTGGTTTCCACTCCAAGGAATCGGGAGGATTGCTTCATGCCTACGGATTCAAGGTGTGACACCGAAGCTTCAAATTGTAACTGTGAGGATAGCGCCACTATCACCGTGCACCTCCCGCTGCAGCGGCTCCACCTGAGTCTGCGGACTGCGTGGGCGATTCGCCGCCGGCCTGCCCCCGCCTGTCGCGAATCCGGCTGCCATCGGACCGGTCCCTCGCAATGTTAGTGCGGTTCCTTGGGTGGGAGGTACGGACCAGATGCCAGCCATCTGGCGAGCCCGTAGCGCTGTGATAGCACGCGCTAGCCGGGCTTACAAACCTCTAACAGATCATCCCGGAGTAACTCGCAAACCTGCTCCGGCAGCTTCTCGCCCTGCTGTGTCAGATAGAAGGTGTCCATCGCCATGCTGCCCTGCGTGTGGCTCAGCACCACATCAATGTTACAGTTCCTTGTCGAGAATGCGCTGGCCAGATCGTGCAGCAGTCTGGCCCGGTCCGAGGTGGTCACGAAGAAGATAGTGGCCCGGGAAGACGTGTCGTTGTCAAAGGACACCAGGGGCGGTTCCCCGTTGCGGCGGCTGTAGGGTATGCGCACGGGCCGCTGGCGCAGGCTAGAAGCTTCGATCGTGCCGTCTGCCAACCCTTGCAGTCTCAGTTCGAGATCCTCGATCTGCGAGGGGTCCACTTGACGCATTTCGCCCGCCAAGACCGGCGTGACGCGAAAGAAATCTAGCACGAGCCCGCTCTTGTTGGAATAAGCTTCGGCACTGACGATGTCACCCCCTGAAGCTGTGATGCCGGCGCATAGCGAGGCCAGCAAGAACGGCCTGTCTGGCGAGAGCACTAGAACCTCAAGGTAACCGCCCTCCCAGGCGCACTCTACAAGCGCCCGGCCCCCTTCCATCGTGCTCGCCAGCGCCGCGTGTCGCTGGACCTCTTCCGGCGTGTGCGTGCGCAAGTAGCGTTCCGGAAAGCCTCGCAGGAAGCGCCGGAGCCGCTTTCTCTCGGCTTGGTCGGCAGCGAGGTCCAAGCAGTCCGCCTCGGTGCTCTTGTTGATGCGCCGGTCGCCGTGGTCGCGCTGGAAGATCGAGTTGATGCCCCGATACATCCTCCAGAGCAGTTCCTTGCGCCAGGTCGACTGCGCCGAAGGGTTCACCGCCACTGTGTCGGCATAGGTCAGCAGCGTGAGCAGCTTGAGGCGCTCAAGAGTCTTGATCTGCTTCTTGAAGGCTTCCAAGACCGACACCTCGCTGAGGTCGCGCTTGGTCATCACCTCTGACATCGTCAGGTGGTCGGCCACGAGCTGGATCACGGTTTCGCACGCCAGGGGGTCATGCAATCCGATCCGGCGCATGCCCGCACGAGCCATCTCGGCGCTGGTCTGCTCGTGCGGCTTCCCCTCCACACCCTTGCCGAGATCGTGGTACAGCAGCGCCAAGTGCAGCAGTTCGACATGTTCGATCTCGCCGAGAAGCGAAGCGAAGCGTCCATCGATGCCCTCTGCCGCGTTGGGCAGGTCCTTTAGCACGCGAATGGCCACTAGAGTGTGCTCATCCACGGTGTAGCGGTGGTAAAAGTCGCGGATCACCAGGCAATCCACCAATTCGAAATCGGGGAAGAGGGTGTAGAGAATACCCGCCTCGCGCATCGCCTCTAACGTCCGATACGCATGCGGGAGTAGCAGTATGCGCTTCAGAGCCGGCCAGTGCGAGGGGCTGGCCTCGACGTGCGCCCGGAACAGCGGCAACTGATCGGAGATCCGTCGCTCAGTCTCCGAAGCCAGCGCGAGGCCGTGCCGAGCCTGAAATTCGAACAGGCTTAAGACGCGCTCGGGACGGTTCTCCAACAAGTGAGGGTCTTTGAAATAGATCAGCCCGTTGCTAACGCTGAAGTCGACGTTGGAAAGGCGCGACTTGCGCTTGCGCAGGATTGAAACCAAGGCGTTCGTCGGGGCGGAAGACTCGTCCGTGAGGCGTAGCGCAAGCCGGTAGACCGACCGCGTATTGCGATAAAACACGCGCATCATGTCGGCCGCGCCGCCCGGTCCGTCGTAGATCTTGCCGGCCCCAGCGTGAGCGATGGAATCCTGCAAGTCGAACGACAGGACGTTACTGTCTCGGCCGTAGTAGTAGTGCAGGTAGCAGCGCAGGGCGAACAGGAAACGCTTGGAACCCTCCGAATTCAGCCATGGGCTCGTCGGCAAGAACTCGCCGCTGGCGGGTATGCGGCCCGGCTCGATGTTGTTTAGCTGCGCCACCCAACATGCCAAGTGGTAGTCCCGCAGGCCGCCGGGGCCTTCTTTGACATTGGGTTCCAGGTGGTACAGGGTGTCTTCGAAGGACTGGTGCCGATGCCGGGATTTTTGGATCAGGGAGCGCAGGAGCGAACGCTGTTCGCGCAAGTAGAACTTGGGCAGCAGGCTGTGCTGCAGCGTCGCGACGAAGCCTTCATCGCCTGCGACGAAGCGCGTGTCGAGCATGCTGATGTGCAGGTCGGTGTTGTCGCGCGCCAAGCTGGTGCAGTCCTTGGGAGTGCGCACAGAGTGGGAGACCTGCAGTTTCGAGTCCCACAGCGAAGCGATCAGTTTCGCAATACGGTCCTCGTGGCGTTCGGCATCGCGCAGGCTGCCGAACAGTAGCAGCAGATCGATGTCCGAGAACGGGAACAGCTCGGAGCGACCGTAGCCGCCCACCGCAACGGCAGCGACCTCGCTGCCCACTCCAGCAAAGATCTCGTCAAACCGGCCCCGGACAACGTCGTCGACGACCTTGGTGCGCCTGGCGACGGCGCGCAGGCCGTCCCCATCCTCGAAGAAATCCGAGCTCACCCGCTCCATCTGTTGCACGTGATAGGTGGTGAGGCTAGACATCGTGTCTCCGCTCTGACGCAACACCGTCCCCGAGAGAGGAGATTCGGCCGGGCGAACGCTCGCGCGTCGCCCGGCCGAGTAACTGTCGCGAGGCGACAGCTATGGCAGGCTAGAGGGCGTCGTCGTCAGTCTCTCCGCTGCGTATCCGAATGGCGGAAGCGATGTCGGAGACAAACACCTTGCCGTCGCCGATCTTGCCAGTGCGGGCGGACTCGACGATGGCGTTGACCACCTCGTCCACCCGGTCGTTGGGCACGTAGCTCTCGATCTTGACCTTGGGCAGCAGGTCCACTTCGTACTCTTGGCCGCGGTAGACCTCCTTGTGGCCTTTCTGCCGGCCGTGGCCGCGCACGTCGTAAATCGTCAAGCGATCGTGGCCGATCCCTTTGAGTGCTTCACGGACGTCGTCCAGCTTGAACGGCTGGATGACTGCTTCGATTTTCTTCATCTCTGATGTCCTCCTGTCAGGATTCCGCTAGTGCGCGTGATAGGCCTCTTCGCCGTGCTGCGAGAGATCCAAGCCGACTGACTCGTCGCCCGTGCTCACGCGCACTCCGATGATCGCGTCGACGATCTTCAGGATAACGAAGGTAGCAACTCCGGAGAAAACCCAGGTCAGGGCGCTGCCCAGAGCGTTGTTGACGAACTGTCCCGCGTTTCCTTCAATCAAGCCATCGGCCCCGCCGATCGCCATGCGGGCAAACACGCCGGTCAGCAGTGCTCCCACCGTGCCGCCGACACCATGGACGCCGAAGGCATCCAGGGAATCGTCGTAGCCGAACTTCGCCTTGACCACGGCAACAGCGAAGTAGCAGATCGCGCCTGCGGCCAAGCCAATGATGATGGAATCCATCGGGTTGACAAAGCCCGAGGCGGGCGTGATAGCGACCAGTCCGGCCACCGCGCCGGTAATGCCGCCGAGCACACTCGGCTTGCCGTCCCGGAGCCACTCAACCACCAGCCAGCTGGTTACCGCGGCCGCCGCGGCGAAGTGGGTGTTGACGAACGCAACGGCGGCGAGGCCGTCGGCCGCCAACGCGCTGCCGGCGTTGAAGCCGAACCAACCGACCCAGAGCAGGCAAGCCCCAATGAATGCCAGCGACAGGTTATGCGGGCGCATGTTCTCGCTGGGGTAGCCCTTGCGCTTGCCCAAGTACAAGGCGATCACTAGCGCGGCCACACCAGACGACATGTGAACCACGCTGCCGCCCGCGAAGTCGAGGCAAGGGATCACCCCGTCGCCGCTCATGAATCCCCCGCCCCACACCATGTGGACCATTGGGAAGTACACGACCGTGCCCCACAGGGCCATGAACAGCAGCATCGCCGAGAACTTCATCCGCTCGGCGAACGCACCGCTGATCAGTGCCGGGGTGATGATCGCGAACATCAGCTGGAAGACCATGAAGGTCAGGTGCGGGATCGAGCCGTTGGGCTCCATGCCGACCCCATTGAGGAACGCGTGTCCGAAGCCTCCGATGAATGCGTTCCCTTCGGCGAACGACAGGCTGTAGCCGTAGATGGCCCACAGCAGCGTCATTAGCGCCATCATTGCGAAGGACTGCATCATCGTGCCGAGGACGTTCCTCTGGCGGACGAGCCCCCCGTAGAACAAGGCCAACCCCGGCCCTGTCATCATCAGGACCAAGGCGGAACTGGTCAGGATCCAGGCGTTATCTCCTGAGTCGATCCCATCCTGCGCCGCCGCCGAGACTGGCAGCCCCAGCACGGCGATCAGCATCACGGTAAATGTGATGATTTTTTTCATCTCAACACTCCTTTCCCAAACCCCCGCTCGTGGGAGGGCTGTGTCGCAGGCTCGTCCCGGGCGACGGCGCGACGGCAGCCGCTAGCGGCTGCGATTGTTGTCGCGACATCGCTCGGTCAGGCGTGCAATCCCTCTACATGGGGGGATCCGATAAACAGCATTGTGCCTAGCGGACTCCGAAACTGTCCGAAGCATTGGGCACATAAGAATTTCTGATGGACCAGCGGCTACTCCGCACCGTGCAGGCCGGGCGGTGATTGCGGGGGCCGCGCCAAGGGGACGGCGAGCCTTACGAGGCGTCTTCTAGGGACAGGCCGCTGCGGATCTGGAGCGCCTGGGGCATGTCGGAGATGAAGATCTTGCCATCACCGATCGAGCCGGTGCGAGCAGCCTCCATGATCGCCCCCACAGTCTCGTCCACGCGGTCGTCCGACACGACGCACTCGATCTTGACCTTAGGCAGCAGGTCCACGTCGTACTCTTGGCCGCGGTAGATCTCCTTGTGCCCGCGTTGGCGGCCGTGACCGCGTACGTCGAAGATCGTCATCCCGTCAAGTCCGACCTTCTTTAGAGCGTCTCGAACATCGTCCAGTTTGAACGGTTGTAAGATCGCTTCAATCTTCTTCATTTCGTTTCTCTCCGATCACATTTCGCAATCTGATACCGACCTGAAATGGAATTTTCATCAGGATGGTTTCAGACTTACTCCAGTTCATTCTAATTCTCCATGTTCTACTGAACGACCCAAGGATAAATTAGTTCAATTCAAGATTTCTATTACGCCAGATTTAGGAGACCGACAGGTGCCTTTCATGAAATGAATTTGGAACGGCTCCCGCAACCGTGAGTTCGCGTGGCAGCTTGCATCGAATCGGTCCGGCCAGGACATCAGCGCCACCCCGGCTTCGCTCCCTCTCCGAGTGTCCGGCGCGCATCGGCGATGGCCCCTGGGACTGCGCACCAACCGTTCGCGGCACACTCCCAGATGCGGGCGGGGCCCAAGCAAGACATGCTCGAAGGCCCGGTGCTTCCGTTGGGAAACACCGGGCCGAGGAGTTGGAGCGCAGGTTAGTTGATGGAAACTTGGAAGTCCGGGTAGGCGCGCGAGTTATGTTCGCCGAGGTCGAGACCTTCAATTTCTTCTTCCTGCGTGACCCGCAGGCCGATGGCGGCCTTGACGACCTTGAACAGCACAAAGGCCGTGCCGAACGTCCACGCGAACGCCACGACAACACCGACCACCTGCACCCAGAGCGTGCCGAGCAAGTCGTATTCGATGCCTAAGAACAAGTTTTCGTGCAGCAAGGCTGCACCGAGCGTGCCCCATACGCCGCAGACGCCATGCACCGAGATCGCGCCGACCGGGTCGTCGACCTTAACTTTGTCGAAGAACCGGATGCTCACCACCACGAGCACTCCCGAGACCGCACCGATGATGATCGCGCCGAGCGGCGTTACCGACGCACAAGGCGCGGTGATGCCGACCAAGCCAGCGAGCACGCCGTTGAGCGTCGTGCCGACATCGGGCTTGCCAAACCTCCTCCACGACACGAGCATGGCGAAGATCGAACCGCTGCAAGCGGCCAGGAATGTGTTGACTGCGATGCGAGAGATGGTGCCATCCGCCGTCGTGGTCGAGCCGGCGTTGAAGCCAAACCAACCCAAGAACAGGATGAACACGCCTAGGGCAGCCATGCCCATGTTGTGGCCGGGAATGGCCCGGGGTGAGCCGTCAGATGCATACTTGCCCAGTCGCGGGCCGACGACGATCGCACCCGCAAGTGCCGCCCAGCCGCCCACCGAGTGGACCACGGTCGAACCCGCGAAGTCGATGAAGCCCATGTCGGCCAGCCACGAGGGCTGGTCGAGGAGCAGGTTGCCCCACGCCCAGTGGCCGAACACTGGATAGATGATGGCGGTGATCGCGACGCTGTAGATCAGGTAGGCTGCGAACCTCGTCCGTTCCGCCATCGCACCGGAGACGATCGTAGCTGCCGTGGCCGCGAAGACGACTTGGAACATCCAGAACGTGTACTCCCACTGGCCGTCGCCCCCACCGTTGTCTGGCGAGAGCAGGAAGTGATCGGTGCCGAAGAGGCCGTTGGTGGCGCCGAACATGATGCCGAAGCCGATCAGCCAGAACGACAAAGCGCCCATCGACATGTCGAGGACGTTCTTCATCATGATGTGCGCCGCGTTCTTCGCGCGGGTGAAGCCGGACTCGACGAAGGCGAATCCCGCCTGCATCCAGAACACCAAGCATGCCGCCACCAGCGTCCACAAGATGTTGGCGTGCGTCTGGATCTGCTCGACTGCCGCCATCAGGTCTGCGGGCGAGGAATCCGAGCCCTCTTGTGCCCACGCCGACGTCGATGCCAGCATCAGAAGGGCGCCTAGGACACCCAGCCTACTGACGGCTTGCGGAATCTTGAGCCGTGAATTAGTGTGTCTTCTCATCGCTCAGTCTGTACCTCCGAGAGCATTTTGACGCCAAGTACACGTCATTGATCTGATTTGAAATGAGGTAGCTCAGTCACCGATAATCGCCGCAAACTACTTGCAGAACAAGGCAATAAAATGCCTGTCGTGTTCCACTTCAAGCTTTCGCTAGCGCATGTTTTCGGTTCGACTAAGCCTCTTACTTTGCAGTCTACTCACGTTCCATCACAAAGTGGAAGCAGATAATTTCTATGCTTCCTATAAAGAATCGTGTTCCTAAGCGGCGGCCCTAGCGCTGCGACGGTCGCGCCCTGACAGGGCTTGAATGGGCGCATGCCGCCCCTTCGAGCGGACCGGCCTCTCTCGGGCTGCTGGAGGCCAGAGGGCTACAAGGGACCTTGGCGCAAGTGCGGCCCTCTCGGGCGTCTCGCCGCAGCAGCGGGTCAGGCCGCCACTTCGACCATGTTGATCGGAGGGATGTGGACGTGCGCCACGCTCGGGCGCTTTCCGAGGAAGGTTTGGGCCATTTCCAGCGCTTCGGTGACAGTGTCGGCGCACTCCCAGCCCATGACTTTCGCCGACTCTCGGTCCTCGGCACCGACGACGATCACCTGCCCGCAGTGCTTGGCACCGTTCTCGGCCCAGTACCACATGTACAGCGGGTGGACTCCGTGATAGCCGAAGCCATGGCGATACATCTCGCGATAGGCCGAATCGTGAGCGAACTCGGCCTCATACCTGCGCTGCAGTTCGTCTGCGTCGTTGGTCTCGGACAGGCAGCGGTGGAAGAACTCGTGGTATGCGGCGTGGTGGGAGGGGCTGAACTCGTTGTACAGCGGGTGGGTCAGGATGAACACCCCGCCCCGCTTCACTATCGGCGCCCCGCGGTACATGTTGAAGAAGTAGCCCAATGCCAAGCAGCGCACGAGAATCGGGTTCATCGGCGCGTTCACGTTGTACGGGCAGATGAACGGCACGCCGAACAGGGCAACGTCCGCTTGCCCGTCAACCGGGACACAGTACTGCTGGTAGTTGTAGGCCAGCGTCTTCGCATGCACTGCGTCGGTCGCGCCGGCGTGGACCGCGATCAGCTCGTAGGGCGCCGGCACAGAGAAGAGCACCTTGCGCTTCAACTGTCTGGGCATGGCCCCTAGGCCAACCTGCGCGATGCGGAAGCTCGCCTTGTCAAGCGCATTCCACTCGTCCTCGGGCTTGACGAAGAACTGCATGCGAGGATCGAACATCTGGTTGTTGACCACCGTCTCGATATGGAATACGTTCAGCTTGTCATTGACCACCCGGCCCATGCGGTTGCACGAGTCTGTGAGAGGTGACTTGCTGTGGTCGAAGTACGAGTCGGACGCACGGATCGTCTCGGGATTGTGATGGGCTTGCAGCGACACATAGTCGCACAGGCCGACACCCACCGACTTGTTGCCGCCATCCATCGGCACCAGGTTGATGTTGACGTAGATCAGCAGGTCGGACTCGGCCGCGCGGCGGTTGATGCGCACCTTTTCGCCAAGCTCGGTCTCGCCAAGCTCGACGATGCCGTCGGGGTCGTCCCCGTCATGGCAGTACAGGTGGTGGGGATAGTACGCGTCAAAGATTGCCCGACCCACGCTCCAGCGGATCTCGAAAGGTTCCATGCGACGGTGGAACGAATTGGCGATGATGATCTCGACATCGGTGACGCCCGCTTGTTCAAGCATTTCCAGCAGGATCGTGAGCACAGACTGGCGCAGGTCCGGCCGGTTCATCTTGGGCAGCGGCAACGAGATGTCGTCGATGGCTACGGTGACCTTGGCCCCCGCATGCAGCTGCGAGCGCAGCGGCTCCGCCTGTTCGGGGTGTTCCAATGCGAACCGAATGGCGGCATCGCGGTCGGCCAGGCCGGGAATGGTTGGCTTCGGGTAGATCACCCTAGTGCCGGCAGGCAAGTTGACTCGGATCAAGTCCTCGCCGTACCACAGCAAGCGGTCAGCCGAAGCTGCTGTGAGTTCTTGGACGCAATCGTCGTGGGGCACGAGGGCGGCCCGGCCGACAGCGTTGGGGGCCGGTTCGCCAAAGACCGTTGGTTGAATTGACGAGGACATTGTTACCGCCATCCCTGACACGAGTCTAGACCGTCTTCACCCAAGAGTGGCCTCAGGTTCCCGGCGCAGGCGACTGCCCCGGGGCGAGCACAGGCTCGCTGGAATGGTTCAGATCCAGTATCGCCCAACCCCTGGCACGGGCCTCCTTGCGCAGACGCGAATCTGGATTGGTCGCGACGGGGTTGCCCACGACGCAGAGCATAGGAAGATCGGAGCCGCTGTCCGAATAGGCGCACGAGGCGCTCATATCCATGCCCCGCGCGGTCGCGTAGTCGCGCAAGGCCGCCGCCTTGGCCTCCCCGGCTAGCAGCGGCGGCAGGATTTCGCCAGTCGCCACGCCATCGCGAAATTCCAGACGATTGGCCAGCAGGTCATCAAACCCGAAGTACTCTGCCGCCGGCTGCATCTCCAAGTCGATCCCGCCCGTGACCAAGACCGTGCGGTAGCCGGCCGCGCGATCGAGCGCCACGCGATCCTTGGCGAACTTGAATTGCTCGCCTCTGATCTGAGCCTCGAACAGGGCCGGTGCCTGTGCCCTTAGCCAGTCTTCGCGCAAGCCGCGGTAGAGCCGGAAGAAGGCCACGTTGAACAGCCGACGGGAAACTGCGTCAAGCGCTAGCCATATGGGCACGCCGAGGACAGCGAGGCCATAGCGCCACAAGGCTTGGGCGCGGCTCGGGTGCCTCTTGGCGATCCATGCGTAGCGCGTAACAACGTTGCCGGACACGAGCGTGCCGTCGAAATCGTAGAAGGCCACGCGCCCGCCGCCGCTGATGTCGGCGATCGGCACTAACCGTGTCCCAGGCGCATCAGCCAACCGAGAACGAAGATGGCCGCGACGAAATATCCGAAGCAATACAGCCCGTAGTGCAGCCGGTCCCGGTTCGTGGAGCGTCCCACGATGCCCATAACCGTCGATGCGAGCAGCGCGAACATGAGCGACGCTTGGAGGTGCGATGGGCTAAACATCAGGCTTTGACTCTCTTGCCGGAGGCGATCTCATAGGCGTCAACCATAGCCAGCAGGTTCAGGAATCCGGCGCACACAATGAATTTCGTGCCGTAGTCGTGTACCGCTCCCGGCATTGTTTCCTGCTCGTAGCCTAGCCACACCGTGAAGAGGTAGAGCGATCCGTTGCACAGGTCGCCGAAGTACCCGCCGTAGGTCATGATCGTGGTAAACATATCCCCGGTCATGGGCGTGAACATGCGGCCTTGCATCGCCAGCCCGGCCACGAACATGCCTGCTATCGAAACCAGCAGCGCGGCGGCATGCCAGCGGCGCCTCAGATAGTAGTGTCCGGCTCCGGGCACCAGCCAAGCGAGCAGCACCGGGGGAATCTGCGCAGACAGCGAAGGCCGGGGAGCCTCCGCCTGATTGCGCTCGGCGGATTTGGGCTTAGATGCCATCGTCAATAGCGCCACCATGCCGCAACGCAGCTTCAATTGAGTATTGCACGGTTGAGGGGCCGATCGGAACGTTGGGTCGGACGGCGACTGGCGAGTTGCGATCGCTGTGCAATCACCGCTCGAGGTGCGCTTCCGGTCCTGTCGCTGCAAGCGTGGGGACGAAACCGCAGGCGTGAACTGCCGCGCCGGAGGCAGGCGGCTTGCTCCGTTATCCGTGTCCATTCCAGCCCAAGCGCCCCTATTCGTGAGATCGTGCGCGCGCGTTCACAGGGGTGCTGCTAGCCAACAGGTGATCAGCATGCTGCAGCAGAGCAGATGCCTCAGCGGACCCAGTGGCGGGCAAGATTTGTACCGGTGCCGTACCGGCTGGCGTCCAGCGATGGCGGAAGCGTTCGCTCGGAGCGCCGGCGAATATCTCAATCACGGGTGTTGCGTATGCCGCGGCGATATGGGCTGCCGCTGAATCGTATCCAACATAGATATCGGCGGCACCGGTCCACGCTCCGAAGTCTGCCAAGCTACCCCGCCACGTCATGAGATCGGCGTGGCTCGGCCAGCCATGTTGGTTGCGGGAGAGCTGACCAACTGTACCAGCGAAGGCAGCGATATGTCGGTCCACGACCCGGGCCTCGTCCTCTCCCAGGCCGTAGTCGAGAACGACCCGGAAGCCGCGTTGGCGCAGCAATTCCAGCAGGCCGTTCTCGAAGCGATCGCCCACGCGCTTCGACTCACGGCCGCCTACACCGAAACTGACGGCGGCTAGGGGTCGGCCATTTTCATCCGATAGGCATTGCTGCGCTACAGGCGGAATCTGCATCGAGGCGCGCCCAGTGCGGGCCAAGTCAACACCCCAGGTGCGGCTGCACCACTGTGTAGCAAGCGTTCCCAAGCAGCTGTCTCCTTCACTGCCTTCGGAGCGACTCTCGAAGAACTGGTATGAACTGTCTGGAGAGACGGGCAGCAGCCCCAACTGCGTCAGGCGGCTGTCCGGGTCGACGATCAGATATTGATCAGGACGCAGTCCTGCAACGCTGCCCTGCACCGCATCGCGCAGCTGGGTCCAGGCCCGCAAGCGGTCAGCCAGCAGGGCCGTTCGGCCGTAAGAGATCGCACGGTGGCGGACCGACTCGTCCGTCACGATCAGGTCCGCATTCTTTCGGGGGCCAATGAATTCAATCTCGGCCGCTGGGAAAGCACTGGCAGCGGCCAGCATGACTGGCCTCGTCACCGCTACGTCGGCCCCTAGCGTGACTCTAGACAGGACGGCCACCTTTCTGACAAGCTTGCGATCGCAGCCCAGCCCGGTCGCCTCGGAGGATATCCGGCGGTAACGCTCCAGCAGTTGTTCAGGAGCTGCGTACCCAAGAACTGCTAGGGGGGCAGCGGCCGGAGAGCCCGGCGCACACAGCACCTCGGACATGAATGCAGCGTAGGTGGCGCACAGGGCGGGCTCGAAGCGATCCGCCCAATCCTCTACCAGTTCAGAGAACAGGGCCTTGGTAGCAGTCGCCGCCAAGTGCGGCTCTGACTCAAAGGCTGCCTCGGCCAAGCAGCGGGCGCAACTGGTGAAGCCGGGAGAGCCGGGCTGGTTTTCCCTGACGCCCCTTACAAGATCTGCAACCCGCACCTGCATTCAGGATGGCGAACCCGCTCGCAGAGAGCAACAGGGGCCTCTCGCTATAATCGGGGGCCGAACCTAAGTTCAGCCCCGACTATGAAAGCTTCCCGTATCCACGAGTGTGGCGGACCCGAGGTGATCCGCTACGAAGACGCCCCCGAACCGCGTCCAAAGGCTAACGAGGTGCTGGTCCGTGTGGGGGCCTGCTCGCTCAACCATCTCGACCTGTGGGTGCGCGGCGGCCTGCCGACGCTCCGCCTGCAGTTCCCATGGACACTTGGCAGCGATGCGGCCGGAGAAATCGTCGAAGTCGGCGAGTTGTGCGAGCGGGCCAAGGTGGGGGACCGCATCCTGGTCGCACCGGGCCGGACCTTGGCCGCGGGCTACGAGACCGCACATGGAATCGACAATGCCGCACCCGACTACGGTCTGTTTGGATCGGTGTATCCGGGCTTGAATGCTGAGTACGTCGCGATTCCCGAGGCCAATGCACTGCCGATTCCCGGGACCATGAGCTACGAGGAAGCTGCCTCTGTGCCGCTGGTGTTCCTCACTGCCTGGCACATGCTCGTGGGCATTGCCAAGATCCAAATGCTGGAAGACGTGCTGGTGATTGGCGGTTCGAGCGGCGTGGGCATTGCCGCGATCCAAATCGCCAAGCTACACCACTGCCGCGTCATCGCGACGGCGGGCGGAGAAGAGAAGCTGGCCAAGGCCAAGGCGCTCGGCGCAGATCACGTCATTGATCACTACAAGCAGTCCATCAAGGACGAAGTGAAGAGGATTACGGGTCGGCGCGGCGTCGACCTTGTCTTCGAACATGTCGGCGCGGCGACATTCGGCCACTCCGCCGCAGCCATGGCGCGCCATGGGCGCTTGGTGACCTGCGGTGCGACGACGGGCTTCGAGACGAAACTGAATCTCGG
>Ga0209021_1002936_pt1 | contig 14240 bp, 8 predicted proteins | sample PinacodermFT_FD_187299 | JGI IMG/M metagenome (GOLD analysis project Ga0209021, IMG submission 187299) | Host-associated microbial community of the marine sponge Aplysina aerophoba from Gulf of Piran - sponge pinacoderm, lysed by freeze-thaw... | ecosystem: Host-associated > Porifera > Sponge >... | reverse complement strand
GGCGTATTAGATGAACTTATTGAGTTGTTGATTTGATGCAACGACACCGCGTAATCGCCATCGCGGTAGCGGTCTTTGCCCCAGGTTGCCCAACGGTCTACCAAGGTTAGACCAGCGGTGTTGGCGTAGCGGTCGTAGTCGGCGAGGCTCAGGCGATGCAGTTGGAAGCCTGCCAACAACAATCCCCCGGGTTGCAGATGACGCGCCATATTGCGTAGCACTGCGGCTTCGCTACCCGGCTTCAAAAAGATCAACACGTTGCCTGCCAATACCACTAGATCGAAACTTGGCTCAATGTCTAAGTCGCAAAGGTCGGCCTCTAGCCAACGCAGGTGTGCAGCTTTGCGTTTAGCTTCGGTCAACATGGCGGGGTCAAGGTCAACTCCAACGGTAGCGATCCCGCGTCGATCTAGTTCAATGGCAACCCGACCCGTTCCGCATCCTGCATCAAGCACTTGGGGCTCTGGGCCGCGTCCAAAATCTTCGAGTAATTGCGCCACGAGATCGGCCTCACCGTGAATACACTGCCCGGTGGCTTGCAGCGCAGTCCAGCGTTGGTCATAAGCTGCCCCTTTGCAAACATCGCTGCGTTCACTCCATAGACTCACGTTCATTAGTCTAAGCGCTGCGTTTGCCCTGATAGAATCTGCTTGTGATCATTGCCCGAGAAGCTACTAGCAACGCTTGGTTGCAGCCAAACCGAGCTGAACCATCATTAGCATCACGCGGCCCAAGGCGCAGCAAAGTACTTGGGGTGTTGTGTGTCTTGATTTGTGTGTTGGCATCAGTTGTCGGTTTCGCGGTAGCTGGCTCGGCCCAAACATCAACCTCTAGCCGAACCGATTGCTCAAACCCTAGCGACGACTTCAAGTTGTGGTGCTTGGCATTCAGAATGTTGACTGAAAACTTTGTGGATGCTGTTGTGGTTGCCGACCTCGCCGCGGCAGCTAAACAGGGCGTGATTGATGCTTCCCTAGCTCCAAGGTCAGACACCCCCCCTGCCTGCGCTTTGCCAACTATCGATTTTGAGGCAGTTTGTGTGGAGATAGATAAGGCCGAAGACACAACTGCAGCCGCTTTGGCGGCTACCGATGCGATGTTGGCTTCAGTCAAAGAGGCTCGCACCCGCCGGTTGTCCGCTGCGGCGATCATTGCTTTTGACCGCGCCATCTCCTCAGACATCCCAAGGGTGGGCATCGGTATTGAGTATGCGCTCTTAGACATCGCCGGCGACCCTTGTGAAACCCCAAGCGATACGTGTCGCATGGTGATCCTAGAAGTCTACGCCAAGAGCCCTGCTGAAGCCGCCGGCCTTAAAGCTGGTGACATCCTGCTTGAATACGACCAACCGATTGCCGGCTTGTCCTGCTCTGCGGCGTTGAACCTAGATCAGAGCCAGAACTTAGGTTCAACCGTCACAGTGAAAGTTCTTAGCAGTGGAACAGAGAAAGAACTTGATATGGTCACTGCCGAGGTTATTGACCCCGTGGTCTACAGCCAAGTTGTGGACGGGAATGTCGGCTATCTGCAATACGATGCTTTTTCGAGGGCTTCCGACAATGACTTTCAAGATCATTTGTCACGGTTGATCAAAGCCGGGGTTGACGCATTAGTGGTAGACCTGCGCAACAACGGCGGTGGTTATGTCACCGAAGCTCAGCGCATTATCGAGCAGTTTCTTGAACAGAGCGACGTGGTTTCCAGGTTCGTTTCGGTTCGCGGTGCAGAAGTCTGGCGTAGTCCTCAAAATGGTAACGCCGCAGATGCGATTGCCTTACCAATGGCAGTAGCCGTGAATGGCCGTTCGGCTTCTGCGTCGGAAATGTTTGCTTTGGCGATGCGCGGCCACCAACGGGCTAAAATCGTGGGCACCAAAACGTACGGCAAATACACTGGGCAGAGTACGGGTCGCGCTACTGCCGATAACAGTAATAAATTGGGCGCAATTCAGGTGACTTCGATTCGGTTTTTTGGGCCTAATAACCTTAGCGCTAAGGGTGGTATAGAACCCGATCTTGTCTCACCCATGTCTGCCTGTTTGCACCCCATTGGTGTGGTACGGGAATCTGTTGTGGCCTTGTATCCACGGGTGACGGATTTGGCTTTTACGTCGGTGCCGACTAAAGCGGCGTACTCCTCGGGTGATGCCGTGACGGTAGCGGTTACTTTTGACACAGCAATTGAGGTTGACACAACAAACGGTTCACCAACTTTGACCCTACAGGTTGGTAGCAATTCGAGGCAAGCCACCTATTCTTCAGTGTCCACTAGTGGCGGAACATCTGTACTAGAGTTTACCTACACGGTTGCCACCGACTCCGATAACGATGGCATCAGCATTGCGGCTAACGCCATAGCTCTCAATGGCGCAACCATCAAAAGAGTTGCTGCCGGTTGGGATGCGCTTCTTGAAAACCCGTTGCTAGCCGACGATCCAACACAAACAGTTTCTGCAACTTCTATAACGACCACATCAACCGATACCACGCCAGTAGTCTCAACCACCACAGTTCCCACACCAACAATCCCAACCACCACAGTTCCCACACCAACAATCCCAACCACCACAGTTCCCACACCAACAATCCCAACCACCACAATTCCCACACCAACAATCCCAACCACCACAATTCCCACACCAACAATCCCAACCACCACAATTCCCAGCACCGATTCAGGCCATCCCGAAGAAGACACAGACACTGATGAAACAACCGACAGCGACACAGCTACCGACCGCGATGAACCTGACCTTGAGCCGGAGCCAGAACCGGAACCCGAGCCGGAGCCAGAAACAGACGAACCCGCGCCAGATCGACATTTTGATGACATTGCCGACTCGTCGTTTATTGAGGCCATCAACTGGCTCGCTGATCAAAATATTGCCAGCGGTTGTGGCCCCACCCGTTTCTGCCCGAACCAAACCGTCACCAGAGCCCAAATGGCCGCGTTCCTAAGCAGAGCCCTACAACTCCCACCAACCCAAACCGACTACTTCACAGACGACAACACCTCCACCCTACAAGACCACATCAACCGCATCCGCCAAGCCAACATCACCAGCGGCTGTAGCCCCTCCCGTTTCTGCCCCAACCAACCCATCACCAGAGCCCAAATGGCCGCGTTCCTTTTCCGAGCCCGTGAGCTGATTGAGGCCCAACGTATAACCACCAGTTAGCGATGTCGGGCGCGTAGGAGACTGCTGAGTAATGCCTGTTTCACCCTACATGCAAGTCTCCGACCTGGAGTTTCGCTACCGAGATTGCGAGATTTTGGGATCTGATCAGCAGGCACCTAGTGATTAGTCGGGTCAACGCACCAACCGTCGGAGACCTGATTGCTGGGGTCTCGGTAGCACTAGTTTTGTTACCGCAGTCGCTGGCCTACGCGGAGATCGCTGGGGTGCCGCCTCATGTCGGATTGTTTGCAGCGGCCTTGCCACCGCTGTTGGCTGCTCCGTTCGTTTCGTCACCTTATTTACAAACCGGCCCAGTAGCGCTCACTTCGCTATTGACCTTCGGTGCTTTGTCTGGTTTAGAGGCCACAGGCACCGTGCCTTACGTGCAACTCGCGGCGTTATTAGCTTTGATTGTCGGAGTTGTTCGGGCACTGCTCGGTTTGTTTCGTGCGGGCATAGTGGCTTATTTGATGTCGCAACCAGTGTTGAGCGGGTTCACCGCTAGTGCAGCGATTTTGATCGTGGCTTCTCAGGTGCCAGCCATGTTTGGTGCCGTGCCGAATACCGCGGGTGTCTTGGAACGGGCTTGGTGGGTGTTGCGGCATCCCCACGAATGGAACGCCGCCGCTCTGCTGCTTAGCAGTGCAACCGTGCTCACCGTCTTGGGCGCACGGCGGTTGCACCGGCTTTTCCCGGGGGTTTTGTTGGCTGTGGTTTTGGCGGTGTTTTGGAGCGACCTCACAGACTATGACGGTGCTGTGGTCGGTGACCTGCCCGGGGGGTTTATTTCACTGAGCCTCAATCTCCCCTATGGTCAAACGCCGTCGCTCTTGGTTGCGGGGTTGGTCATTGCCTTGGTTGGTTTTGCTGAACCAGCTTCCATCGCTCGTACGTTCGCAACTCAAGATCGTTTCCACTGGTCGGCTAATCGTGAGTTTTTGAGTCAGGGGATCGCCAATATCGCCTCGGGGATTTCGGGTGGGTTCCCGGTTGGTGGTTCGTTCTCGCGCAGTTCGTTGAACCGTTTTGCTGGAGCACAGTCGCAGTGGTCTGGGGCGGTCACGGGTGCTTTCGTGATGGCCGCAATTCCTTTGTCGGCGGCTTTGGAGTCTTTGCCTACGGCGGTGTTGGGTGCAATCGTTTTGACGGCTGCTTACCGACTGATTGATGTGCGCGCCATGCTAACTATCGCTCGCGGTTCGAGGCTTCAGGGGATTGTGGTGTTTGGGACTTTCGTGGCGACTTTGCTTGCTGCGCCGAACGTTGAACGTGGTGTGCTTGTTGGTGTGGGTTTAGCGATTGGCGTGCATCTATTGCGCGAGTTGCGAGTGGACTATTCACATGAGGTGCGGGAGGACACTTTGGTGTTGCGACCACGTGGCGTGATTTGGTTTGTGACTGCCCCGCATCTCGAAACTAGGTTTATCGCGGCGAGGGCTGAGCATCCTAACCTGCGGCACTTGTGTATTGATTTCGCGAGTGTGGGACGAGTTGATTACGGTGGTGCGGCCACCTTGTCTCAACTGGTGCATGATGCTGTGGATGCGGGGCTCACTGTCGATATTGTCAACATTGCGCCTCATGCCAAACGCGCTCTCGCGGCTCACATGGGCGGGCATTACGGGGTGCCGTTGCTTGAACAGTTAACTGCCGATGAAAGGCACCAGTGGCACATCCGGCGCAAACCCCGAGATGCACAGTAGTCAATGGCTTATGCGTCCAAGGGAATGGATGCGCCAAAGGGAACTGATGCGGTTCAAGGAGTGGTTGCGCCCTAGGAAATGGATGCGGTTCGAGGGAATGGACGCACCCACGGCAACAGACGCAGTCCTACGCATGCACGCATCCGCGGCATTGGACGCATCCGCGGCAGCAGACGAAGTCCTACGCATGCACACGCCCACGGCAACAAATCCACCCACGGCGGTTGATGAGGTTCGAGGAGTGGACGCGTCCTTGTTAGTGGATGTGGTTTGAGATTTGGTATCGTAGATGCTCTATGTTGCGGTTGTGTGACAAAAGGTAGCCATGCGGAATACCCCTAGATTACGAACTCGATTCCGTGTTTTGCGCGGGCTTCGTGTTGTGGCAGTAGTTTTCGTCTGCTTGGCTGTCGGCGCAGCGCATGCCATCGCCTTCGCCCAAACCAACACTATCGATGAACTGCGCGAAGCACGCAAGCAGGTCGAGGCGGACGAGGAAGTGCTCGAAGGTGAGATCGACTATCTGAACGTAGAAATCGACGTTGCCTTGAAGGCCATTAGCACCGTGATGGAAACTCGTGACAGGGCTCAGGCAGAATTCGACGCAATCGAATCCAAACTATTGGACGCAGAGAAACTCATCGCTCAAACCGACACCAAGATCGCAGAACTCGAACTAGAGGAAAGTGAAACAAAAGAGTTGCTTCGACAATCTGCTATTGAGGCATTCAGATCTCACCAGGGACCGAACAGTGAACAAACAGTGTTGGGCGACAATCCTTGGCAAAGCGCCAGAACCGATGCGCTGCGCGGATTCGTGAACCTTAGCACCGAGGATGCACTTGACCGATTACGGGGCAAAGAAGCCGAACTAAAAGAACTGGAAAAAACCCAAAAGGCGAGCAAGGCTGAAATCGAAACGTTAAAAGAACAACAACAGAACCGCCAAGCTGCACTTGAAATCGCATTAGAAGCAGAGCAAATCGCGCTTGACGCGCTGGACGCACGCTTAGACCATCGCCTTGAGGAAGCGCAGTTCCTTGAGGATTTGGATGCCGAGTTGGCTGCCAAAATCCGTAGCGAAGAGAAGCGAATTGCTGACGCTATCGCGGCTGCAGCAAGGCGAGCTCGCCGAGTTGCGATCCCAGTTAATGCCCCTGTGGACTTGGTAACGGTTGCCGGGCCTGCGGGCGAGATCTTGGTGAATGCTTCGATTGCGGTTGCGCTAAGTGGATTCTTGGAAGCCATGGAGCAAGCTGGCTTTGCTCTAGGTGGTTACGGTTACCGCACCAACACACGCCAGGTCGAGTTACGTCAACAACATTGTGGCACTAGTGAATTCGCCGTCTACCAGATGTCGCCTTCGCAGTGCCGACCACCTACGGCGCGGCCTGGTTTCTCTCAACATGAGGTCGGATTGGCGGTGGACTTCACCCATAACGGGAGGATTATTCGTAGCCGGGGTTCTGCGGTGTTTCAAGCCATGACCCGTATCGCTCCGCAGTACGGTTTCAAAAACTTGCCTAGCGAGCCGTGGCATTGGTCAACAACCGGAAGTTGAGCATGTTTTTCGTTTTGGTTGTTGACGATTTACGCTAATATACCTGTATTGGTTGGCGCGTTCGTAAAGGAAGCACCGTGAGACGATTCGCGATTTTGATAGTGGCCGTTTTCGTGGTCGTGGCTTCGGTTGTGTTTGTCGCAATCAACTTCACGGATTCTTCGCGGGTGGCAACGGCACCGACCACAACTGCGGTGCCGAATACGATCACCGCCACTGCCACAGTGACTTCACCGACCACTACCACACCACCCACGACCGCGTCCACCATTTCGGCAACGTCCACCACTTCGACAACGTCCACCACCACTTCGACAACTACCACCACCACTTCGACAACTACCACCACCACAACGACATCTATTCCTCAGCAAATTCCGCAAGCGGAACCTTTGCAAACACCGCCGCAAGACCAACAAGAAACTAGGGTGACCTTACCCCCGCAAGGCGTGGAAATAGACTTCAGCGAATTCCACGGAGACATCGAGCCACCAGCAGAAGCACCCGGCAACAGCACTCTTGATGAGTTGGCAAATAGCAACGATGTTGAGGCGCCTGAACAGGGTCAGATTTATGTGTGGTATGAAGGCGACGAAGAACGGCGTGTCCGTTTGGCACCCAATCTGACCAGCGAGCAAAACGGCGATGAACCGCTAGGTATCGGCGACTCTACTGGTTCCGCAGCAACCGGTGGGGCTCAAGGCCAGGTGGCTCCGGTGTTTGTTGATGATTCCACGGGAGAAGTGATGGAACTCCCAGGTGGAGTCTTAATTGCCTTTGTTGCGGAATGGGATGAAGCTCAGATCAATAGTTTCTTTGCTCAACAGGGCATCGACATCAACGCCATCACGCCTTCTGCGCTGCCCAACACATTCTTGATTGACACCGCTGCAGGTTTCCCTAGTTTGCTCTTGGCGCAAAAATTGGCTCAACTTGAAGGTGTAGATATTGCAGTCCCAAACTGGGCCATTGAACTCGAATTGCAATGAAACGGTTTTGGTGTCTCGGTGCGGGCATTGTCTTACTGGTTTTCTTTGCGTCCGCTATTGGCCTGGCGCAACCTCAACCATCAACCTCAACCGCACCTACGATAATTTCAGTTACTCCCGGTTACAAGTCTTTGAGCATCACTTGGGAAATCCCAACGACCGTGGAGGAAAGCAATATCGTTGCGTTTGACATTCGTCATATACCTAGCGACGCTACCGATAAAGCTGATGCCAACTGGACGGTGAACACGGATTTTCCGAAACGCCGCACTGAAGCTGTCTTAAGTGGTCTTGCACACGGCACGCAATATGACGTTCAAGTACGCATCGACCTCGGAACAAACGGTGATTGGTCATCGACCGCGATTGGCACACCAAAGACACCGAGTAACGCTCTCAATACTGCTACGGCATTGACCCATAACACCGGAGTCGTCGGGCATCTGTCGGGTATAAACGACCGTGATTATTTCACATTTACACTAACCGAGAAATCAGAAGTAATCATGTTTACTGCTGGCGCGCTGGACAAGAACGGCGATTTCACTGCTGGAACATTGAGGACTACGGGTGTCTTGTACCACAATTCTGGCCAATCTAACCCGGTTGGGATTGCTTCAGAGGTCGGAAGTGGATTGAGCCACGGGAAAAATAATTTTCTTATCGCGCGTACGTTGGCACCTGGCACTTATTTCCTTGAAGTGACTTCAGATCAAAACGACGTTGGTGATTATCATCTTTTTTACCGAGCGTTTAAGGACTCTACCAATATTACTACCGCTCGTGTGGCTAAGTTGAACACTCTTTATAACGGAATCATTGAGGTGGCGCTTCAAGACGGCAAGTACAAAGATCGGGATTTTTTCACGATTACGCTTACGGCCGACAGCAGTTTGCACATCCACACACAATCGGCATTCAACGAGGAAATTTATCTTCTGAATGAGTCGGGTAGCCGCATTAAGAGTAACGATGACGGGTTGGGGAAACTGACTTCTCGCGGAAACGACCGATCATCCGAAATGGTTGTCAGTCTTGCTGCTGGCAAATATTTCGTGGTTGTCAAAAGTCATGAGTCTTCCTCCGCCGGATTTTACGAGTTGAAAATCGATAGCATCGACAATAGCGCTACCACGATCGCTGACGCTATCCCTCTTGAAGTTGGTGTTTCGGTTGCTGGTGAAACAACCTCGGTAGCTCCCGAAAATTATTTTTCATTCACATTACAAAACGAAGAGTTATTTCGGATTGATGCAATGAATACTGATTCTGCTAAACCAGACTTACAGATTGAGTTACTGGATTCTAATCAAAATGCGCTCGCAACATTCAAACGTGAAATAACCGGAGATCAGTTTTTGGCGCATGGTCATCCGGAACGCTTATTTGCTTATCAAGGGCTGCTAGGACCGGGAACGTATTTTTTGAAGGTCTCGGGTTCGGGTTCTTTTGGGCCTTACGCTATCCGTGCATCAACTGACGAGAATTTTAAAATCAACAAAAAAAACTGTCAAGGAAAAGACCGCCGACCAAACGCGCCAGATGATCCGTTTTATGGATGCCAATGGCATCTCAAGAACCGAGGTCAATATGGGACTATTCGTAATCCACCACAGACCCCAGACATCAACGTGGAAAAGGTTTGGGCCGATGGAGTAACTGGCGACGGTATAAACGTGCATATTATTGACTCTGGTTTCGATTCTTCTCATGAAGATCTATCGGGAAATGTCATCACCGATTACAATAACAACTTCCTCACCGGCGGAAAGAATTTCCATGATCCATTCGAAGATCACGGTACTAATGTTGCCGGGATAATCGCTGCTCAGCACAATAACACTGGGGTCAGGGGCGTGGCACCGAATGCCAAAATGTTCGGATCCAATTTTTTGGCCCAAACAGTACCATTGACCGATATTCAGCATGCTATCATCCACAAGAGCCACCAAACCGCAGTATCCAACAACAGTTACGCTGTAACAAACCGTTACCTTTTTCAGAAAGCTCAAACTCTTTTTGATCGCGCGATAGATGCCGGAATCGCACTTGGATATTACGGCAAAGGAACTTCCTACGTATTTGCCGCTGGTAACGGAAAGAGTGTTGCGGATGCCAACTTGAACGCGTTCGCCAATTATTTTGGCGTTGTTGCGGTCTGCGGTGTCGACACTACAGATGCGAGAATTTCTGAATCGCTGATCGGTTCTAACCTTTGGGTATGCGCGCCCTCGCGAGGTAACCGTACCGCAGGTATTTTCACCACAGCAGACCTCAACAGTTATGCCTCGTTTGGCGGTACATCCGCGGCAGCACCGATTGTGTCTGGTGTCATTGCCCTGATCAGGTCTGCCAATCCGAGTCTTACTTGGCGAGACATTAAACTCATTATCGCGGGTTCCGCGCGAAAGAATAATCCATCACATAGCGGTTGGCTTGAGGCGGGTTTGAAGTACGGTTCGAGCACGACAAAGTATCATTTTAATCGGGAATACGGTTTTGGAGTTATCGACGCTGGCGCCGCAATTGAGTTAGCTTCCAATTGGCAACCAGTGCCTTTGTTAATTAATGACGACTACTACGATGACTTTACAGATATCGCACTTTCTGATAACGCGGCAAACCCTGTCACAAAAACCGCAGACGTACAATCCAACATTGAGTTTATTGAATATGTCCAAGTCGACGTTGACGTTGCACATCATTCAGCGCGAGACTTGGAATTTGTGCTTGTCTCACCGTCAGGCACTGAATCGATGCTCGTGCCTGCATCGCCCGAATTGAAAATTTTGCATCAACTAAGGCAATCCGTTCAGGGGAATTTCAGGTTCGGATCTGCGCGCCACTTAGGCGAAAACCCAAACGGGGAGTGGCAACTCAAAGTGAGAGACATTGTCGGTGGTCACACTGGAACGCTCAAAGATTGGAGGTTGACTGTTTACGGCCACGGAACGGCACCTCAAGTCGTTGGACCAGTGCGCGTTACATACTCAGAGAATCAATCGGGCCCAGTAGCTACGTACACTGCCAACAATCCCAATAATAAACCGGCGATTGCGTTCGGTGTGCGAGGGTTAGACCGCAATCAATTTGTAATCAATAACCAAGGGGTGCTTAGTTTTAGCAATCCACCCGACTTCGACAAACCACAAGATTCACACTTCGACAACACCTACAACATTGCGGTGGTGGCCAACGATGGGGTTCATTCCGGAGTGCAGCATGTGGAGATCGTGGTTACAGATAACGCATTGCCGAACATATCACCCGAAGGTGCAACCGTCACCTATCAAGAAAACGCTACGACTGCGGTACAAACATTTGATATTCCGGTTCCAACAGGAGTATCGATCGCTTGGTCACTTTCCGGCGCAGACAGCGGCGACTTTCAAATCACTAACGGAACGCTGACGTTCATCTCCCCACCCGACTACGAATCGCCTTCAGATAGTGACCAAGACAACACATATGAGATCGTGGTTGAAGCCACTGATGGCACGAATACTGCATCCACCACCTTTACAGTACAAGTCGACAATGTGGACGAAGCCGGTACCGTCACCTTGTCATCTGAGCAACCACAAGTAGGCGCGCAACTGACTGCCGCGCTGAGCGACCTTGATGGTGGCATCACAAACACAAACTGGACCTGGCAGATCCGTAATTCAACCCAAGAATGCTCAAATGGGCAAGACGATTGGGGAGCGATCAGCGGCGCAACGACCAATGCTTATACACCAGTAGCCGGAGACGTGAACTGTATTTTGCGGGCAACTGCCACATACACGGACGGCCACGGCTCTTCCAAAACTCAAAACGCCGTATCCACAAACGCCGTACAAGCCGATCCCAATGCGGGCAACCAAGGCACAGTCTCTCCAAGCGACAACAAAGCTGTTACCCTCACCCGAGAGGTCGCCGAAAACACTCCCGCAGCAACTCCCATAGGAGACCCCGTTCGGCCAAATGGCGCTAACCCCACAGACACGTTCACCTTTGCCCTCGGTGGCGCACACGCCGCAAGTTTCGATATCGAACCTGCAACCGGGCAACTCCTTACCAAAGCTCCACTTGACTACGAAAAATTGCCAAATGCTTACAACGTGACGGTGACCGCAACCGACAGTTCTAACCAGCCGACCATCCTTAAAGTGACGATCAATGTGACCGATGTAGACGAACCGCCTGTATTACTGCAAATTGATCCGCTGATTAACCCAGTGGCATTCCCCGAAAATAGCCACAATTTCGTTGCACAATACCTCGGCACAGACCATGAAGGCGAAACGGTCACCTGGGTTTTATCAGGGCGCGACAAGGACCACTTCAATCTTCCACTAGTCGGGCAATCAAAGGGGTCCGTCGCCAATTTGCATTTCAACTCGCCACCCGACTACGAAGCACTTGCTTCCCGCAACTACCGATACGAAGTCACGATCATCGTCACCGAAACAGCCGGCCAAGGCGCTCAACTCAACGCTGAACTTGACGTAACAATCCAGGTGACCGATGTAGACGAACCACCTGAGATTACTGTCGGCAGTAGTTACTTTACCCGCGTAGAGGGCGATAACCGACCAGAACGATACCGAGCGAATGATCCTGAAAATCAGCCAATCTCTTGGAGCCTTGAAGGGCGAGACGCGAGTCTATTTTCCATAGATCCTCAGGGCCATTTGAGGTTCAAGACCCGTCCCGTATTCAATAGTAATGGCGGCAACCAATATCGAGTCAACGTTCGAGCCACCGACCCCGCTGGCAACAGTGTGGTAATCGGTGCCACAATCGAAGTCACTAAGAAACAGACCCGGCAACCGATCAACAATCGGCAGCCGTCGCGGCCGCCGGTAGGACCCGTGTTTACACCGGTTGCCCCCGAGATTGATAGCAACGAACGTCCCGTGTTCAACGAGGGTGCGTCCACGAGGAGAACAATCTTAGAAAACTCACCAGCAAATACCGCTGTTGGAGACCCCGTTAGTGCCACAGACGCGGACGGCGACGCTTTGCGATACGCCCTCGTCGGCGAGCACGCCAACCTGTTCAACATCGATAGCAACAACGGCCAAATCACCGTTAAATCTGGGACGATCCTTGACCATGAATCCGAACCAAATATCTTCCGCGTAACAGTGACGGTCACCGATCTCGAAGGTTCTGGCGAGAGCAGCGAAATAGACGTGACCATCGCAATAACCAAAAACAATCTGCCCAAAACCGTGTTGTCTTACGATTCGAACAACAACGGAAGACTAGATCTGAGCGAAGTCTTGAAGGCAGCCTTCGACTACACAAAACGCCAGTTAGACCAAGAGCAACTCTTAGCGGTCATCCTCTACTACCTCCGCAGCTAACAGAAAGACCCCACCCGCAAACGAAGCGCGCGATGCCGCGAGGAACCCGGCACAACACGTCAACACTATGCACTGTCGCAACCACCGATAGTGCTTGCCCTCCCTTTCTAAGGCCACCAACCCAGCCCGATGCAGCGAAGACAAACCCGCAAGCACCCGAGAACAGCAACCGCATAGACGTCAACCAGCAACTCTGCCCGATGTCGCGAAGAAAAAGCAGAATCTGTCGCGCGAAGTCAGACGCAACCCTGTACGTGGGCGGCAGACCAGCACTCCAACCCACAGTAGCAAAAAAACCACCGCACGCGACCACTGGTCGTCGTTGCTAGATGCACCACAAGGTCCACTCGGGACAACCCGACGACAGGAGGATGGACACCCATCCACGCGGCCTTTAGGAGGTGTCGATACCGTCGACCGGGTCGTGGTGGGTGGATCGGGTTGTGGGGTGTTGTTGTTCGACATCGGAGTTTGTCTGTTTCTTTCGCCGAGTTTGCTCGCCATGCTTGAGCCCGGGCGCATTCTGAATAGTCGACCGGGGTGCGTCGCCGACAACCGGTTCCGCCGAGTTTGCGCGGGTGCGAGCACGGTCGGGCCGACCCGACGAGGTAGTCTCGGACTTGTCCGACAAAACGGCGGGGCGCTCATCTGCTGGGCGGATCATGGACTCATCTGATGAGACAATCGGGCGCTGATCTGCTGGGCGGATCGAGGGCTCACCCACGGAAAGGGTGGGGCGCTGGTCTGCTAGGTGGGTTGAAGGCTCACTCACCGAAACGTCCAAGGAGTCACCGGCCCCGCTGGTTGACGACCCGGTTGATGTGGTACTCGCCGACTTATCCGATAAACCGGTCGGGCGCTCACCCGATTGGCGGTTCGGCGGTTTACCTGCCGAGTTCGTCGCGGACTCACCTGATGGGTAGGTTGAGGGTTTGTTTGGTGGAACTCTTGGGTGCTTGCCTGATGGGTTGGCTGAGGGATCAACTGGCAAGGTCCTTGCCGAATTATCCGGTGGGGCGGTCGGGTGTTTACCGGGTGGGCGGGTTGAGGGTTTGTTTGGTGGGACTGTCGGACGCTCACCCGACGAGATAGTCGGAGCCTCAGCCAGCGAAGCGGCGGGGGACTCACCCGACAGGTTGGTTGAGGGTTCGTTTGGCGGAACGGTTGGGTGCTTGCCTGATGGGTTGGCTGCGGGTTTGTTTGGCAAGGTCCTTGCCGAATTATCCGGTGGGGCGGTCGGGTGCTTACCGGGTGGGCGGGTTGAGGATTTGTCTGATGGGATTGTCGGACGCTCACCCGACGAGATAGTCGGAGCCTCAGCCACCGAAGCGGCGGGGGACTCACCCGACGGGTTGGTTGTGGGTTTGTTTGGTGGAACTGTTGGATGCTTGCCTGATGGGTTGGCTGCGGGTTTGTTTGGCAAGGTCCTTGCCGAATTATCCGGTGGGGCGGTCG
>Ga0209021_1002926_pt1 | contig 14286 bp, 12 predicted proteins | sample PinacodermFT_FD_187299 | JGI IMG/M metagenome (GOLD analysis project Ga0209021, IMG submission 187299) | Host-associated microbial community of the marine sponge Aplysina aerophoba from Gulf of Piran - sponge pinacoderm, lysed by freeze-thaw... | ecosystem: Host-associated > Porifera > Sponge >... | reverse complement strand
GCGACTCCACAGGATCGAGCCGTCCTTGCGACTCAGGGCGATCAACAAGATCTTGTCATTGCGAGGAGAATCTGGCGCCGGCGGCCCGCCAGCACGGCCCCGGCCACCGGGACCAGCTGGCCTTGGCCCGCGACCGCGCGCTCGGCCGCCGCGCTGCGCGCCCTGTGCCGGCGAGTCGAAGCCCTCTTCCGCTGAAGTGACGAACACGGTGTTCCCCCAGACCGCGGGCGTAGCCGCGCTCCAACTTGGCAGCGCGGCCTTCCACGCGACGTTCGTATCGGTTGTCCATTCAACGGCAAGACCGTTCGCCGCGGGGTTGGTGCCGTTGAAGTGGGGACCGCGCCACTGCGGCCAGTCAGCGCTCAGAGTGGGAAGCGACAGGGCCGCTAAGACAAGTGTGGTCAGGAGAATGCGAGACTTCATGGTCAGCCGGATTGCGGAGGATACTCACCGCCCAGACTGGCGGCGCATCGTCTATCTAGGCGAGCACTCGCTCGAACGGGTTACGAAGCGGCCTCGCAGGCATAATGGAGGCTTGGCCGCCCGCCAAGCGGACTCCTAGGAATTCATGCAAGCGATGCGCATCTCGGGCGGCCGCCCGCTCTCTGGACACATCAAGATCAGCGGGGCCAAGAACGCTGCGCTCCCCGCCCTAGCGGCGAGCCTCCTCGCGAGGGAACCCGTGCTGCTGCGACGCATGCCGAACGTCGTCGACATTCGCACGATGGCCAACCTGCTTGCGAGCATCGGGGCCGGAGTGGAGGCCCGGCCCGATTCGTATCTTATCCAGGCCGCTGGCGACCTAGATCCGGTCGCGCCTTACGAGCTGGTCAAGACCATGCGCGCTTCCAGCCTTGTACTGGGCCCGCTGGCGGCCCGCTGCGGTCGCGCCCGGGTGTCCCTGCCCGGCGGTTGTGCTATTGGCTCTCGGCCAATCGACATGCACCTCGACGGCCTCAAGACGCTCGGAGCAACAGTGCGGCAAGACCACGGGTATATCGAGGCGGTAGCACCGAGCGGCGGATTGATTGGAGGTCGCATCCAATTCCGCCGGCCCACAGTCACTGGTACCGAAGACCTGCTGATGGCCGCAACGCTGGCCAACGGCGAGAGCGTGCTCGAAAATGCCGCCTGCGAACCTGAAGTCGTCGACCTAGCAGATCTGTTGACCAAAATGGGCGCGCGTATAGACGGCGCGGGTACGCCGACGATACGCGTGGATGGAGTCGACGAATTGACAGGAGCCGAGCACGCGATCATCCCAGATCGGATCGAAACGGGCACCTACCTTATCGCGGGCGCGCTTGCCGGTGGCGAACTGTCACTGGAGGGCACCTGCCGCCAGCATCTCGAGCCGGTGATCGCAAAGATGCGCCAGGCCGGATGCTTGATCGAGTCTCCGGACGATTCAACCCTAGTGCTGCGGCAGACTCCCCAACTGCTCAGCGTCGATGTCACTACTCGTGAGCATCCCGGGTTCCCCACGGACATGCAGGCGCAGTTCATGGCGCTGATGACCCAGGCCGAAGGCACCTCGAACGTGGTCGAAACCGTGTTCGAGAACCGCTTCATGCACGTGCTGGAATTGCAACGTATGGGGGCAGATATCACAATCGGCGGCAACACGGCGGTCGTGCGCGGAAAAGCCGCGCTCACCGGCACAGACGTGATGGCCTCGGACTTGCGCGCGAGCGCGTCTTTAGTGCTGGCCGCGCTCGCAGCGAACGGCACCACAACCGTGCATCGGATCTACCACCTCCAGCGCGGCTACGACCGCCTGGCGGAAAAGTTGACCGGCGTCGGTGCCAGCATCGAATTCATCGACGAATAACCACTCCTCACGGCTCCCAAGGGGCCCAGTCGGCCGATTCGGCCCGCATTTCGTCGTACAGGGCGCGCAGTTCTGCCACGATCTCGGGATTCTGCGAGGCGACATCGGTCGTCTCGCCGACATCTGCGTGCAGGTCGTAGAGTTGCGGCTGGTCGACCGCCCGCACATCCGGGGCATAGCCGTGGAATCGCTCTCGCGGCATGGCCAGTTTCCAGCGTCCGCGGCGAACCGCGTGCAGTTCCATCCGCACGAAATAGTGGAATCGGTCGCGCGCCCCCGAATCGTCACTGCCGCGCCAAAGCGCGCTCTGGTCCACGCCGTCCAGCGTGAGATCTGCGGGAGGCGATATGTCTGCGAGTGCGGCAAAGGTCGGCATCACATCCAGCGTGGAGACGATGGCGTCTGACTCGCGTCCGGTCGGCACGCGTCCGGGACCCCACACGATGGCTGGCACGCGCACCCCGCCTTCCCAGGACGAGCCCTTGGCCCCGCGCAACCCGCCGGAATCGCCCGTGGCTAGATGTCCGCCATGGCTCTCGAAGTAACGCTCCACACGTGCCGGCTGTGACCACGGCCCGTTGTCGCTGGTGAGCAGTACGTAGGTGTCTTCGGCCAGCCCGAGGGCTTCCAACTCGTCGAGTACCCGGCCGGTGTGGTAATCGAGTTCCGCCAAGGCGTCGCCGTATAAGTCACCCTCGGTGGTTCCGACGAACTCTTCTGACGCTCCGATCACGACATGCAACATCGTGTGGGAGAGATACAGGAAGAACGGCTCCCCCTTCTGCTGTTGCCGCAAGAAGCCGATCGCCTCATCCGTGTAGAGCTTGGTCAGCGAACCCATGTCGTCAGTCGTCTCAAGCTGCTGCTTGTCCCGCCAGAAGGTCACTGTGCCGTTGTCATTCGCGCCGAGCGTGCCGAAAAAGTAGTCGAAACCTTGGTCGTTAGGTAGCAGCCCCTCCAAGGGCCGACGCCTGCTCATGTCCCATTTGCCGATGACCGCCGTCGAATAGCCGGCATCGCCCAACACTTCCGCGACTGTCACCTCGTCCGGCCGCACGGCCCAGCCGCTGCCGACACGGCCGGGATAGCGGGCCGTCATCAGGGCGCCTCGCGAAGGTCCGCAAACGGTCTGGGCGTAGAAGCTCGTGAAGCGGGTGCCCTCCCGCGCCATGCGGTCAAGACGGGGGGTGCTGTTCTTCTGCGAGCCATAGGAGACCAAATCGCCATAGCCGACATCGTCTAAGAAGACGATCACGAAATTCGGGCGCTCGGGCGCAGGAGAGGGGGAGGTGTCGCAGGCCAGCGCCCACAGCGCGCAGGCGATCAGTGTGCAGCGGGTCACGGCGGTTCTCGACTGGATGGGGCCGTGCGCTGCCGGGAGCCAGAGCATCAGCGCTCGAGCGAGAAGCGCACGATTTCCTCGTCGTTGCGGATGATCAGATGCCGATTGGCGTAGGCGGGGTGGGTCCAATGGACGGCCCCGAATTCGCGCCTGCGGCGCAAAGGGTTCGTCGGGCGCATCAAGGTCGCGCGGTCCAGTTCCTCGTAGCCCTCCGGCGAGAGGCGCGCGATGACCAGCTCGCCGCGGTCGTTGTTGATGAAATAGCGACCCTCGTGGCGAACGATCTGGGCGGAAGCCCAGCGGGCGTTCTCCTTGGTCAAATCTAGCGTGTCCCACACCCGGGCACCGGTTCGGGCGTCGATGCAGCGCAGGTGTCCGTAGCTGCCGATGCCATAGATGTGCTCGCCATCGACCACCGGAGTTGTGACCAGTGAATGTAGCCCGTCGGTGTCGATCTCGCTATCGCTATTGCCCTTCCAGATCAGCTCGGCCGCCGGGCGGTCTTCTAGCAGGCGGTACATGCGCGATCCGTTGTAGAACGACGACACCAGCAGGCCGTGCTGGCTATGCACGGGAGTGGCCACGGTCAGGCCAGCTTGGATCTTGAACGGCTGCTGCCAGTACACAGCTCCGGTTTCCGGGTTGAGCGACGCGACCGCGGTCGGGTGCCAGATGATCAACTGGCGCACGCCCCCGGCCTCGACGATCATGGGCGGGTCATAGCCAGGCTCGGAGTTGGCATCAAGCGCACGCCAGGCCTCCTCGCCGGTCATCTTGTCGAAGGCAACGACCTTGGCGTCAGGCGAGCCGCCCACAAGGGCGATCAACCGCTCGCCGTCCACTAGCGGCGCCGCAACGAATCCCCAAGTGGGAAGCTCGGCATCGAAATCGTCTTGGTAGTTGCGCTGCCACAACCGTTCGCCATTTTCCACTCGGAGGCACAGCAGGTCGCCCATCGACCCCAGCACGTATACGCGCTCACCGTCCACGGTGGGCGTCGCACGCGGTCCAAGCGGATACTGCAAGCCGGCGTAGTCGACCGTCCACTCTGTCTCCCAGAGCGTTTCCCCAGTGGCCTCGCTCAGCACCAACACCCGCTCGATGCCTTTGCGGTTTTCGGTAGAGCGATAGTCGGTCACAAAGACGCGTCCGTCTGCGACGGCCGGGCCGGCGTAACCGTTGGCTATCGGCTTGGACCAGACGCGCTTGGGCCCGCCGTCAGGGAAGCGCTCTAGGATTCCGGTCTCGGTCCAGACCCCGAGACGGTCCTTGCCGCGCCACTGAGGCCAGTCCTCGGCATGCAAGGCGACGGCCGGCAGGAACGCGAGCAACCACAGTACGTGACGCATGAACCGACATTGTAGCCGCCTCACGGCGATCGGCCGCTGTCCTTGGGAGAGTTAATGGACGATCTCGGGCACCCGAGTTTGTATTGGCTGTTCGATACCAAGCATTGGCTGCTCGACGACATCTGTGAACTTGAACGTAACGCGCCCATCCGGAACAATGGTCACAGCGTGGATGCGTCGCTTGCCAGTCGCCTGTAGCCGCTTGACGATTCGCGCTACTTGTTCTGCTGGATCATGACGCATCGCGGTTTCGCGCCAGTAAGAATGCAGCACCGCCGGTGGCAGGTTCCATGCCTCGTCAGCTCGATGCGGCACCACTTGAGCGGATGCCAGCACCGCGTCACGAGACTTCGCATAGTTGAGATAGTTGAGGGCGAGCCTCTACAGCTCCGACTGTCTCCCCTCGAATTCGCTATCCAGACGGGACGCCGCCGTGATCAATTCGGAAAGCAGCATCTGCTGCCAATGACGGACAAAGTATGCTGCGATCGCTACGGCGGCCGAGCAACCTCCAAGCGCCAGCCACGCAACATGGCTTGTGCTATCGAAACCGAACGCAGATGCTACGCCTAAGACTAGGCAGGTGTTCGTCACAACCGAGTACTTGCGCGACGCAGACTTCATTGATCTTCTCCTGATTGAGTACTCGCTGGCCTAGTGACCAAGCCCGTCCAGCCCATGCCAGCCGCGATGGCCTGCCGTGCCGTTTGGGGATCGACAAGTGCTACTGCGACTATCACACCAACAACCATCGTCAGCATGAATTCCACGAGAATCAGCCAGTTTGGCGGAACCCCAGCCCGAGCCAATGCGGCGTTCAGGTACTTGACACTCAATCCCCCCTTGCCCCAAGATGCCCATAGCACGAATACTCCTATCCTAGTAAAGAATACTTTGTCAAGCCCAAATTGGGGAACTTCGAACATCGCTCGAAACTAGTCTCGTGGAGGAAAGTGCGTCGTTGCCTTCTTGGAACGAGAAAGCCGATCCGACAGCTCTTGAAGTTGCCGAAGTAGCTCACCGACGTCTCGTGGTGTCATCTGAAAGAGTAGTTCTTGATCCTCAACGTCAGTTCGCAACATCGCCATCACCACTGGTGCGGTCACCACGCGCTCGGCGTAGACAGCAACCACGCGAAGATCGACTGTAGTGGCGAGATGTTGAAATGACGGCACTATGTTCGTTGACGCGTTCGCGCGTGCTAGTGCGTCTGAGAGCGCTTCACTATGTGGGCTGAGAAGTTCATCACCGAAGGCCTGAATTGCAGTTGCGGTCGAATCCTTCAGAATTCCGGAAGTCGTCGCCTTGGCGACGAACGTTTGGAACGGCATTGCCCTCGGTCCGGCAAAGCATGCTGACGTCAAGAGGGAAACTGCCGATATGATCGCGGTCATATCGTGTCGGCCAATGTCAAACTTGCGAGCGAGGATATCGATTTCGGGTTCAAGCTCTACAGGATCAAGCCACGTGCTCACCTGACTGGCAATATCAGCAAGGGATGTCATGGGAAGTAAGGCGAGCTTGGAGAAGCCGAACCCCAAGAACTCGCGGACTTCGGTTGGCATCTCATCGAAGAACACATCGTTTCGGATGCCTGTCGGCAGTAAGAACCCCGGATTCATGACTCGATCACTTCTAGTCGAAGTGAAGTGGCAGCCGCAGTAGACTAGTGAATCGTCTTCAGATCGACGCCAACGCCCTTGTTCAGCCGAATCCAGCCCAACTCGATGAGCTATCCCTTTGACCGGCAAGAGGTTGCGCCGGGCGGCGGTGCGCAAGCCAGATGAAACGCCGTCACCGGATCGGAGCGCACACGTCGGCGGCTGGCGGCGTTCACCGGGCGGCAGAAGAAGCTGTCGCGATTGGTTGCAACACCGTGCAGGTGTTCACCCGCAGCCCGCGCATGTGGCGCGGCAAGGCCCCCTCCTGTGAGAGCATTTCCCGCCTCGCCGCGCTGCGGAACGAGCACGACTTGCATCCGCTAGCGGTGCATGGCTGCTACCTGACGAACCTGGCCGCTGCCAATCCTGAGGTCCAGCAGCGGTCGCGCGAGTCATTCCGCCTGGAGATTGAGAATGCGCGGGCAATCGGGGCGGACTACTTGGTTATCCATCCCGGCAGCGCCAAAGGCCAGTCTAGGGAGCGCGCGATCGAAGTCTTCTCCGCGGCATTGGCCGAGGTCGAGCGCGGCTTCGACTGGGGATCGCTGCGGCTGCTGCTCGAAAACACGGCCGGCGGCGGTGACACGCTCGGACGCTCGTTCGAAGAACTCGCCGAACTCGGCCAAGCGGTCGCGGCGCTGTGCAACGCACCGCTTGGATTCTGCATTGACACGGCGCACAGCTTCGAGGCCGGCTACGACATCTCAACCGCGAAGGGGCTCCGCGACACGGTGCGCTCCATGCACGAGCACTTGGGCATGGAGCGGGTGTATCTGTTCCACGCCAATGACTCGAAGACCGAGTTCGGCTCGAACCGCGACCGTCACGAATCCATCGGCGACGGATACATCGGCGCGGAAGCCTTCGCTCGAATCCTGCGCCACCCGCGGCTGCGGGCCAAGCCGTTCATCCTCGAGACCCCGTTCATCGACGAGAGCCACCGGGAAAACGTCCGGCGGCTCTGGGATCTGGCTGGCGAGCCGTTGGCGGACTAGTCGTCGCTGCCCCCCAACAGGCCCGCCCGGAGCAGGAAGTACAGCAAGGTCAGGATGCTGCTCACCGCAGCCGCCACATAGGTCCACGCCGCGGCGTTGAGCACCTTGTCCATGCCATCGCGCTCGTACGGGGAAACGATGCCGTAGTTGAGCACGAGCTGCTTGGCCCGGTTGCTGGCATCGAACTCCACCGGGAGCGTGACCAGTTGGAACAACACCGTGGCCGAAAACAGCGCGATGCCGATGTAGACCATCCCCGAGATCGACATGAACAGCCCGATCATGATGGCGATGTATCCGAAGTTCGAACCGAAGCTCGCCGTGGGCACGAGTGCCGAGCGCAGCTGCAGCGGAGCGTAGCCGTTGGCATGCTGGATCGCATGGCCCGCCTCGTGGCAAGCCACGCCAATGGCTGCGATCGAGGCCCGGTCATGCACATCGGGCGACAGAGCTAGGCTGCGCGTGGCCGGGTTGTAGTGGTCGGACAGGAACCCGGACGAGACCCCGACCTTGACGTCGTACAGGCCGGCTTGGTCCAACATCTGGCGGGCGGCCTGCGCCCCTGTCATTCTGGCTCTGACGTTCCCGTACTTCTTGAATGCGGACTTGGTCCTCGCACTGGCCCACAGTGACATGACCAGGCCCGGAATCATGAACAAGAGATAGACAGGATCGAAAAACAGCATACGGTTGATTGCCTCCCTACAGCGCCTTGCTCAGGCGCGGAATGCCAACTAAGAATTAGTTTAGACCACGCCGTGGTCGCCAATTGGACAAGCGTGATCGCGAAGTGAGTCTTGAAGCTGAGAGTCGAACACTTGAGGGCGCGACGAGCCTCTCCTTCGTTGACGCGGTGTACAACGCGGGATGACACGAGCCGTTCGCCGGGCAGTTCTCCTCAAACGTGCGACCGGGTGTCGGCGCAACCGGCGACAATCCGAGGAAGCATCCGCAGCAGACCTTCGAGGTGGTGCTCTTCGTGCTCTGACGGTCCTCCCACTTGACGCCGGGCCTCGTACGGAGTTTGCACCCGTGCCGCAAGTGCCAGGCAGGCTCGGGTCCCAGTCCGCGAACGGCAGCACTCGCGTGATTCACCGTAGAGGGCAAGGCTCCCTTGAGTGATGTGCAGTGCTAGCATCACGAAGCGTGCGCACAACGATCAATATCGACGATGACATCCTGTTAGCGGCCAAGGAACTCGCACGCCGTGGCGGAACAAGCATCGGGTCGGTGATCTCTGACTTGGCCCGAAAGGGACTGAACGGTAGCCCGCACGGTGAAGCTACAGCAAGCGAAGCCGGGTTTTTCGGATTTGTTCCGCTGCCAATGCGCGGCGGTACAGTCACAAACGAATTGATCGATCGGTTGCGTGAAGGAGGGCTCTATTAGAAGCATGCGAGGTTCGCATGCGCGAATTGCTGGACAGCTACGTCCTACTGGCGCTCTTGGACCGCGAGCAAGTTCATCATGAAGGGTGTAGAGAATGATCCGAGTAGGATGATACGCACGGATGGGCGTCGTGCGCCATCACCCAGAACGGTTGCATCCGTATCCTGAGTCAATCCGGCTATCCAAACCCCGTGTCGCCGAGGAACTCAAGCCACCTACTGGTCTCGGTGACCTCACCCCTCCTGCACCAGTTCTGGCACAGCGAGATTTCTATTCTTGACGAGAGCGTTCTTGACCAGTCGCGCATCCATAGCCCGAGGCAGCTTACTGACGTTTATCTGCCCAGGCTTGCAGCGCACTATCGCGGACGGTTTGTCACTTTCGACCAGAAAATTGCACTTTCGGCGGTGAAGGCGGCGAGCCCAGCTAATCTCGTAGTGCTTTGAGGATATTGTTTGCAGTGCCTCTCACCTTGGTAGCGGATTCTCGCAAAGCCGTGAAGTTAATCGCAGCATTACCCTCATCGCGAACTATGGAGGTGCTCCGCCCATGACGAGTTTGCGGTAGGCTCCCTGCACTTTTGCGACAGTCGACCCTCTGATGTCGCGGAACGGCACGAAATCATCCGGATCGGGCAGCCGCGCAACCCCTGCGCCGAGAATCCAATCCCGAGGCTTGGGCAGCGAAATGAGGCGGTTGACCGGGGACAGCAGCCACCGCACGGGCAGACCGGCTGCTTGGAAGCGATCCAAGAATGGCTGCAACTCGCCGTCAGGCAGCGACCCGAAGACACGGAACCAAGCTTCCGGTGCGGCATCGGCAATGGCTCCGACCAAGGACTGAGAACCTATCGCCTCCAGACTCTCGGAGTCGACCACCAAATCGGCGATGACAAAGTCAGCCGAATCGCGGGTGCGCGTCAGGTAGTCGTGCGCTTGCGCGACATGCAGGCGCAAGCGCCCACAGCGCTCATAGTGGCCGACCAGCGGATGAAACTCGCGTGCCATTTCCACCATGGCCGGGTCGGCGTCGACTGCGTCCATGACCAAGTCTGGAAATTGGTGCAGCAGTCCCACCACTCCGCAACCTCCTCCCAGCCCCAGCATCAGGCCTCGGCCGGCGGGGTGCCGCTGGCCCGGCACGAACCAGGCCAGTTGGTAGCGCGTTTCGGTGACCGGCCCAGGCCCCTGTCCCAATGAGGGCACTACAGAGTTGGCGGCGGGACGCAACAGCGAAGCACCCTGCAGCACCCCGCGGATCGTAAAGCGGCGCGCCTCGGCCGTGTCCACAACACCGACCGGCCCGAACAACCCGTCGCGCTCTAGGCGGACTGTCGGCACGACACTTAGCTCCGTGACGCTACGCGCGACGGGAGGTCGAAGTGTTCGCCAAGGTAGACCCGTCGCACTTCCGGGTCGTTCTCCAGTTCCTGCGGCGTTCCGGAGCGGAAGATCGAGCCGTTGTTGATGATGAACGCTCGATCCGTCACCGCCAGGGTCTCGCGCACGTTGTGGTCGGTGATCACAATGCCGATCCCGTCGGCACACAGCCGCGACAGGATGGCCTGCAACTCGATCACCTGCTTCGGGTCAATGCCCGAGAAGGGCTCGTCGAGCAGCAGGAAGAACGGGGACAACACCAGAGACCGGGCAATCTCAACCCGCCTACGCTCTCCACCAGAGAGTTGGTAACCGCGGCTGTGCCGAACCTTGTCCAAGCCAAACTGCGCGATCAAGTCGTCGAGGCGCTCGCGCCGCTCAGCCCGCATTAACGGCTGTGACTGCAAGATGGCCAGGATGTTTTCGTCAACGGTGAGCTTACGAAACACAGACGGTTCCTGAGGCAGGTAGCTGATGCCCATGCGGGCCCGCTGGTACATCGGCAGGTCGGTGATGTTGAGCTCGTCTGCGAAGACCCGTCCCGCGTCCGGGCTGACCAACCCGACGATCATGTTGAACGACGTCGTCTTGCCCGCGCCATTCGGCCCGAGCAGGCCGATGATCTCGCCCCGGCGCACGGCCAGAGTGAAGTCGCTGACCACCTGCCTGCCCCTATAACTCTTAGACAGTCGCTCGGTGCGCAGGGAATCCATAAGGCAGGCAACGCCAGACGGCCGTCAATCCTATCGAGAAGCCGGGCGGTAGGTGTAGGCGCGCTCGGCGCGCCGACCCAAGACAAGCAGCCTATCACCGGCGATGCGATAGGTCAAACTCCCGCCTTCCGACTCGGTGCCGTCCGGCATCAGAATCCTGGCCGGCTGGCCGGTCAGTACCACCTCGGACGCAGCGGTGTCAAACTCGGCCCGGTCGCCGAACGCCCGGTGGCCAGAACCATCCGGCGGGTCCGCGATGCGCACCGAGCCGGCTGCAACGGCTCGCGGCTCGGCATCCTCCCCCCCTGCCCCCAGGGATGTCTGCAATTCATCGGCCAATACCCGCAGCCCCTGCCTGCGGAAATCGACTGCGCCCTCAAAGCGAGCAACGCCGGCTAGCGCCTCGTAGCGCATCCGATCGGACCGCACAATCGAGAGCGGGGCCACACCGGAAGCGTTCCCAGCCCCCTCGGCCCAAGCAGCCTCGACGTTTTCGCGGGCCGAGATCTGGTTCGAGGCTTGATCGATCACAATCCGATCCGCGTCGACTCGATTGCGGCCCTGCCACAGACGAGCACCATTGCGATACTCCACGGTTTGGCTTTCCGGATCGGAGACCAGTGCCCCGGCGGCTAAGAACACCGGCCGTTGATCCGAGAACATGCCCGGTCGGCCGGACTGCTCGGCTGCGTCTGGATCCCGAATCAAGAATCCCGTGACGTCGCCTCCAGCAGAGACCCTGCCACTCGCCCGGTCAAGGACGATTTGCCGGGCTGACAGGTCGCCGCCCTCGCTCGTGACACGGGCTTGTCCCTGCAATTCCAACACACCTCCATCCGGTTCAAAGCGGGCGCTGTCAGCCTTGCCGCGCCGCGTGTCCTCCTCGAACCCGAAATTCCCGGATTGGCGCAACTCGGCGACTTCCGAAGTGACCGGGTCGAACGATGCATCTAGGGTGTCGCTCCAAGTCCGCAAGTCGGGCGCCGCTTGGTCGGCGGGGCGCTGGAGCAGTTGCGTCCCGTATCGAGCCGCAAGGCGTTCCAGACTGCCCGCAGTCCCATACGCCATGCGAATGCCACCTGCGACCAGAGTTCGGGAGGCCAACTTGCCCGCGCGCGGGAACTGCCGCAGGGTGCCACGCCCAACGGACTCCACACGTTCGATCTGAGCCGTTCCCCTCCTCAGAAAGAGCGCCATCGATTCGGACTCAAGTGTATTCGTCGCACCATCCTCTTCTGATGGGTGCATCGAAGCTCGCGCCGCTCCGCGAGCCTCGATGCGCCGCAACCTGCTTGAAGAAGACTCCGGCTGCTTTTCGTAGGCAAGATCGACGGCATCAGCTCGCACCTCGATGCGCTGGCCGGCCTCGGCGGATTCAAACTTGGCCCCTCCCGATCCGCGTGAACGCGCCAGTTCGCCATCGTCTCCAAACTCCGCCTCCAGCCGAGGCGCGGAGAACACGGTCCGCCGATCCAAGACGCTTTCGCCGCCACGCGCATTGATGCCATCGATCCGCTCGATGCGCCCTTCTGACAACAAGACCACGCCGCTGTCGCACTCGAGCCAACCTGCTCCCTGCTCGATCCGCGCGTGCCCGGCGAGGTCGATCCGGGCTCCCTCTTCTGCATAGCGCAAGCTGCCAGCCCGAATGGTGGTGGGCGGCTGCTGCAGGTTTTCGCCGAAACGTTCGAAGCGGACATCGGATGTCATCCGCAAGACCCCCGTCGTTGCGTCGTATGCAGCGCCTACGGAACTGCCCGCGCCATCGGCAAACCGATAGTCCACCCTCCTATCCGTGCTGGCATCGTTGGCAGCGGGGTGAAACGTCACTCCTGACGTGGCAACCTCGACCGGTCGTCCTGATCCGCCGCTAGCCGGGATACCCAAGGTGATCAGCGTCTCGCCATCGCTGTAGAGGCTTCCATCCGCCAGCATGCGCATCGCGGCGCTCTCCACGCGGTCAAACTTCCCTGTCTCCAACCGGAAGATCTTGAGGACAACTCCGCGGAGATCGGTCGTGAGCCCGTCCGACCCTTGAACGAAGTCATCGGCGCTCACCTCAATGCGCGTCGAGTCGCCCGTGGTTTGTGTCCACCGCCAGCTCTGGGACTGAGCCGAGAGATCTTCCGGCAACACCGGTAAGGCCTGCGACGAGGCGCGTTCCGCTTCCGTCCGCGAGCCGAGGTAGTCGCGCAGGACCAACGCCAGCAGCAGCAGGGCGGCCAGCAACAGCAGCGATCGCAAGGGATTGCGCAAGCGATTTGATGATATCAGCGGCGCGGGCGGCGGCGTCATCACCTGCGGCTGTGCGCAAGGCCTCGGACTCGGCGATCGAGCAGATCTGTCAAGTCGGTGCGCCGTGGACTCCCACCGCGGGCCGCCACCAATCCGCGCCAGCCGGGCGAAGACTCCTCGCAGCGGCAGCGCGAAGCTGACGGCAGTTGTTCATGGCAACGCAAACGCGACATAGCTGCCGCCTGAAATGCCGCCGGTCTTGCCCCCGCCGGCGGCGATCGCGACGAACTGTCGGCCATCGACTTCATAGACCGCAGGTGTCGCATTCCCACCGGCCGGGAGCGTGGTCTCCCACAGCAGTGCGCCGGTGGCCTTGTCAAACGCCCGGAACTTCCGGTCGCGCGCCGTCGCGCCGATGAAAAGCAACCCGTTGGAAGTCACAACGGGACCGCCGTAATTCTCGCTGCCCGTCGTTGGGATACCCTGCTCCGTCAGCTCTGGAAACTCACCCAGGCGCACGGTCCATTCGATTTCGCCGGTGTCGAGGTTGACCGCGTTGAGGGTGCCCCATGGCGGCGAAATGGCCGGATAGCCCTGAGGGTCTAGGAATCTGTTGTATCCGTCATGGGTGAATGGCACATCGGCAACACTCGAATCCGGCGAGGCTTGGATCGATTTGCCTTCCTCTCCGCGCAGCACGAAGTTCTCGATCGCTGCGACGGCTTCCGGGCTGAGGTTGGGAAAGGCGGGCATGCGGCCCGCCCCTCCCTGCACGATGGCGCCAAACTCTTGGCCGCTCATGGCCAGTTCCGTGAGCGCGGGGAAGGTCGGCGGCGTGCCGCTCAGGTCGTCAAGGTGACAGGCGGCACAATTGCGCTGATACAACCGCTTGCCGTTCACGGGTCCTCGCAATTCGGCCCGCTCAACCAAGCGGTGGATCCACGCCATCTCGTTGACATTCACATACAGCAGGCCTGTTTCGGGATCGAACGCCTGACCACCCCATTCGGCCCCTCCGTCAAAACCAGGGAAGATGACAGTTCCTTGCAAGCTGGGAGGAGTGAACAACCCGGCGCTGCGAACTTGGCGGAAGCGCTTCAGAACTGCCGCGTGCGCCTCTGGCGTGCGCGTTGTGAGATCGGCCTCGGTAAGCCGCTGTCGGCCCAAGGGCGGGGGTTTGACTGGCACGACTTGGCGCTTCGCCAAGACTTCCCCGGCAACGTCAGACTCCGCGGTCTCGATCTCCTTGAGCGGAAAGAGCGACTCACCGGTCTCGCGGTCAAACACATAGACCTGGCTCATCTTGGTGGAGACCGACACGGCATCCACTAACCTCCCGTCGCGCATCGCGGTCACAAGAACTGGCGACGTGGGAATGTCCATGTCCCACAC
>Ga0209021_1002925_pt1 | contig 14288 bp, 14 predicted proteins | sample PinacodermFT_FD_187299 | JGI IMG/M metagenome (GOLD analysis project Ga0209021, IMG submission 187299) | Host-associated microbial community of the marine sponge Aplysina aerophoba from Gulf of Piran - sponge pinacoderm, lysed by freeze-thaw... | ecosystem: Host-associated > Porifera > Sponge >... | reverse complement strand
CCTGCCGGTGAGATGCATGTTGCCGCACATCGCTTGTGCCAGCCCGTCAAATCCCAACTTGGCCGAGTACGGTCCGACAGTTCCGAAGCAAGTGTTCGATACGAGGATTACATCGGGCCGGATGGCGGTTAGCGCAGCGTAATCGAGTCCCAGCTTTTCGAGAGTGCGCTGCGGCATGTTGGCAACCACGATGTCGGCGGTCGCTACTAGCCGACGTTGCACTGCCCTGCCCGCCTCGGTGGTGGGATCCAGCGTGAGGCAGCGCTTGTTACGGTTGACCTGCAGAAACATCGCTCCGCTGCCGTCTTCGCGGCTGATCTGGCTGATGAACCTGTCTTCGCCGCCATCAACCTTCTCGACGCGAATCACGTCCGCTCCGAAGTCGCCCAGCAGCGCAGCACACCACGGTCCCGCGATGTACCGCCCAAAGTCGACGACTCGTACTCCGTCAAGTACACCCGGCATCAGTCTCGATCCGTCGGACTTTGCCAAATCCGCCCGGACCGCCGCAACTGCGACGGGCAGGCATGGAACGTCTCGCCGCGAACCGGTAGACAGCTACAGGCGGAGTCGTAGAATTCGGGTTGAGATGGCTGCCGGAACAGCGTGCAAGCATTGGCCGAAACGGGCCGACGTTGCCAAGGTTCGCGTTGACATTGAAGCCGACGGAGGTGATTGGAGCGCCGCCGTCGAGGCGACGCAAGGTCTTGTGGAGCGCAACGAAGCAGGGTGTGACTGCCCACTGAGTACACCTACACCTTGAAAAAGCGGTCGGTGGAATCGTCGCGCGCGACGCATGTCGGGCCTAGTTGCGGCCGAGCGGAAGTCCATTGGCGGCCGACGGCGACAACTCTTCTCCAGTTGGTCGCAAAGCGGGTGGTCCTAGCTGGGTTCGTGTGCCTCGACTCATTGTCCGGCATCAGCGCATGTGGCAGCCCGGGCATCTGCCGCATCACCAGAACTTCTTGAAGCGACGCTCGACAAGTTCCTTATCGAAGCGTTCGAGGTCGAAGTCCTTCATCGCCTCCTCGCCCATCCATTCTTCGAAGCGTGCGCGGCTCGGATGACTCGGGTCCTTGGATGCCTCGGCGAATTCATAGAACCCCCCAATGCCTCCGATGTCTTCGATCGGCGCGCAGTTGGCACCGGCAACCAAGTTCGGGTACTTGGTGCCTGGGGCAGCGTCTAGGACTCGCATGATCGTAATGAGGTGTTCCCAGCCGTCCCCGTAGTCGTATATGTACTTCAACTTCTTGACACCCCGGTTTATGAGGGTCTTCAGCTGAACTTCGTCTGCTTCATCAGGTCCCCAGCCGAAGTTTCCCACCGAGGGGAACTTGTCGAGATCCCCCTTCCCGAGGTGGAAGCCCCAAAGATGATCCCCGTCCCAGTCGAACGCGGCTTGCATCACGTCGTTCAAGTCGCCCGGCGTGAAGTCAACCGGCACCTCGACCCGGCGCCAGATCTTTGGCGACGAATCCCTCAACTCGATTCGAATTCGGGCGACACGCTCGCTCATGTCTTATAGCCTCCTGCCCAACAATAGTAGCGTGTTCGCCTCATTGGGTGAACGGCTGGCTGTCTAAGCGCCGAGCCCTTCGAGCCACTCATCACTTCGACGTGCCTAACAAAGTTATCCAATGCGTCTAGCTAGGGCAGCGAAGCCTACCCGGATGGACTCCTCGTCGAATTCTTCCGGATCGAAGTTTTCCATGACATACTCCCCCGGCCATTCGACGTACTGCTCGCGGCCTGCGTGGTTCGGATTAGCCGCCGCCTCGACGAATTCATAGAACCCCCAAACGCCCCCTATGTCTTCAAATGGAGGGCAACGGGCACCTGCGATGAATGCTGGATACGAGGTGTCCGGCTTTGCATCCAAGACACGCAGGATCGTGATGAGGTGTCGCCAGTCGTCGCCAAAATCATAGGTGTAGTCGAATCTGCTGATTCCGGAGTCGACAATCTCTCGCAACTGAATCTTCCCGGCATCTTCTGGATCCCATCCGAATGGATCCGGTGAGGTGTATTCATTGAAGGTGGGGTCGCTGAAGTTCCTGCCAGCGATCTCGAACTCAAATAGATGTCCGCCGTGCCATTCGAACGCGATTTGGATGACCTTGTGCAACGAGATCAGTGTGTGCGAGAGTGGCACCTCAACGCGGCGCCAAATCCTTGGCTTGGTGCGCCTCAGTTCGATACGGATGCGAGCGACTTGGTCCGCCATGTGGTGTATTCCAAGAACACTATCGTACCGGCAGCTCGGGTCGCGGGCCAGTCCGACCGCCGCACAACAAATCGCCGAGCAAGAAACATCGCCCTGCAGGGGCACTCACGATCGCCACCATTCCTCAGCGTTGAACGCTACTAGAGCATTCAGCAAGACTCGGCGGCTGGACTCGGCGAGCAACCCGCAGCAGGGACGGTTAGGCTAGGATTGAACTGGCAGGAATCTCCGCCATGAGTGCGGACCCGGCGCGATGCGAAACAGCGATCAACAGCGGCCTCTCCAGGTGTGGGTTACCTTGGCGAGCTTAGCGGGGCTTCTCTTGGGCCTGCCAGCATTTGGAGAACCCATGAACGCGGAAGCGGCCACATGGGTGGACAACCTGAAGCCGATCAGCAAAGCCGACTGGAGCTACGGCCTCGCCGCCCACCTGCTGGAACGAGCGGGCTTTGGCGGGACTCCCGAAGAGATCCAAGCGCTGGCCGAAATGCCGGTGGCTGATGCGGTAAGCCACATTGTCGACTACGAAGGCATTGACACATCAGCGCTAGCGGATTTTGACGAATCGGGCTTATGGGATCCCGGCATGGACCCGTTCCCGCCGAGCCGGGCGGAAGCGGTGCGCATCGCACGGTCCAACGGGCAGGCATTGGGCGTGGAAGTCCTGCCGCCAGGATCCTCTCGGCGACTGCAGCCAGTGGTGGACAAGTTCTTCTATGGCTTGCGCGCCAACGCTCTAGAAACTCGGCGCGTAGCACTGTGGTGGGCAGATCGAATGGTGGCAACGCCACGCCCGCTAGAAGAGAAGATGACGCTTTTCTGGCATGGCCACTTCGCCACATCGGAAACCAAGGTGCGCGACTATCGCAAGCTGCTGTTGCAGAACCAGACGCTGCGGGAACACGCCACCGGCAACTTCCGCGACCTGTTATTGGCGGTGATGCGCGACCCAGCAATGCTCGTGTACCTGGACAACGGGCAAAACGTCAAAGACCACCCCAACGAGAATTTCGGCAGGGAGTTGCTCGAGCTCTTCACGATGGGCGTCGGGAACTACACCGAGCGCGACATTCGCGAGGCGTCGCGGGCGTTCACCGGCTGGACGAACGATGTGCTCGAATTCCGAGTCGACCGGGAAAAGCACGACGACGGCATAAAGGAGTTCTTGGGGCAGCGCGGCGCATTCGATGGGGACGACATCGTCGACATCATCTTGGCCCAGCCGGTAACGGCGGAATTTATCTCCACAAAGATTTACCGCTTCTTCGTGCGCGAAGTCCCCTCGGCTACCACCAAGACCCGCCTGGCCCGCGTCTTCCGCAAAGCAGACTACGAAGTCAAGCCATTGCTCAGAGCGATCTACCTATCCCGGGACTTCTACAGTTCCCCCTCGGTTGCCACCCAGATCAAGAGCCCGGTTCAACTCCTCGTTTCGACCTACAGAAAACTGGGGCTTGCCGGGGCACCCACGATTCCCGACTTCAACGCGCAGACGAGGCGCCTAGGCCAAGCCCTGCTCTATCCCCCGAACGTGGCCGGCTGGTCCGGTGGCCGCACGTGGATCACTCCCGCGACGCTGCTCGAGCGGGGCAACGCAGTCCGGGAAATACTGTTCCCGCAGGATCCGAAATCGTTCGGGCATCCGGACCGGCGCCTGCCGGGCATCTACGAGCGCGTGGCCCAACGGCTGGCCCAAGGCATGAACATCACCAATGCAACGCGCTCGGGAGATTCGGGCTCTAGCATGCTGGCCGACGCCGACGAGGAGTACAACACGCGCTACGGGGGCTACCGGGGCTACGTGCTGGCCTACGAGAGAATCAAGCCGGTGCCGCGCCACGCAGCGGAGTTCCAACTCGCAGCGATGGTCCGAGCGTCCGGTGCGGAAACCGCGAGCAATGCGGTCGATCACCTAGTAAAGCGCTTCCTGAGAGCGCCACTTGCGGACGCGGACAGAAGGGTGTTGGCAGACCTGCTGGCAGACCGGATCGGATCGCACGCGCTAGGGCACGAGCGAGCCGAGTTGGAAGCCGCTTTACGCACGGTGCTATACGTCGTGCTGTGCTCCCCGGAGTACCAATTGGGGTGAAACCATGGACCTACGTCACTTAGCCAAGGATCCGCGACGCCGTGATTTCTTGCGTCAGGGATTGAACGGACTTGGCGTTAGCCTCGGCCTGCCCGCCCTCCTCCAGCACACGTCGAACGCGTTGGCCGCGGACGCTCTTCACGGCAAGGCTGGATCGAATCCGGAGCGGATTCTCGTCGTCGTGGAGTTGACCGGCGGCAACGATGGCCTCAATACGGTCGTGCCTTACCGCAACGACGAATACTACCGGGTTCGCCCGCGGATCGGAATTCGCAGGGAAGATGCGATCGCGATCAGCGATGAGGCGGGGTTCCATCCGTCTCTGGTCGGCTTCGAGCGGCTGTACAAGGACGGCAAGATGGCAGTGGTCGAAGGGTGCGGCTATCCCGATCCAAGCCTGTCCCACTTCTCGTCCATGAGTTTCTGGCACACCGGCGTGCCAAACGGCGGCGAGACCCTGGGATGGGTCGGCCGATTTGCAGACGCCTACTCAGATACCGGGATCCGCAACGCGATCGTGAATATCGGAACTTCGCAATCTCTGGCGGTGCGAGGCAAGCTGCACCCTCCTCTGGTCTTTGCAGAACCTTCGCAATTGCGGCGCGCGGGATCAGAAGCAGAAAAGCGTTCGATCGCAGCCTTCGATCTCAGCGCCGACTCGCAGAATCCGACCCTGGCATTCCTGCGTAACGTCGCCCGCAACGCGGCGGACAGCGGGGCACTAGTACGAGACGCATGGAGTTCGTACCGCACCCCGGTCGACTACGGCATTGCCGGAGGGCTGTCAAGCGATCTGCGCAAGGTGGCGGCTCTGATCGCCGCCGGACTGCCAACGCAGGTGTACTACGTGGCCTACCGCGGAAACTCCTTTGACACACACGTGCATCAGGCGGACCTGCATAGCCGCCTACTGATGTACACGGCCGATGCGATCCGGGGATTCATGGTCGACATGTCACGCATCGGGCGAGCGGCTGACGTCTCGATGATGGTCTTCACCGAGTTTGGGCGGCGGATCGAAGAGAACGCCAGCGAAGGTACCGACCACGGCACGGCGGGACCGATGTTCGTGATCGGGGATCGTGTCAAGGGTGGGTTCTATGGTGCTACGCCGAGCCTGACCGACACCGATGCTGGCAATCTGAAGATGACGACGGACTTCCGGCGCGTGTACGCGACAATGATTGCCGAGTGGATGGGGCACGCGGACGCGCGCTCGATTCTGAAGGGAGAGTTCGAGCCGCTGGGCGCGTTCGCATAGGCTTGCGCGGGCCCGCTGGGCCATCTGCCGCGCTCGCAAGGGTCTCGAGTCATTTCTCGGACCGCCCGTCACGCTGCTCACGCGCTCGGTCATCCGGGCGGAGATTGAGGAAGTTCCGCCCAGCAAAAGGGGCGTTCGCTAGAATGTCCCTAGTCGCCCGGGAGCGGGCCTTAAGCTTCCGTATCGTCCTTGGGTGGCTTCACCACAATGCAAATTGAGAAATTCACCTTTGGAGTCGGCGACCGCTTTGCTCACCAAGCACGGCCGCAACTGCGAGCCTGCATGCTGGCGGCGGAGCAAGGCGTAGAGGTGATCCCTACTTGGAACAAGTCCCACCGCGAACACCTCACAGTCGGCACTTCGCCCCCCACCGTGCGGGCCGCAGCGGACGCAGCCGTCCGCGAGCTTGCCTGGGGCAAGCCCTATTACGTCGATGCCGACCACATCAACCTCGACACGGTCGATGGCTACCTTGAGACTAGTGATTTTTTCACGCTTGACGTCGCGTACGCCATCGGCAAACCTGCCGGCGGCTCGGCAGTCGATGCCTTGATCGCTGCCCACCCCGAACTCATCGGCAAGATCGAAATCGAAGGCATCGACGAGGCCTTCGAAACCACCAAGGAAAGCGTTGAGCGGACCGCCGCTCAGTTCCTGTTCGCCGTGCAGGAAGCGGGGCGGATCTACCGCCACATCGAGTCCGCCAAAGGTAATGGAAACTTCATTACAGAGGTTTCGATGGACGAGACCGACGATCCTCAGACTCCGGCCGAGCTGTTGGTTATTTTCGCGGCGGTCGCCGACGAGGGCATCCCGATACAGACTATCGCGCCGAAGTTCACGGGCAGATTCAACAAGGGCGTCGACTACGTCGGAGACACTGGGCAATTCAACAAGGAGTTCTCGGACGACATCGCCGTCATCCGTCACGCCGTGGCCGCATACGGCCTGCCGACAGGACTTAAGCTCAGCGTCCACTCGGGTTCGGACAAGTTCTCGATCTATGAAGCCATTCGCAGCGGCACCCGCAAGTTTGGGGCCGGCGTCCACGTCAAGACGGCGGGCACCAACTGGTTGGAAGAACTGATTGGCCTGGCCGAGGCCGGCGGTGACGGCTTAGCGCTGGCCAAGGACGTGTACTCAGAGGCATTTGCCGGTCGCGAGGCGCTCTGCGCGCCGTACGCGGCCGTCATCGACATCGACGCGAGCAAACTTCCAGCCCCGGCGGCAGTCGCTGACTGGGACGCCGCGCAATATACCTCGGCGCTGCGGCACGACCAGAGTTGCCCGGAATTCAACCTGCACGTGCGGCAACTCCTGCACGTGGGCTATAAGATCGCGGCCAAGATGGGCGAACGCTACCTCGGCATGCTCGGCGAGTGCGAGCAGACGATCTCCAAGAACGTGACCGAGAATCTCTACGAGCGGCACATCAAGCCGCTGTTCCTCGCTTCTTGACCGATCAAAGCCGAGATTCCGCCCCGACCGGGAGAGCCCAGTGCAGCACAAAGTGATCAGCACGAACGGGACATCACAGGCCGTAGCGCCCCTGCTAGCGCCACACGAGCCGCCACCCTACCGGATCGTGAACCCCGGCGGTCGAGCACCGCTTCTGTTCACTTGCGATCACGCGTCATGGACAGTGCCGCAGAGCCTCGGCAGCCTAGGCTTGCAGGCGAGCGACCTGCAACGTCATATCGGCTGGGATCGAGGCGCGGCGGAGGCAACGATCCGCCTAGCGAGGCGATTCGACGCTCCAGCGATCATGACGCACTATTCGCGCCTCGTGATCGATTGCAACCGCGAACTGCGCACCGGGGCTTCTATCCCAGAAATCAGCGATGGCACTCAGATCCCGGGAAACCTGGCCCTGTCGCAGTCCGAAGTGGAAAGGCGCGAAGACGCGCTGTTCAAGCCCTATCACGCCGCGATTAGGGAGTTGCTGGACAAGATGCGAGAGAGCGGCGCGACCCCAGTCTACATCGCCATGCATACGTTCACGCCAAGAATGAACGGCTTCAAGCGCCCGTGGCACTTCGGCGTCCTATGGGACCGAGACAGCAGCCTAGCCGAGCCCTTGATGGCGGAGTTGCGGAGCAATCCCGGCATCATTGTCGGCGACAACGAGCCCTATTCGGCCAAGGGGAAGTTCGACTTCTCTCGCATGCAGCACGCATCAACCGCTGGACTGCCCTACGCCTTAGTAGAGATCCGCGAGGACTTGCTAGCCAGGCAGCACCGCATCACATATTTCTCAAAGATGCTCGGCAACGCACTGGAGCGAGCACTGGAAGCGGCCCGGTGCCAGTGGCAGGTGTCGTAGTGCCGCTGCCCGAGCCAAGCTTCAGCATCGGGATCGAAGAAGAATACCTACTCGTCAACCGCGAATCGCGCGATTTGGTGGACGAGCCGCCGACCGGGCTCGTCGAGGCATTCGAAACCCACCTTGAGGGCCACTTCAGCACAGAACTTATGCGCACACAGGTCGAAGTTGGCACTTCGGTCTGCAACTCGATTCCGGAGGTGCGGGGCGAGATCGTGCGCCTTCGGCGTATGGTGGCGGACCTCTCGGCGGAGCACGGGTTGGCCCCAATCGCCGCATCCACCCATCCCTTTGCACGCTGGAGAGACCAAAAGCGCACGGACAAGGAGCGCTATCACGTGCTGCAACAGGATATGCAGCTCGTCGCGGATAGGCTGCTGATTTGCGGCATGCACGTGCATGTCGGCATCGAGGACAACAATATCCGAATCGACACCCTCAACCAAGTCTCGTATTTCCTGCCACACCTGCTCGCCCTGAGCACCTCGTCGCCGTTCTGGGAAGGCACGGATACCGGACTGCGTTCCTACCGTCTCTGTGTTTTCGACGAGCTTCCGCGCACCGGACTGCCGGAACGGTTCGAAAGCTACGGGGAATACCGTCGAGCCGTCGATTTGATGATTTCGGCAGGCTTGCTGGAAGACGCCACGAAGATGTGGTGGGACGTCAGGCCGAGTGCGCGATTTGCCACCTTGGAAATGCGCATCACAGATGTCTGCACCCGGATCGAAGACGCGATCTGCTGCGCTACCTACTACCGCTGCCTGTGCCGCATGCTCTACCGCTTGCGGCGCGATAACCAGCGCTGGCGGGTCTACGCGCGAATGCTGGTCGATGAGAATCGCTGGCGCGCGCAACGCTATGGCATGGACCGGGGCATGGTGGACTTCGGGCGTGGCGAGATCGTGCCATTTGCAGATCTGATGGAAGAGCTTGTCGTGATCCTCCGCGATGATGCCGAGTACTTCGATTGCGTCGACGAGATTGAGCACGCTCGCACAATCATTTCGAGAGGCACGAGTTCACACCAACAGTTCAAAACGTACCAGCAGGCAGTAGAATCCGGCGCTACTCACGAAGAAGCGCTCAAGCGAGTAGTGGACTGGCTGATCGAAGCCACTGTGGCGGGCGTCTAGCGTGTGTGCTGGCCAGCCAAGCTCAGAACTCGCTATTTGCAAGCGCACGACTTGCCTGACCCTCGTGGGCAACGGCTAGGGGCGGAAGCTAGATCCGGCTGTTAACCAATCGGTCGGAAACACCGTATTTCTGGGTGAGGAGCGCATCAAGCCACGATTGGCCCCACTCACCGTTCCCAAGGAGACTCGAAAGCAATGCCTATTGGATCCATCTTGATCCCGATCGCCTTTTTTGCCATGATCGTCATGGTCGTTTGGTTAGGCACCGTCACCCGGCGACGGGAGACTGACCGCAGAGCCGAACTGATCCGGCAGCTCATCGACAAGTTCTCGACCGGGGAGGCTTTCGCCCAAGCCATGCAAAGCCCGGAAGGCTCGAAGCTGGCCGACGCTCTGTCACTCTCACGAGAGCAGCCTAAGCGGGCGTGGGTTGGTCTATTCGTGCCCGGTTCGATTCTAACCGCCCTCGGGCTCGGATTCGTCCTGTTGTCTTTCATGATGGATGTGGTCTACAGAATCCCAGCGGTAGTTCTTGGTTCGGTAGGCGTTGCCCTGCTCGTTTCCAGCTACGTGGCTTGGCGCCACGACCGAGACGACAGAAACGAGGGTGCCGAGGGCGACGATGTCACTCCACCCCAATCCACTGTTTCTCGCCCGGATGCCCCTTAGCTTGAAGCCGACCACCGAACACGGGTTCAATGCCGCCAGTGGAGTCCGATGTCGAAGGCTTCGAGCAGTTCTATACGGCCACCGCAGCCTCGATCCGGGCCTATCTGCTGCGGCACTGTGGGGACCGCGGCTCGATCGACGACCTATTCCAGACGACCTACAGCAAGTTCTTGGGAAGTCGCATGGCCAAGACCCCGCACGCTGTCGAAGCAAAGGCGTACCTTTACCGGATCGCATCGAACGTCATTGCGGACCACGGACGTGCATTGCAACGGGCAGCACGGTTCGAAGCTTCTGTCACAGAGCGCCCGGCCCGATTGCCAAGCGCGACGGCGTTGGAGAACATCGAGCTACGTGAGGCGCTGGCCAATCTCTCTAGACGCGAACAGCAGCTGCTCTGGCTCGTCTATGCGGAGGGTTTCTCGCACAGGGAGGTTGCCCATATCATGAAGCTCAGCCAAGCCAGCGTGCGAGTGCTGACCTTTCGCGCCCGCAAGAAGCTCAAGCGCATCCTAGTCCCGGGAGAGGACACCAGTTCATGAAGCCCGTTCGCCGAGCACGCGCACTGCACGAGAATTCTCGGGATGCTGTGCGAGATGCGCTCACGCAGGAGTTCTCTCGGGAAGTCGAGGCGCAACGGGACCAGGTCCCCAGTGCCCACTCGGTTCTGTTGGTCGCTCAATTCGAAGCGCAGATCCGGCGGCGCTCTCGGGCTGACGCGCTCTTGGCGTGGACTCGTCCGTTAATGCTCAGTTCAGTCGCCGGACTGCTCGCATTCTGGTGGAGTCACGTCGCGGCCGCACCACCAGAACTCAACCTCGTGACTGAGCCGTGGGTGCAAGCCATCGGACTGGCTGCACTATTGTTTGCAATGGCGTATGGCTGGACTCGGATGTTGTTGCGGACGGGCTGACTAATCGCACAACTCTGGCTTCGCTGCGAGTTCTCCGCCCCGTACTGCAACGCCTAGACCAGCGTTCATGGCTTGCCGTCATAGATATTGGCTCTCGCCTCTATAGCAGCACAGCGGCCCATGATGTCACCAAACCTCTCCTCGTCACCGAGGAGCATCCCGTCACCGAGCATCCTGCCGTAGTCGTCGGCAAGCACGCCGCGTGCCGCACCGGTCGGAACGAGTTGCAAACTGCCCGTTACCGCCGCTTGATAGTCGATCCAACTGCCACCCACATCCTTCTCTCTGAAGAAGACCGACTTGTGCTGTGCGACGGCTCGTGCGAGCTTGCGGTCGGCCAGCGCTGTTTCGGCGTAACCGCCATCGTCCAATCGAACCAAGTCGTGCCAGTGCCTAGAAAGCCGGTCGCCGCGCCCGCGTTCCCGCTTGCAGAAGACGTGCATGGCAGTGGCCTTCTCCCAGAACGTACGCTCGGCCAGCATGACAGATGGCGACGCGGCGGGAAACTCAAGGTCGGGCAGGTGTAAGGACGCATCGCAGACCACGGCACGCTGCTTCCATGGCTCGCCGGTCGAACGCGCGCCAAACTCTAGCTTCACTTCGGGTTTGACGAATCCGTAACCATCAAAGAGCGGTGTATAGCCAATGAGAATCCGGTCAGCATCCGCACGCACCTCGGCATCCCAACCACTCGCGATTAGACGTTCTTGGATCACGGGCAATGCATCTTCCTTAGTCCACTCCGCCAATCGAGCCCGGATCGTCCGCGTCCAGCGCTGCTCCTGACTGCGCGTGGGAGGAATTGGCTCTTCGTCATCGCTTGCGAACTCAGGCGCGAAGGCCCGAATGTCGTAGGTGATGTCAATGTCCTCAGAAAAGCGCCGGACCACGTCGTAGGCCTTTGAGAGTGACGTGCCTCCCTTGAACACTAGGTCGTTGGCAAATGGTGCCGAAAACAGAATGCTTAATGCCTGGACGACCCAGATGTCCTTTTCTAGCAAGTACGGCCTGCGCTCGCACCGGGCCGCGGCGATCCTGAGTGCATATCGACGGTCGTCGGCCGAAAGGGATGGGAACCACGTCTCAGGCATGGGCCACCAACCGACTGATTGGCTGTGCAAGCCACGCGGGCAACACCGCACGGACGCTAGCGAGTTCCGCAAGGTCCTCCGCCGAAATCCGAGGCGCCAGCCGCTCCAACGCGTCCTCGACTTCTAGGGGCCCCAGCCAATCGAGAGCCCGCACGATCGTGCCGGCGAGCCGATTTGGCGCGACCAGTTGCCAGCGCGGAGCATGTCTCAACACCACCGGCTGGCCGTCACTCCTGAGCTTACGATCGGGCCCGGAGGTCAGGTAGACCAGCCGTATCGGCACCTGCGTCGTGAGCCCGAGTACATTGGCAGCGCCGCCGCCGCAAGGGACTATGACCTCGCCCCACAGCTCCCCGAGCGCTGGGATCACTTTCTCGATGGCAGGCGAACATTTGCCAAATCGTGTCTCAATCGGTCGCAAGTAGACACCCTGATAGATACGCATGAGCCGACCGCGGCGAGCAAGCCGGGACAACGCTTGGTCGACCGCCGCACGGGTGCCTAGATGCAACAATGCGCTTGGGCACAGGGGTGTGCCCTCCGGCAGGGTTGCCGCGTATTCTTCAATCTGACGAGGCAGGCTGGGCATTATGATTGCTCCAATTGATGTCAGAAATATTATAACAAAACTGACTGATTCATGAACGGTTGGGAAATCCCCCAAGAAATCGCGCCTGACAAGATAGCGAACATCGCCGAATGGTGCCCGGTCTCTGCCAATGCTATCCACGGGTGGCTGAGGTGGATGTTCAGGGACGGTGTCTGACGGGAGTGCCCCAGATTGCTCCTGCCGCCCCGGCGGGTCGCCTTGTGCGTATGATGGGAATTACGCCGGAGCACCCGGATGTCCTTTATCCACGAAGATTTCTTACTCCAGACCGAGCATGCCAAGCGGCTGTATTACGGCTATGCCAAGGACCAGCCAATCCTTGACTATCACTGCCACCTGCCGCCACAGGATGTGGCGTCCAACCGCCAATTCCGAAACCTATTCGAGATCTGGCTCGAGGGCGACCACTACAAGTGGCGCGCCATGCGGGCCAACGGCATAGGCGAAGCCTATTGCACGGGCGAGGCGGACCCGCATGACAAGTTCTTGGCGTGGGCCAAGACCATGCCGCACACCCTGCGCAACCCGCTCTACCACTGGAGCCACCTTGAGCTCAAGCGCTACTTCGGCTTCGATGGCCTGCTCGACGAGTCCAATGCCGAAGAGGTCTGGCAGCATTGCAACGACCTGCTGGCAACCGACGACCTGAGGGTATTCGGCATTCTTCGCCAGTTCGATGTCAGAGCGCTCTGCACTACCGACGATCCGACAGACAGCCTGTCGCACCACCAGGCGATCACCGCATCGGATCTTGAGACCAAGGTCTATCCCGCCTTTCGGCCCGACAAGGCACTGACGGTGAATCAGCCAGACACGTTCAACGCTTGGGTCGCAAGGCTGGAACAGGCTGCCGACCACGAAATCAGTTCTTTCCAGCACTTCATGGAAGCGTTGGAACAGCGGCACGACTTCTTCGACAAGATGGGCTGCCGCCTATCAGACCACGGCCTTGATCACGCCTTCTGCGACTTTCCGGCAGAGTCGGCCGCGAAGAGCATCTTCGATGCTGCGCGGCGCGGGATCGCAGCTTCTCCGGAAGAGCACGGCCAGTTCGCCGCCGTCATGATGCTGCGATTCGGCCAGCTCGATGCAGCCAAGGGCTGGACCAAGCAGATGCATCTCGGCGCCCGCCGGAACAACAATTCGCGCGGATTTCGCACCTCCGGCCCGGACACAGGCTTCGACTCAATCGGAGACTGGGCCCAAGTCGACGCCCTCGGACGGTACTTGGATCGCCTCGACCGCGAGGATGCGCTTCCGCGGCTGATCCTGTACAACAACAATCCGAACGACAACTACACGTTCGCGACCATGCTGGGCAACTTCCAAGATGGGAAGATCCCGGGCAAAATGCAGTTCGGGTCGGGCTGGTGGTATCTCGATCAGAAGGAGGCCATGGAGTGGCAGTTGAACTGCCTGTCCAACGTCGGGCTGCTGTCGCGCTTCGTGGGCATGCTGACGGACTCGCGGTCTTTCATGTCCTATCCGCGCCACGAGTATTTCCGGCGGGTGCTGTGTAACCTGCTCGGCAATGACATGGCCAAAGGCGAGATCCCCGACGACGAAGAACTCGTTGGTGATCTGGTACAGCGACTGAGCTTTCGGAACGTCCGTGACTATCTCAGGCTCGCAGGTGTCTAGCTTCCACCACCCAGCGATGGCTCCGGCTAGGTCGCGGGCTGACACATCATGATCACGCGCCGGACGTTCGCAACTTCGCTGGTCGCCGCAGCGTCTGGTACCGGCCTAGGTTGTGGTCGCGGGCCGCAGCTCTCGGGCAACGGCCGCCGGGTCGTCGTACTCGGCCTAGATGGTCTTGACCCAAAGATCATCCAAGCCCTGATGGATGAGGGGCGGGCGCCGAACTTTCGCAAATTGGCGGCGATGGGCTCATTTCACAAGCTCGGCACCACCATGCCGGCTCTGAGCCCAGTGGCGTGGAGCACTTTCATCACCGGCACGGATCCCG
>Ga0209021_1002923_pt1 | contig 14295 bp, 7 predicted proteins | sample PinacodermFT_FD_187299 | JGI IMG/M metagenome (GOLD analysis project Ga0209021, IMG submission 187299) | Host-associated microbial community of the marine sponge Aplysina aerophoba from Gulf of Piran - sponge pinacoderm, lysed by freeze-thaw... | ecosystem: Host-associated > Porifera > Sponge >... | reverse complement strand
ACCTCGTTGATCGGTCGTTCTGCGTTGACCAGGCGTGTGACCGATGTCCGCACCCGCAACTTGCCCTGCTGCCACAGGTGTTGGTACGCCCGGAAGCCAGCCGCCGATTGACTGCGATCGGTAACGCTTGTCAGCCCGGCCTCGCTATACGCCCGCTGCATTGCGGCCAGCGCGGCAACCATTTCGCCGTGGCTTTGAACGCGCGTTTGCAGCAGCGGTGCCACCAGCTGGCGTGCACCGATAATCAGGCCGGTGGGCTCGCCTGCGCTGTTGCGGAGCAGCTTACCGTTGGACGGATCCAGGGTCTCAGCGGAGATCCCAGCCATCTTGAGGGCTGCCGAATTGAGAACCGCGGCATAGCCGTTGTCGAGCATCACGGCGCGATCCTTGGAGTACCCATCGATCTCCCAGCGATCCGGATAGCGGCGCTCCCGGAGGCGGGTGGAATACACTTTCGGAACAAAGATCAAGCCCTGTCCGGGAGGCTGCGCTTCGATGTATCGCCGCACCGCCTCGAAACTCTGCAATACGGGGATCTCGCCATCTGCTTCAGCCAGCGCCGCCCTGATGGGATGGACATGGCTGTCGATGAGCCCGGGCAGCACCGTCTTGCCCCGGAGGTTCACCTGGCGCGTGCGCGGCCCGGTCTTGCGGCCCACAATCTGGGTCGTGCCGACATCCAAGACGCGTCCCGAGGAGACGGTCATGGATTCGACCACGGGACGCTCGTCCCACATGGTGATGATCTTGCCGTTGTAATAGAGCGTGTCGGCGGGGCCAGCCGGAATATCACGCTGCGGAGGCCACAGCTGAGGCCGTGCCACCGTACCGACCAGCAGCAAGAGCATGAGCAGGCGCATCGCCGCAATCGTACTCCGCCAACGGAAGCAGCACGCCTCCCGGCACCCAGCTCGCCTCGCGAGGCGGATAGCCGACGCTACCAAGTCGGATCGCCTGGGCGGCCAACCATCGGCTCGCCTTCAACATATCCGAGCGAGGCCAGAAAGCGGTCCATGTGCCAGACGGTACTGGTGTACGCGGCACGGCTGCGGCTGTAGTTGAAAAAGCCGTGCGGGCGGCCATCGTAGCCGACCAGCTCGCAACGGTTGCCAACATTCTTCATCGCATCGCAAAATGCCTCGGCCGTCTCGAATGGAACCGTCGTGTCGGCCCTGCCATGGAAGACGATCGTCGGCGGATCACTCGCGTCAACCTGCTGTAATGGCGAGATCGCTTTGATACTCTCGCCGCCACGTTCGAATCTGGAGGAAAGATCCGTGACCGGGTTGAACAGCAGCAGCGCGTTGGGTTTGGAACTGATGGACGTGTCCTCGCCCTTCGCTTCGAGCCCGTCAATCACGCCCGTAGTAGCGGCTACATGACCACCAGCGGACCCGCCGCCAGCCGCAATCCGGTTGGGATCGACACCTAGTTCCGCAGCGTGCTGGCGAACCCAACGTACCGCGGACTTGCCATCGGCGACACACTCCGTCGGCGTGGTGCCATGGCTGCCCCGCGTGCGGTACTGGGCGCTGATGGCGACCATGCCGCGCGAAGCCAGATAGCGGCTCTGAGGGAAGAACTGGGTCGGAGTGCCGCCAACCCAGCCGCCGCCAAAAAAGAACACCGCAGCCGCGCGCTTGTCGCTGACCTTCCAGCCCTCGGGCAGGAAGACGTGCAACTCCAGCGGGTCCTTGTCAAACTCCTTGAAGACAACTTCCTTGTCCGGCTTGAACTCGCGCTGCTGTGCGAAGGAAGCAGCACTGGCAAAGACAAGCATGCAGGCGAGGGCGCGCAGTTTCATCGCATCAAGTCTAGCACTAGGCTCATCCGCAATTGTGCCAGTCAGCCTAGCACGTCAGCCTTGCCGAAACGAGGCAGCCTAAGACTGTTCGACCAGTCACCCGGAACGGCGAGTAAGCAACCTGCACCCGACCGCACAGGCCCTTCGGTAGTGCGCACGGCTCGGCGACATTGCGACTGTCGTGGCACCCCGGAATCACGTTCAGACAGGGCTACCGGTGCTACGCGGGGCTCGTGCGATCCGTAGCGTCGCAGGCCAGATCCAGCGGCCATGAGCAGGATCCGATTCCGGGCGGGGGAATCTGGTGCGACAGGATGGCCGTTCGAGCATTCTCATATCCTTGGTCCGCTCTCGAGCTGTTGCCGGAGCCTTTCGACGCGTCGCCGGTTGACTCCGAAATCCCAGAACGGTGCGAGCCGTGACGCAGCGCGCACGTGGATCACTCGCTCCGCTGGGAACAGACAAAACTCCATGTCGTCGGGATATCCGAACCGGGTTCGGCGTACGACATGGAGATAGCTGTCCGTTTCCGTGACGACCTCTGTGCGTGGCATGCAGAGCACGAGGGCCTTCAGTCGACCGAAATAGACGGCGGCGTCTCCCGATACGGCGAAGGGCTCAACGCGGGTGAGGCGCGAAGCGTCGTCTCGGCTGCATACGCATTTCGGCCACCACGGGCAGGGAGAGAGTTGCCGGGACGCGACATCGGCTTGCCTAGTCCTCGTCATGCCATTGGTGCAGACAGCCCAAAACCAACCATAGCGAAGATTCGCCGGATGCTACCGGGGCACGCCCTGTAGGCGCAGACCAATGGCCGCGTACTGCTGATGTAGGGCGACAAGCACTACTCGTACTTGGCCACGAACGACGCGCCGGGCTCGTCCACTAGGGCATGAATCGAGTGACTGATCTCGGTCTCGATGGCATCGCCAGCAGCCGTGCGGATACTGATGCCGGTCATCATCTGCATGACGGGGCTGAGATCGTCCACCACGATCCGGACGGTCTTGCGATCTGGCAGCAGCGTGGCGGACCGTACCGTCATCTCCTCGACTCCCTGGTCGCCATTCAGCTTCCAGCGGTCAGAGCCGTAGCGGCTGAGCCACTTGTAGTTCCAGCGCTTCGCGCGGTAGTTGGCGGGATCTTCGGCGCTCACCGGATCTAGCTCGTGCAGGAAGGAGACATCGATGCCCTTCTTGCTGACATGCAGTTCGCTCGGAACCAGCACTTTGCCGCCCGTGAATCGCGCACGATAGAATCCGCCCACCGCCTTGCGCTTGGTGCCCCAGCCATACAATCCCACCAAGTACAGGTTGCCATCGCTCTGGCGGAAGTCCGGCCGCATCAGGCCGGAATCGAAATCGACGGGCAGTTCAACAGCGCCACCCTGCACGTCATCGCCGATGTTCTCCATCAGCACCAAGAAGATCTTGCCCCGTCCGAACGACGAATGTACCAGGTGCCCCTTGAACGGCCCCCATTTGTCCGATCCGATCCACGCTTGGCCAGCGCCGGAATTGTCTACCGAGATCGGAAGCCAGGTGATCGGATTGTCATAGGTGGTCCGGTCGCCGATGCTGCCGCCCCACATGTAGCCATGGAAACTGCCCGGCGAGCAGAGATTGACGCGAGTGGAAGGAATCCAGTGGCCCTCTTGGTCGGAGGTCGTGATCTCGCCATTCGGGCCGACGGCGACTCCGTTGGGAACGCGGAAGCCTGTGCAGACAACTTCCAAGTTCTTGCCGTCCGGGTCCATCTTGAAGATCACCCCGTGGTGCTTGACCTTGGCGGGCAGGGCGTGACGAGCCGCTTTCGCAAAGTAGAAGTTGCCTTCCCTGTCCCGGTCGAGATCAAAGGTGAACTCGTGGAAATGGTGCGTGACATGGAACTCGTTGTTGAAGTTCTCGTAGTAGTCGGCCTGCCCGTCTTGGTTCAAGTCGTGCAGAACCGTGATTTGATCCCGGTCCAAGACGTACACCTTGCCGTCCACGACTTCCAAGCCCTGAGGCATGTGGAAGCCCACCGCATAGCGACTCCACGTGAGCTTGTCCAAGTCCTCGTCGACACCGTCGACGATCCAGATATCTCCGGACCATGTCGCTACGGCCGCCCGATCATCGTCGAAGAAGGCGAAGTCGGTCGGTCGGAACCACGAATTCCACGGATTGTCGAACGGCAGGGTGATCTCGTCCACCGTCCACGCGCCGGTGCCAGCACCTAGGCGCCCCTGCGTTTCGACGGTCCTGCGATAGGTGCGCGGACCGCCGCGAGTGTAGGGCTCGAGCCGCTCGGGCCGGGGGGCTTCCCGCAACGCACCAGCGAATGCACCTAGCCGCTCGGAACGCACATCGGCGTAGTAGAGCGTGAAGCGCTGCGTCTCGCCAGACCGGGGAATGCTCAGGCGAACTTCGCCCGCCGCCGACAGATCCCATCTGGCCTTCTTGCCCAGACCGGCAACACCGATGGCGGTGCCCTCGTCGCTGCCGAGATGCACGAGGTGTTCAATCGCCGGCCCATTGCTCTGGTTGAGTTTCTTGAGCGAGAGCTGACGGGCTTGCCCATCTGGCACGGCAGCCACTTCGAGCAAGAGCGCTTCCGTCGTAGGGCCGACCTCAAAAGTCCGTGTTAGCGCCTCAACGCCCCAATCGGTCTCGAGGCCCGGCAGTTCGAGCACGTTGGCGTCGCCCACGCTGTATTCAAGCACCACCTTGTCGCCAAACATGTAGCGTCCCTTGTACTTGGCCCAATCTGTCGGCAGCGGGCCAAAACCCTCGGGGCGGGGGTCGGCGAAGCTGCCGTCGCGCGCCCAACCCGGCGCGACCGGGGTCTCAAAGACCGGCTCGCCGTCCAAGTGGGGGTGCGGTCCATGCCTCCAGTCATAGACCGTGCCGGTCAACACGTATCGGGGACCGTTCCAACCGGCCGACATACGCAGCAGTTCGGTGTCGAAAATCACCCCGGCCCGGCGGTCGGCCTCAAGCATGACGGCGTGGGACTTATAGCTGATGTTGTCGCCGGGCTGCTTGTCTGCCCGCGGATCTTCCGGCTCCTTCACAGTCGCGCTGGCCGAGATCACCGGGCCATAGTCCATGTGCAGCCAAGGCTGCTCCTCGCGCTTGGTGCTGTCGTCGAACCGCGTGCTGGCGAAGGGTGCGCCTTGGTCGATCCAAGCGCGCAGGATGCCGATCTGTTCGGCAGTCAGCGGGCCGCCCGCCGGCGGCATGATCAGATTCTCTTCCAGTCCGGCGACAAGGTGGATCAAGCGGCTGTTCGCACTGTCGCCTCTAACGAAACCGGGCTTGCCGGAATAGCCGCCGCGCTCGGCGGACTTCCCGCGCCACAGGCTATAGCCGTTCATCGCGGCATCGTCGCCGTGGCAGGCATAGCAGTGCTGGACGAAAATCGGATCGACATCCTGCATGAAATCGATCTTGCGGTCGACAGGTGGCGGCAGTTCGGCGGCGGACGAGAACTGGGAAGTTCCGGCTAGAGCGAGCAGAATGGCAGCGCTCAAGGTCAAGCGAGGTCGGAGCGACATATTGAATCGCCACTATTGTAGGTGGGCGGCAGAATAGGTTGCCGAGCCGCGTATTGGAGTGATGGCGGTTGATTGGACGGCCCGTCACAGACCTAGCCCGGTAAATGCGACGCTGGGAACTACTCGGAATGGATTTCCGCCAGCCCGCATTCAAAGTGCGCAAGCAAGCGGGCCGACCGGGCGTTCGAACGGTCGATCAAGGCCATCGACTCGCACTACTATTCCCTCGTCACCCATGTGTTGGTCCCTTCTGTGGATTCCCGTCAGTTCGCCATTGCTGTGCTCCTCCCAGCCCAACGACGACCAGCCAGTCTCAATGTCCGAGATGTTGGCACCACCTTAGGCGCTCTGCCACTCCTGGTGTGGGGAACGCGTTACAGGAATTGATGGTGCCCGAGTCCTTGGCAGGAAAGGGCCGGCCGGACCTCCTCGCGCTGAAATTGGAAGCGATAGCGGGCCAGCCTAGCCGGTTGTGGGCAGAATCCCGCTGTAGTTGATCGACGCAGCGCAGGTCAAGGCAAGCAACCTATTGTTCGGTGGACCGACGCTGTATGTAGCTGAGCGCAGCGCGAGCAAGCAAACCGGACCGGGTTTCGCCTCCCCGCGCCGCCGCCTCGTCCACGATTGCCAAGACGCGGGACGGTACTGTGATGTTGATCCGCTTGGTCTTGCTCGACAGCTTGGAGACATCGACATTCACAAGCGCCCAGATGCCGCCCTTGTAATTCTCGCTCGCTTGGTGTGTCTCGAGCGATTCCCTTGCAGGTATGGACTCCCCGTCCATCAACAGCCCCTCCAGATGGCAGGCAATGGCCTCTTGAGCAGATTCGATGGCATTCTCAAGCGTATCGCCGGCCGAAAAGCAGCCCGGCAGGTCCGGTACGGCAACCCCGTAACCGCTCTCGACATCTTTGTGAATCACAACCGCGTATCGCATATCAGCGATCCTCCCATTTCCAACTGGCTTGTCGGTAGATGGCGCGCAGAGTACCGATGGGAATCTCCTCGCTGGGTTGCTTCATGGTGACCCGTCCAGGCTCTTCTGGATGCACAAACTGGGGGTGGCTACCGCGCACATTCCGCAAAACCCAGCCATCCAGCTTCAGTCTCTGAATAACCTCTGCACCTCTCATTATACGTATTATACACACCCTGGTGCTCTGAGTGGTTACGTCAGGATCAACGGCGTCTCGATTCAGCTTGCGATACTGGCGAGCTCGGCGGCTAGTTCCCGCAAGCCGATTACCTCAACGTTGGAGGTCCGGCTGTAGCGTTGATGGCCGGGGTACACGACGAAAGATCTCTCCGGCGACAAGTCCTCTCTGGCATTGTGAAAGCCCTTCGTCAGCGAGGGTGCAAGACTAAACTTCACTTCTATCGCCCAGCGTCGGCCGTCCGGAAACTCCAGCACCAGGTCTGCCTCGGCCCCGGCGGCAGTCCTGTAGTAGCTCGCCAAGGTCCGGTCCGGAGATGCCGCCAGTAGGTTCTCGATGACGAATCCCTCCCAACTCTGGCCGACCACCGGATGGCCGGCCAATGCCTCGAAATCGTCTAGAGAGAGTAGTGCGTGAACCAGCCCGCTATCGCGGACATACACCTTCGGCGACTTGACGAGGCGTTTCCCGACATTGGCGAGCAGCGGGGGAAGACGGCGGACAAGCAGCAGACCCGCTAATACGTCGATGTATCGGGTCACGGTCTGATAGCTCGTTCCCAACGCACTCGCCAGACGCGACGCATTCAGGATGCCTCCTTGGCTATGTGCGAGCATCGTCCATAGTCGTTCGAGAGCGGCCGCAGGCAGGCGAGGCCCGAAGGCGGCCACGTCGCGCTCCAGATAGCTCCTGATGAAGTGCTGTCGGATCTCGAGGCTGGTTGCATTGCTTGGCGCTAAGAGACTGTCCGGATATCCGCCCCGAACCCACAGCTGATAAAGGAAGTTCACCCCAGGTTCAGTTTCAAGGATGTCCAGCGGAGCTAGGTCCACATAGGCAATCCGCCCGGCGAGAGTTTCGCTCGACTGACGCAGGACATCGACCGAGGCTGAGCCAAGAACTAGGAATCGACCGGTTCGCAGCCCCTTGCGGCGGCCGCGGTCGATTATGCCTCGCAGATCACTGAATAGGTCCGGCACTCGGTGGATTTCATCTAGGATCACTAACCGGTCCTCATACCTCTCAAGGAACATCCTCGGTTCCTGTAGCTTCTGTCGGTCGGTGCGGTCTTCCAGATCTAGGTAGACCGCGTTCACCTCGTCTCCGATCTCTCGCGCGAGAGTTGTCTTGCCAACCTGTCGCGGCCCGGTCACCGCGACTGCGGCCTGAAACGCGAGCGCATCGCGTATGACTTTCTCCGCCCTGCGGGCAATCATACCTGTATATTATCCAACACTTGGATGATATACAAGAAAATAATGAGAATCCGTGAGGCCTAACAATCGCTTTCCTGAGATCTTTATCGAACCAGCCGTTTGGACATGTTGTGGTTGGCTCCCCAATTTATCAGACGATCGCATACTGTGCGTCGCCGGTCTCGCGGTGAAGTGCCCGTCATCGGCCGGTCTTGCCGATGACTCCTTCGCGATGCGCATAGTTCGGGTCCAATCCCGCCTCGTTGCGATCAGAAGCGTGCTTCGTTTAGCTGCCAATAAACCTTGCTGGTCTTGAGGGATTCCCTGGGCTTCGCGAGATCCCACGGGATGCTGCCATCCTCGTCCCGCGCTTCCAAGTCGGCTCCCGCGGCGACGAGCGCCTCGATGACCGCTGGGTGCTCGCTGAACCCAGCCGCAACATGCAGAGGCGTCAGGCCACTCTCGAGCCGCGCTTCCAAGATGGCTCCCGCGGCGACGAGCGCCTCGATGACCGCTGGGTGCTCGCTGAACCCAGCCGCAACATGCAGAGGCGTCCAGCCATTCTCGATCCGCGCTTCCAAGTCGGCTCCCGCGGCGGCGAGCGCCTCGATGACCTCTGGGTGCTCGCTGGCCTTGGCCTCCCTGACTCCGATGGAGCCTTCCGAGTTGATGACGGTCTTGGCAGTCTCCGCCACCAGCTTGTCACGCTCGATATCGGTCTTCCCGAGGGATTCCTGCACCTCTGTGGTTGTGACGATCCACTGGCGGAGCTTCTCCAGGTTCTCGGCATCCTCGTGATTCATCAAGGCTTTGTGGTACTTCTCCATCGCCTCGGAGCCCATCTCTCTCGCGCGCGCTGTTTCAGGGGAATGCTCTTCGTATGCGCCGCCGAGTACTTTATCCGTTTCAAAGTCTCGGACGGAATCGATGTTGCCGTACTGACGTTCCGTGACAGCCGCAACGTGCAGAGGCGTCATGCCAAGCCCGCTCCGCGCTTCCAAGTCGGCTCCCGCGGCGACGAGCACCTCGATGACCGCTGGGTGCTCGCTGAACCCAGCCGCAACATGCAGAGGCGTCCAGCCAAGCCCGGCCCGCACGTTTGGGTCGGCACCCGTCGCTAGACAGTCGAGAACGTTGTTCGGGCTTGCAATCTCGAAAAACCGCGCGTTAGGCCAATCCCCACAATCCACACCGGTATCGGCACTACTAGCACCAGGAGAAAGCACAAGGACGATTTGAGCGAGACTAACAAGCATCAAGCGCATTGCAACCCCCAGAAACATCAAGGCCACAGAATAACGGTCGACACTAGGTGGATTCAAGCACGGTTGCTGACCTACGCAATGATCTCGTTGACGACTCTCCCATGCACGTCCGTCAAGCGGAAGTCACGCCCCGCGTACCGGTAGGTCAGCTTGGTGTGGTCTAGCCCCAGCTGGTGCAGCATCGTTGCGTGCAGATCGTGCAGGTGGACTCGATCCTCGACGGCCACGCCATGCTCGTCGCACTTTCCGAACCGCATCCCGCCCTTGATTCCGCCTCCAGCCATCCACATGGTGTAGCCGCGATTGTTGTGGCGTCGGCCATCGCTCTTGTCGTTCTGCTCGTAGCTGGAACGGCCGAATTCCCCGCCCCAGACGATCAGCGTCTCGTCGAGCATGCCGCGCTGCTTCAGATCGGCGATCAGAGCGGCAATCGGCTTATCCGTGGCGCCGGCCGTATCCGAGAGCCTCTTGCGCAGGTTGTTGTGATGGTCCCAGCCGCGATGCCCCAACTCGATGAAACGCACGCCCTTCTCGGCCATGCGCCTCGCCAGCAGGCACTGCGTGCCGAACGTCCGCGTCTCCTTTGCATCGAGGCCGTACATCTCGCGCACGCTCTCGGGCTCGGAACTCAGGTTCATCGCCTCCGGCACGGCTGATTGCATCCGAAAAGCCAATTCGTATGACTGGATCACGCCCTCCACCTGATCGTCCTGGTCGGTCCGATCCAGCAGGCCGCGATTCAGTGCTTGCACGTAGTCGAGCTGTCGGCGTTGCGCTTCCAGATCCATGGTCGCGTTGCGGATGTTCTGCACAGGCTCTTGGCCCTCGGCGATGTTCAGCCGCGTGCCCTGATAGCTAGCAGGCAGGAAAGCCGAGCCATACAGAGCCGAACCGCCGACCGGTGGCGGATTCATGGTTACGAACCCGGGCAGGTCTTGGTTCTCGGTCCCCAACCCATACACGGTCCACGAGCCAATCGACGGGCGCACGAACGTGATGCTGCCCGTGTGGGTGAAGATCGTCGCCTGCGGATGCGCCGGCGAATCGGTGTGCATGCCGTTGAGCAGGCATAGCTCGTCGGCATGCTCCCGCAGGTGCGGAAAAGCATCGGAGATCGGCAGCCCGCTCTCGCCGCCTGGCTGGAAGTCAAACACCGGCGCCAGAATCTTCCCGCCCTGCGTGCCAATCGTTAGTTTCATCTCCGATTGCTTGCCGGCATACTTGACCACATCGGGGTTGTAGTCAAACGTGTCGTGCTGGGTCGGAGCCCCCTGCATGAACAGGAAGATCACCCGCTTGGCTTTCGGCTCGAAGTGCGGTGCCTTCGGCAACAGCGGATTCTGGCTGCCATTGGCACTTAGCGACTCGAGGGCAGCAAGGCCTGCAAACGCCGTGTAACCGAACCCGGCTGCCGCGTGCCTCAAAAAGCCCCTGCGGTTCTGGAAGATTGCTGACATAGCTGTGCTCCTGAATCTCTCCCCTCAGTTGCGGAAACGAAACTCCGCGCTGTTGTAAAGCGCGTGGTAGATGCGGGTCCACGCCTCGTGGACCGGACTGGACGATGTCGCTAGCATGTGCGAGCCCGAACTATCGCCGCCAGTTTGCGAGCTGTACCAGCTCCGCATGTTCTTGCGGATCTGCCCTCGTTCCTTGGGATCGATCCTTTGCCCGAGAGCGGCTTCCAACACTTGGTACCCCAGCGCTGAGTCTAGTCCGCCCTCCGCGGTCACAAAGGCACCTCTCATGGCAGCGGCCGAATCGGTCGCGCCTGGCTCGGCCGATGCAACGGACTGCATTGCGGCTGACAGCTCTTTGGGGTCCGGTTCGCGATCTAGCGCGGCCGCTAGCATGTTCTCTAGCCAAGCTCGAGCCGCCGCCCTGCCTGCCGCTTTGGCCTCGTCCGACTCAAGTGCGCGGGCGATCTCACGAACGCGCCCGACTGCCCGATCTTCCTCGGCCGCGCTAGGATCCCTAGACAGAACTTGTCGGAATGCGTAGCGGGCGCGATCCCGATCCCGCGCATGTGCGGCAATCAGCCGCTCGGCCGCAATTAAGGCGTTAGAGCGGACGAAGCTGCCATTCATCAGGAGCAGCGCTTGACTGGGACTGGTAGTCACGTCGCGCACGCCGTGCGTCTCGCTGGGCTCGGGGAAGTCGAACGCCTCGAACATCCGGCTGGCGAGGTTGCGCACGACAGGCACGAACACGCTCCGATACGGATCATCGAACTCCCACGCCCGCAACTGCCTGTTGCCGGGATTGAGAATCTGGCTGCGGTCAAAGCTCACTACTGGCGAAGGGGGAGCCGTATCCAATTCCAATACACCGCTGACATAGAGCACCGAGTCTCGCACCGACTCGGCTTCCAAGCGGCGGAGGTTGGCGCGCCAGTTGAAGTCGTTGTCCGGATCCTTCGCGAAGTTGTCGTCATCAACTTGCGTCGAGAGCTGGTAGGTGCGGCTCAGGACGACTTCGCGGACGAGGCTCTTGACAGACCAGCCGCTGTCCACAAAGCGCACGGCTAGGTAATCCAGCAGGGCCTGATTGGTTGGCTGCCGTCCGGATGAGCCAAAATTGTCGACCGTGGCAACGATGCCCTTGCCCGTCAACTGGTGCCAAACGCGATTGGCCATCACCCGGGCTGTCAACGGGTTGTCTGATCGAGTCAGCCATTCCGCGAGTTGCAGCCGCCCGCTCTCAGCTGGCCCAATCTGAGGGAGCTGCTCGTCGGGTGGGTACAGCACCTGCACGAATCCGCGGTCGACCGGATCGCCGAAAGTGTGGGGATCACCGCCGATGTTGACTCGCATCGCCTGCGGCTCGGCCGCCTCAACCACGCCCATCGCCAAGTTTTCCGGCACCGGCAGCTTGCTGAGTTCGCGGGCAAACTTGCGACATTCGACCCTGTCCCGCGCCTCTTCGGCGGCCTGCAACTCGCCCCACAGCCGCTCGCGCTCCGCCCGCACCTCAGCGGCGTCTCCCGTCGAAAAGTCGGGTATCCCATCCAACTCCACCATTTTCTGGACGCGGAAGTAGCCCGCGTTGAAGCGCGGACGGCGCCGCAGGCCATTGCGCAGCTCGGTGCTGCGGAAAATACCCGCCAGTGCGTAGTAGTCCTTCGTCGGGATCGGATCGAACTTGTGATCGTGACAGCGAGCGCACCCGACGCTCAGCGCCAGCACTGAGCGCGTCGTGGCGTTGATCATCTCATCGGCGATATCCATGTCGAACTGCTTTGCGTCGGGCTCGTTGAGATCGTGCGCTCCCAGAGCAAGAAACCCTGTCGCGATCTGATTCTCCACCCGCTCCTCGGAATTGCTATACGGAAGCAGGTCTCCGGCGATCTGTTCCTGCACGAAGCGGTCGAAGGGTTTATCGTCGTTGAATGCGCGGATGACGTAGTCGCGATAGCGCCACGCCATTGGGAACGGCAGATTACGCGTGCGGCCGATGGTATCGGAGTAGCGCACCACATCCAGCCAATGCCGCCCCCAGCGCTCGCCGAAGCGATCCGATTCCAGCAGCCGCTCCACCGCTTTGGAGTAGGCGCGGTCGCTGTTGTCGGCCATGAACGCTTCCAACTCGGCGACTGATGGCGGCAGGCCCGTCAGATCGTAGGTGACGCGCCTGAGCAAATCTGGCTTGCTTGCATCGGGAACTGGCTGCAGACCCCGATCCTCCAAAGCGGCCAGCACGAGTTGGTCGATGGCCCCGCGAGGCCATGCCAGATCACGCACTGCTGGAAGAGCTTGCTCGCGAGGAGCTTGGAATGCCCAATATTGCCTGCCCTTCTCTAGGTCGATACTGCTCACCTCCGTTGCGACCCTCTGCACCTCGCGCGGATCGGGTGCGCCCATCTCAATCCAAGCGGCGAAGTCTTGGACAACCTCGTCGGACAGCTTGCCAGTGGGCGGCATCTTCAGCGCTCCGTCGTAACGGAGGGCGTCGAGAATCAAGCTTGCTTCCGGATCGGATGGAACCACCGCGTGACCGCGTTGTCCGCCCTCGCGGATCCCGTCGCGCGTATCGAGGGAAAGCCCGCCCATGCGGGTCTTGGCTTCTGCGGAATGGCAGACGTAGCAATTCTTGGCGAGGACGGGCCGGATCTTGTTCTCAAAGAACTCCAGTCCTGCGGGGGTCGGGGCCGCACCTGCCACGCCAACTGAGGCGCACGGCAGGAATGCAACGATCCATACTCTCAAGACTCTCCGCATGTTGACATTATATGACGGTCAAGCGCTGACTGAATGGCTAATGGCCAGTCGATTCAGTGATTCGGGTTGACCGGGAGAGAATGGGTGTGAGGTGGCGGTTCGCTGAACGCGAACAGGCTCGCTGTCAACGCTGGCCGCGGTGTCGGGAGTCCCTCGTGCTGAGGCCCGGCTCAATTGGGCGGCTGCGATGGGATGGTTGGCCAGTCACCGCCTGATCGGCCGTGCGCCGGCACCAGTGCCCGAATCGTTCCATGACCACAGCAGAATCCATGGCCAAACGCACCAGACTATCCGCGCTGCCGGAGCAATGCCTCCAATTCCGCATTCCGCACCTCGAGTCGGCTCCGCGCTTCGACCTCGGCTTCGACTTGAGCACGGACGGTCGCAGCCTCGGCCTTGGCAGTCGCAGCCTCGGCCTTGGCAGTCGCAGCCTCGCCGTGGGCGGCTTCGATGATCCGGGGATTCTCCTCGATCCAAGCATATTCCCGCCCAGATTCCAAGCTGCGCAGCCGGAGGTTCGTGCCCTCGACCCGCAATGAGACGCCCAACTTAGCGCTGCACAGAGCACCGTCGGGCTCAGCGGCCACTTCCTCGTAGGACTGGCCCAACAATTCGTATCCCACCAATCGCCGTCCACGCTGCTGGATGTCCGGCTGGAACAGGAAGTACTCACCGATCCCCAGCCGTGCGTACAGGGCCACCTTCTCCACCGAATTACGAATTTCGCTCGATGGCGAAATCACCTCCAGCGCAAAGTCCGGGGGCTTGCCCTCCTCCCACAGCTTGTACACGCCCCGCTTGCCAAGGTCATGATCGAGTACCACGAAGATGTCCGGCGCGATGCTCGCAGCCGGGTTCCCAGGCTCGTAGTACAGGAACATATCGCCTTCCAACACCACATTGGCGACTCTGTCAAAGTGGTGCTGCAGGCCGAAGCGCACATTCATTATGGCGCGGGCTTGGATGGGGTTTTCGGGCAAGAAGCGACCGTCCGAGTCGGGATAGTACAGGTTGTCCTCGGCTGCAAGCGGTGCAGGTTCCGGTGCCACGACAGCAGTGTGCTGTGCGATGGTCTTGCGGTTCGCCATTTGCAGCCGACGGCAATCGTGTCGGCACGGATTAGC
>Ga0209021_1002921_pt1 | contig 14300 bp, 9 predicted proteins | sample PinacodermFT_FD_187299 | JGI IMG/M metagenome (GOLD analysis project Ga0209021, IMG submission 187299) | Host-associated microbial community of the marine sponge Aplysina aerophoba from Gulf of Piran - sponge pinacoderm, lysed by freeze-thaw... | ecosystem: Host-associated > Porifera > Sponge >... | reverse complement strand
AGTCAGTTGCGTCGCGGGTCCACCACCCCCAACGCGAGTTAGAGACCGAAGCGCCAAGATCCAAGGCAATCCAGTTCCCGGCCGGTTCCGACACGTTGTACAAGAGGGATAGGGAGCTCCCCAAGGTCACTGAGGACTGCATCGAGGCTGCCATCGCCGTCAAAGTCGGCAACTGCGGCTCCCTGGCATACACCTGGGTCGTAGTCGAATACAGCCAGTGCTCCGGCCAACGTCTCGCTCGGGTATCTGGAAGGCGTGGGTGCGTCTTCTGGAGTGAAGTCCATTCCCGAGACATGAACTGGCTCGAACCGAGTCTCGGCCTGCCACAATGCACCCAGCGGCAGAACACGCAGGTGCAACCAAAACCTCGCCTCGCGAGCCCATATCTGTTCCGTCGCTCTGACCATAGGTGAAATTGTGAGGTCTGGGGGAGCAAACCGACCTTCAATGTCCCCACCGCACGGTCCGCTCGCTATGCCAACATGAAGCTGAGCAGGCGATCGATGCTGGGACACAACATATTCAGCGTTCAGCGTATCCGCTGGGCGATGGCCAGCGCCATATTCCTGACCCTGCTAGCGGTCAACACCGCTGCCCAGATCGACCCGAGCGAGCTGGCGAATTCGGCACGTCAGGCAATGGCAGAGCGTAGATTCGGCGAAGCCGCAGAGATGTACTCCCAATTGGCCAGCAAGTTTCCGAATGAACCCACTTTGCTCGCCAATCTTGGCATGGCCCTACATTTCAGCGGCCAAGACACTGAAGCGATCCAGCCTCTCCGGAAGGCAGCACTAGCTCTGCCGTCATCGTTTCCGGCTCATTTTGCGCTGGGTGCCAGCCTGTCCCGGCTCGGTCGAAACAAGGAAGCAGTCGCTCCACTTCGAGAATCGACGCAGATCAATCCTCAGCACCCGTTCGCCCACATCCTGCTCGGAGAGGCGCTGGAGGCGGTCCGCGAGCACGCTCAGGCGGTAGTGGCCTGGAGAGCGCTTGGGAATGTTGACGAAACAAGTCCGTATGCCTACGCCGGCTTAGTCCGCTGCAACGAGGAACTGGCGTCGATTGCGATCGATCAGCTGCGGAAACGCGATCCCGAGTCTCCGTACATGCTGCGAATTCTTGGCCGGACAAGACTGGCTGCCCGGCAGTACCCGAGTGCGCTTTACTTGTTCAGAAGCGCGCTCGAACGGCAACCCGGCGTCCGTACGGTCCATGAAGCGGTGGCGTCCGTGTACGAGGGCGCCGGGCAACCCGAATGGGCAAGGATCGAGCGAGAGAAGGCAGCAACCTTGCCACGGCCGGACTGTGCCGCCACAGAATCCGCCGAGTGCAATTTCGCAGCTGGCCGGTTCGATCTCGCCCTCGCTCTGGGAGCCGATTCCTCGTCGGCGGACCTTTTCTGGGCCGCTAGGTCATACGCCAGCCTGGCCGAGCAGGCCTTCAAGAAGCTGACCTCCCTGCCCGAATCGATCGAGAAACTCACCCTGGTTGCAGACGTCTTCGCTTCCCAGGGGCAATACTCCAGCGCGGCGGATGCCTGCCGTCGAGCGCTTCAGATCAGCGACGGATCTGGCGAGTTGGAGCAGCAACTGGCGGAATTGCTATACCTCGCCAAACGCATCGATGAGGCACGACCCTTGTTGGAGCGCTTCTACGCCTCGAATCCAGACGACCCACGCTGGCCAGCAATGCTAGGCAGTCTGCTGGCAGAGGAGCAGGAATATGAGAAAGCGATTCCGCTATTGCAATCCTCTCTTGCCCTGCCCGGCACCCCAGCCTCGGTTCGGCTGGACCTAGGACGGTCCTATCTTGCGCTCGACCAGCCCGACGAAGCCTTGCCGCATCTGCAGTCCTCGGTCGGTCTCGATACCGATGGCAGCGTCCACTACCAATTGGCCCAAGCGCTCCAGCGCCTGGGCATGCGCGACCAAGCTCGGGAGGCACTTGTTCAATACCAAGCATTGGACGCCCGTCAACGGCAGCAAACCGAAGCGGGCGCTTCCTTGGACATCACTCCACCAGAGTAGGCGGCCCTCCCGCAGATAGCGTTGTCCACAGTCCCCGAGTTCGAGGCTGGACTTGTCAAGCTGCCCAATTCAAGGGTTTCCGGCGCGTTCCGGCGCTGTCGGCAGGCGGTCTGCGGCGCTAGGGGCGACTGCGATTGGGGCCCCATTGGGTGGCTTCGAGAAACGCGAGCAAATCCGCTAGCTGGCCTGTGCTCAACTGCTCGTCGAGTCCCGAAGGCATCAACGAGACCGTGCCGGGTCGGACCTCTTCGATCTCGGCACGGGGGATTCGGACCTGTTCGTCCGCGTTCAAGGCCAGCAGCAGATGCGTCTCGCTCTCCTCAATGGGCACACCGTTGATGCTCTCTGCTTCTGTCACGGCCACAATGGGCTCGTAGCTCCGCACAAAGCTGGCGCTGGGAAAGACAATCGCCTCGAGCAAGTCCCGGCGCTCGCGGATTTCTCCGATGCGGGTCAAGTCTGGCCCGATCCGGCCGCCCTGGTAGCCGATGGCGTGACACGACAGACAGGCGGTCTCGCTGCTGTTGAAGACCCCTTGGCCGCGCACGACATCGCCTTGCGGCAAAGCTGCGAGCAGTCCGTCGAGCCTAGCTCTCTGTTCCTCCAACCCTGCCACTCCCCCCTCGATCAGCGCATCCAGGGCGACACGCACATCTGGCGGGTAGCCTTCGACCGACGCTTTGAGGATGTCGGCGCGCAAATTGGCCAGCCCCGTTGCCTGCGACAGACCGTCGAGCAGGTTGATCCCGACTTCAGCATCGTCAGACTGACCAAATGCCTCTACGACCCGAGGCAGTTCCATCGGACCGATCTCGGGCAGCAGGCCGGCCAGACCCACGAGTTGGGCTTTGTCGAGCGGCACAGTGGCCAGCACCCTCGCGGCCGCCGCCCGCGCAGCTACCGGCTCGTCTGGCAAGACTTGACTCCGAGCCAATTCGAAGAGCGGCGGCTCGAGCGCTTCGAGCGACTCTCGTCCGGCATCCAGCGCCCGAACTCTCAAGCTGGGATCAATGTCTTCGTCGCGGGCAACCGCAAGCACTGCCTGATCCAAACTCGGCAGGGCCTGTTTCGGACGAGGCAAGCGGCGCACAGCCTGCAGACCGGCATCGCGAGTTTGCTCATGGCTGAGCGCGTAGGCGATGGCATCAGCCCAGTCGAGCGGCACCTCTTCAACGGGCGCGTTCGCCATTGCTGCCAATGCGGCCGTCTTTGCAGCCGCGGGAGCATTGCCCAGCACAGTTCTGGCCAGCAACGCCTGGATGGCTTCGTGACCGGAGAAATCGCTCAACTGCTGGAGCAATTCCTCGCTTCTTGATCCATCCAAGCCAGCCAAGCGTCGTCCCAAATAGCCGGCCAACTGCCCGCCCCACTCAGGGTGTCGCGAGGCAATCCATTGGGCGGCCTGCGCCTCTGGCTCGCTCTGCGAATCCAGCCGCGATAGCACGACGCTGGGCCCCAATGCTGCTGGGCGCATTTGATCCAGGGCGATCATAGCGGCCCGCCGGGTTCTCGCCGAAGCGGACTTGAGCCCCGCTCTAGTGCGGCTAGCATCTGCGATCTCGATCAGCGCATAGACCAACGAGTGCGTCAGCACCTCCCCTTTTGTCAATGCGACCGCCTCCAATAGTGGCGCCACAGCAGCCGAGTCCGAGATGCGTCCCAGGGCCTCTGCCGCCACTCGCTTGACAGCGTCCGACGGATCGCGCAGCAACTGCACTGCCTCGTTGACAGCCTTGGCGTCACGGTGTAACGCCACAGAATGCAGCGCCGCTTGCCGGACGCCTGCGTGTTCATCGGCCAGCGCAAGACGCACAGCAGAACGCGCCGCTTCGGTCTCGATGCGGGTCAGTGCCCACACAGCGTTGCGCCTGACACCGGCCGATCCGCCGTTTGCAAGAGCGTCTCGCAGGGCACCGACCGCTTCGCCTTTCGCCAATGCGGTGATGGCCCGCTTGCGTACGGCCGGGCGCTGGTCGTCAAGCAATTCGGTTAGCGCTCGCGAACCGGCCGTCCGCCAATCGATCGCATGGCCGAGCGGATCGTCAGGGGGCACGGTGCCTTTTTTCCGAATGCGGTAGATGGCACCGAGCAAGTCGGGCTTGGTTAACTGGGCCGTTGGGCAGCAAAGCTTGTACCAAGCGCCGGTGTCGACCACCAGCAAGCTGCCGTCAGCATCCTCCATTACATCGGTCGGGTGGAAGTCCCGGCTCTCGGACACCAAGAAATCAGCATCTTCGGTCTCAAATGTCGCGCCCTTCGGCACAAGTCTGTGGGATGAAACCTTGCGGAGGTTGAACGAAGTCGCAAACAGCCGACCGCGGTAGCTCTCGCCGAATACGCCCGACTCGTAGCGTTCCAGCCCGACCGGTGCAGCCCCTCCCATATGAGTCATGATCGAGAGGTAGCCGCCGGTCATGGGATGGCTGTCGGTCACGCCGTGGGCCTTGCCGTACACGCCTCCGTAAATCGCGTGCAGGATGCCGTCCCGCTTGCCGAGCTGCGGGTGGATTAAGAACGTCGATGTCAGCAGCCGCTCGCCTTCCGGAGTGAAGGCCACCTCCACGGGATTGTCCATTCCGCCGGTCAACACGTGCTCGACCGGCCCGCCCTCGGCTCGGCGGCGAAAAATATGCGCCGCTCTAGTCACGAACGGTTCGCGCCCGGGGCGCTCATAGGTCTGTTCCGCAAAGGCTCCCTTCGTCCAGTAAATCCATCCGTCCAGGCCCAGGTACGGCCCGTGCAAGTCATTGGCGCAATTGGTCAAGGTCTTGGCATCGAACCATTCCACACGCTGGTCTGCCACGCCGTCGCCATCGGTATCGGTCAGCTTCCAGATGCTGGGCGGCGCCGTTACATACACCGAGCCATCGTGCCAGAGCACCCCTTCGGGAAGCATCATCTTGTCAGCGAACACGGTGCGCCTGTCGTAGCGCCCGTCGCCATCGATATCTTCCAAGCGGAGGATGCTGTGGGGGCGCTCCGCGAGCTGCTTCTGCACCGGGTCATTCGATCCCGACGACTCGGCCACATACAAGCGGCCTTGGTCGTCCATGTCCACGATCATCGGGCGCTCGACGAGCGGCGGCCCGGCTGCCAGTTCGATCTCGAAACCTTCCGGAATTGTGATCTGATCGATGGGATCCGTTCCAGTTCGGCCACAGCCGACCAAGGCCGCGGCAGCTAAGCACGGGAGAATGGCGCGGGTCTGCACAGTATGGCCTCTGCGAACGCGGCGAAATGGCGAGCTTTCCACCGCTTCGCCTCGTCGGCGTCTATCCTACCGCCTAATTCCCACACCCAGCCGGGAGATTTCGCAGCAGTAATGCCCCGGGGTACGGCGTCGCCAAATACGGGGAGCAGCACTCGGGAAGGGGGAGGCGGCGGCATGCCGCCGCCTCGCTGTCTGAACCCGGTCAGAAGGCCAAGCGCAAGCCCATCCGAAACACGCGCTGATCAAGGCCCTCGCGCCCGGTATTCGCCATGTTGTTGACGACACCGAAGCCACTGCTGGCAATGTTGGAGTTCGGATTGCTGAAGTGCGGCGTGTTCGAGACGTTGAAGATTTCCCCGCGGACTTGGATGCTAAACCTCTCAGTCGGCTGGAACTTTCGGAAAATGCCCAAGTCGACGTTGATCAGCCCGGGTCCGCGCAACACGTTCGAACCGCACGTGCCAAAGCGCGGCGGGTCGTTCGCCGCATCAGGATCCGCCAGCGTCGAAGGATCCCACCAGCCATCTGGCGAGCCCAGCTTGACCGGAGCGGAGAGGCAGTCGGCGAGCTGTCCTGAGCCGGCGCTGTTCACCGAGCCCGTAGGCGCGGTGGGGGTCGACGGGCGTCCGGTATAAAGCGATGCCAGAGCGTTGATCTGCCAACCGCCTAAGATCGCCGCAGGGACGCCGCTCTGGGCAAGGCTCTTGCCCTTGCCGAACGGCAGTTCGTAAGAGTTCGAGACGACCAAGTTGTGGCGGATATCATTGTTGAGCGGCCCGCGGTTCCTCCAGTAGTAGTCCGGATGCCTGATACGCGGCTGGGCTGTGGACGATTCCGAGGTGTAGCCGCGCGCGTGCGCCCAAGTGTAGGCCAAGTTGAACGTGTGGCCGGAGCGACTGCGACGGACCAGCTTGATCTGCAGAGAATCGTACATCGGCGTGCCGATCGTGCCCCAGAAGAGCGTGTTCGCAGTGCGTCCGTAGAGCTGGCGCAGCTGACGCCCCGCATTGCCTTGGCCGATCTCGCCCCAGTTGGCCTCGATGCGGCTGCTCTGGCGCGTCGACCGCGTCGCAACATACGAGGCCGTGCCGATCCAATCGCCGATCTGCTTCTCGAGCGTGAAATTCCACGATTGGATGTACCCGCGCACATAGTTCTCATCCGCCGTGGCAACATTCGCGCGGAGCGGCATTTCGATGCGGTCGTCGGTGGAAATCGGAGGGATCGCCGGGAAGCCTTGGTCCAACGTCGTGGCATATGAACGGTTGTTCGGGGCTTGCAAGACCTGCGAGAACTGCGTAGGCAGGTTCCCGCGCAGGTCTCGTCCGAGGTTGAATGGATCCCAGGTCATGCCGTAGCCAGCACGCACCACAAACGTATCGGTGGCCCTCCAAGCGATGCCGACGCGAGGTGCGAACTGCGTCTTGCTCTGCGGCAGGTCGCAGTTGCGGGGTACCGTCCCGATGCCGCAAACCAGCATGATGTTCTCGGCGATGTCGAAGCGTTCCAAGCCCCGATTCGGGCGCACTGGGAAGGGGAAGTACTCCCAGCGTGTGCCGTAGGAAAGCGTCAGATCGGGCCGCACCTGCCAGCGGTCACGGATGTACATCGAATACTGGCTCGAGCGCGTCTGCAGGCTCTTCCCGTTGAGGAAGTTGCGGGCCGCTTCGCGCGGCAGGCCCAACATGAACGAGGCTATGGCGTTGTAGTCATTCGTCCGAGTACCCGCTCGGCTCGTGGTGTTGTTGCGAAAGCGGAAACCACCCGCCGGGGCGTCGCCGCCGGGGAAGTTGGCGACTTCTTGGTTGATGTGCGTCAGGAACGTGTCGGTCCCGAAGCGGATCTCGTGGTTACGCTTGGTCCAGTTGCCGTTGAATACGATCTGGTGCAGGTAGTCGTGCCCGATGAACGGCGATGTGGCGCGGTAGCCGAGGTTGCCGTAGCCCGCATCGAAGCGCATGCGCGGCATGCCGCCGTAGAACGTGCCCGCCTCGCCAGGAGTGCCGTCGCCGTTGGTGCCGGGAATCCCCAACACGTCCAATCCAATCCGCTGGTCCAGGTTTCCACCAAAGGCGTTGCTATCAACCAGGGTCGAGCCGAAGTAGGCATCAAATACCAAGTTCGGAGTCGCAACGTACGTGGTGGAGATCGTGCCGCTATAGGTCGGCCCAAATCCGTTGTCGGTGCGGAAGTTCGTCGGGTGCAGATGGATACCAGACAGGTCGCCGAACGCCGCGGGATTCCACTGCTTGTAGTAGAAGAAGCTGAGCCGCGCGAACATCGTCCACTTGTCAGAAATGTTGAAGTTAGCCTTGCTGTCGATTTGGTTGCGATGAAAGAAGTAGCTGTCGCTATCGAGCTTGTTGCGATTCAACCCGAGCGATCCGACACCTTGGCGGTCAGGAATGTGCCAGTCAGGGTTGTCGGCTAGGATTCGGCTGGCCCGGGCGATGCGCGCTTCCGGGATGATGTTGTTCGCAAATGGTGTCCGGTTGCCTTCGTCGCCAGCTGCTGCGGACATCGGATCGAAGATCGGCAGGGGCGAACCGGAGAAGTCTCCGGCCCGCATCGCCACCGTCGGCACCTTGATGAACTTCGTGACGTTGGAGTTTTCGGAAGTGCGCTCGTAGCTGAAGAAAAAGAAGGCCTTGTTTTTCTTGATCGGGCCGCCGATCGTGCCACCGGCCTGGTTGTAAATGAACTTCGGCTTGGCATTGTCGCGGTCGCTGAAGTATGGATAGGCCTGCATGTGCTGGTTGTTGTGGTACCAGAAGCCCGAGCCGTGCACTTCGTTGGTGCCGCTCTTGATCTGCAGGTTGATGGCGGCTCCGCCGGCCAGCCCCTGTTCGGCGTCAAACGAGCTTGTCACCACGTTGACAACCTCAATTGACTCCAACGCAGGGTTGATGCCCGACATGTGAGTCAGATTGGGGTTATAGCTCGATGCCCCGTCGATGCGGACGTTGTTGGACTTGTCCGTTGTGCCATTGACCGTGTAGCGCACTGCGCGGGTCGGGTTCGCCGGCACCGAGTGCTGATTGGCAGGGGGCGAGAAGCCGGGCAGCGTCTGAAGCAGCATCTGGTAGTTGCGCCCCAGGGGCACTGGCACGCTCTGCAGATCCTCCTGATTGACCTCAGCCCGCACTTCGGCACGGTCGGTCTGCAGGCGCGCGGAGGTCGCGCTCACTTCGATGACCTCGGTCACCTCGCCAATTTTGAGACCCACGTCCACACGGGTAACGTTGTTTACCGTGACGGCTACTCCTGTAGTCGTGTTGCTGCTGAAGCCATCCGAACGAACCTCGACGCGGTAAGTCCCGGTCGCCACCGTCGAGAAGCTGTACGCGCCTGCTTCGTTAGACTCGCCGCTGCGCGTAGCGCCGGTCTCTTCGTGAGTGATGGTCACCTGCGATCCCGGGATCACAGCCCCGGTGCTGTCGGTCACGTTGCCGACAATGCTGCCGTACAGGATTTGTGCCTCCATTGGCACGGGTGTGGAAACACCGATCATCGCGATGGCCGCAAGGGCAATCACGAATCCGAGAGAGTACTGGTTCTTGGGTCGCATGCAAATCCACCTCAACTCTGGCGCGCCAAACCCCCTTCGGCAGAGGCCCCGCCCGACCGCAAGTGACGCGCTTTGCTGTTGCGACGAACGCCTTAGCCCCCAGCTAGGCGACCGGAGTATAGCATGCGTCCTAGCCCCTGTGAGCGATCTGTTGCAGGCATTCAAGGGAACGAGCGCCCATGTCGCAACCGTGGCGAACTCAACTCTTGACCCGCAACATCTCCTGAGCACTGGTATCCTCATGCTGTGAATTGTTCTGTCCGGCTGCGGCCCGGTCGCACCTCATCACTGACCGCAGCAACGTACGCAGCCGGATCGAACGTAACGAGTTAGGACACGACTAGCGAGATGCCGTTTGTTGCGAACAGACAGAATCGAAGCGAGCACTGTCCATTCCAGGCATGGGGCCGAACCATTGCGTTTGTGTTATTGGCCACTACGCTCGGGCTAGCTACTGCTGCTGCGCAAGAGTCCACTCAGGTGCGGGCCGATTCACGCAACCCGTTGGGGCGCGACGCGGCCGCAGTGAAAGCCGGGGACGAACTATTCCACGAGCGCTGCGCCGTCTGCCATGGTCAGCAGGCGGAGGGCGCCATGGCCTCCAATCTCCAAGTCGCCAGAAGCGTGCGCAGGGGTACCGAGCTTGCCCTCTTCGAGCTGATCCGCAGCGGCATTCCGGGCACAGAGATGCTGCCTCAGTCTGATCTGCCCGAAGAGCGCCTCTGGCAGCTCGTTTCTTACCTTCGCAGCTTGGCTCATCCCGCCGAGAAGCCCCCAGTCCAGGGAGATGCTGCGGCCGGACAGGCAGTCTTCAGTCGAGTCGGCTGCACCTCCTGCCACATCGTTAACGGAGCCGGCGGATTCCTTGGACCGGCGTTGGATGCGATCGGCGTCCGGCGTCCCAGCCAGAAGATCCGGCAGGACTTGCTCGAGCCCAGCGCCGAGCTAGCGGAGGGCTTTGGGACCGTAGTGATCGAAACCGTTGGAGGCGAAAGGTTGGAGGGGGTACTGAAGAACGAAGACTCGTTTACGTTGCTAGTCCTGACCTCCGATGGCGAAATCCAGACTTTCCAGCGCAGTCAGCTGCGCTCGATTGACAAGCCGCAACGGTCGCAGATGCCCGCAAACTACGGCGAGCGTCTCAGCCCCGACGAAGTGCAGAACCTGCTAGCCTTCCTAGACCGCCAGCGGGATCCGTTCGTGCCAGTCGCGCGCGGTTTTGGAAACTATTGATCGGCCCTGCAATGCACCCGTTCCGGCTCTTTTCCTGCTTGACGTCGCTGCTGCTCGCCGGCGCGTTGCCCTTCCCGGGCAGCGCGTTGGCCCAAATGCTGGAAGAGCGCTACAAGAACCCGGCGAACTGGCTGAGCTACGACCGCGACAACACGGGCCGGCGCTTTTCGGAACTCGACGAGATCAACCGCGATACCATCTCCGGCCTTGTGCCCAAGTGGGTGTTCCAGTACAGCCCGCAACAACCGCGCAGCGAGGCGACGCCGCTGGTCCGCGACGGCGTGATGTATCTCACTGCCGGCGGCATGCGGGCTTTCGCAATCGAGGCAACTTCGGGGCGCTCGATCTGGCGCTTCGACTACCCCTACAGCCGCAGCGAACGCAACCAAAACCCGAATTGGAGCCGGGGCTTCGGCATGTCCGGCAACCGCCTCTTCCTTGGCACGCCCGACTGCCATGTGATCGCGATCGACAGCCGCAACGGGGCATTGCTGTGGCGCTCGCAAGTGACCGACCCCGCAGAGCAGCCATGCCTCGGCTCAACAGGTGCTCCGATCATCGCCAAGGATCGGGTCATGATGGGCATTCGCGGCGGAGACTCGGGGCGCATTCGCGGCTACCTCGACGCCTTCAACACCGAAACCGGCCGCCGCGAGTGGCGCTTCTACACGGTCCCGGCTCCGGGACAGCCCGGCTCCGAAACTTGGCCGGAGAACGATTCGTGGAAGGCTGGCGGCGGAACGCCTTGGACGAGCGGGACCTACGATCCAGAGCTGGACCTGCTCTACTGGCCCACCGGCAATCCGGGCCCCAAGGACTTCGACGGCCGCGACCGCATAGGCGACAACCTCTACACGGCGAGCCTGCTCGCCATGCGCCCGGACGATGGCGAACTCGTCTGGCACTTCCAGTACACCCCGCATGACGAGCACGACTGGGATGCCAACCAAACGCCGGTGTTGGTCGATACCGATTGGAGTGGCACGACCCGCAAGCTCCTGCTACACCCGAACCGGAATGCCTTCCTGTATGTCTTGGACCGTGAGACCGGAGAGTTCTTGCGCGGCACCGCCTTCGCCAAGGAGACTTGGCTGGAGAGATTCACGCCAGAAGGCCGTCCCATCCCCAAACCAGAAAGCGCTCCCAGTCCCAGCGGGACGTACGTCTGCCCTGACATCCACGGCGGCACCAACTGGCAATCGCCGTCCTACCACCCGGGCACCGGCCTGCTGTACGTGATGTCTCGGGATGCTTGCGGCGTTTACTACCGCACCGGTCACAGCATCAACCACAAAGAGACCGGAGCTGAGAACTACCTGCGGGCGATCGAGGTCGGCACCGGCGAGATCGCCTGGGAAGTGCCCCTGCTCGGAGTGGAGAGCGAAGAGGTGATGTTCGCGGGCGCCATGGCGACAGCGGGCGGACTCGTGTTCTTCTCAAGCCGCGATGGCAACTTCATGGCGGCCGACGCCGAGACAGGCGAGGTTCTGTGGCATTTCAACACCGGCGGGACCATCAGGGCTTCGCCAGTCACGTTTGAAGCAAGCGGTCGTCAGTACGTCGCGATAACCACCAAGAGCGGGGTGTTCGCGTTCGGGCTCTTCGAGTGATCTGCCCGGCAGGGCGGTCAAGCTGCGCCAGCCCAGCTCGGGGACAGCACACGCAGGCGCTCCACGATACCGGGCAGCGTCTCCAGCAGGGCATCCACCTGACCTTCGGTGGTGAGCCGGCCTAGAGAGAAACGCAGCGTCGATTTGGCTTGATCGCGGCTCAGTCCGATGGCGGTGAGCACGTGCGACGGTTTGACGGCTCCGCTGGAGCAGGCTGATCCGCTGGAGACCGCGAATCCTTGCAAGTCGAGGGCGATCAGGAGCGGTTCCGACTCGGCATGGTCGAAACGCACGCTCGATGTAGTCGGCAGGCGCGGCGAGTCGAGACCATGCACGTGTGCGTCGGGAATGGTGTCTAGCACGCCCCGCTCCAAGCGGTCGCGCAAACCGGCGACCCTCTTGTTCTCGTCTTCCCAATCAGATCCCGCCAACTCAGCCGCCGCGCCAAGACCCACGATGCCGGGGACGTTCTCAGTGCCCGGACGGCGATCCCGTTCGTGGCTGCCACCGTACTGCACCTTGGCGAGGTGAAGGCCCCGACGTACGTAGAGTGCCCCGGCACCCTTGGGACCGTAGATCTTGTGAGCGCTCAAGCTGAAGAAATCCACGCCGAGGTCTTTGACCTGCGTCCGCACCTTGCCGAAACTCTGCACACCATCGCTGTGCAACGGCACCCCTGCCTCGCGAGCGATCAGTCCGATCTCCTTGATCGGCTGCATGGTGCCGAGTTCGTTGTTGGCATGCATCACCGTGATGAGTCGGGTGTCCGGCCGCAAGGCTGCACGAACGTCATCCGGCGCCACGAGTCCCTCGCTGGAAACGGGCAGGTAGGTCACCTCCGCGCCTTCGCGCTCGAGCTGCTCGCAGGCGTTGAGCACTGCGGGGTGTTCGATCTGCGTCGTGATGACGTGGCGCGTAGGTGCGGCCGCCGCACGGACAGTGCCGAACACTGCCAAGTTGTCGGCTTCCGTCCCGCCGCTCGTGAATACGACATCCTTCGCGTCACATCCGAGTTCTGCCGCGACTTGACGCCGAGCGTTCTCCACACCTTGGCGCGCGTCCTGGCCAAATCGGTGCAGGCTCGAAGCGTTGCCGTACTCGGGACCGAAATACGGCAACATCGCTTCGAGCACGCGGGGGTCCACGGGCGTCGTCGCGTTGTAGTCGAAGTAGCAACGTCTCATCTGCCACGCCCCCTCATTCGGTACACCAGGCTAGCCAAGCCCCCCTTATGTTAGAGAGCCTACGCCAGAGATCACATCGCAGTGCGGCGTCGTTTCATGCACCCACGCCCCTCTGCTCTGTCATACAGCCCTCGCAACCGAACATTGACAAGTTCTGCTCACGATGTAAGGTGCCAGAAATTGAATGCAGCGTCGTAGTCCTTGGACGCCGCGGCAAGAAACAGCGGTAGATCCGCGGTGAGCAGAGGAGTCTCGGCGGAGACAACTTCGAGGACTGCGGCGTCAGTCAGTCCGAGCCGCACGAACTGCGGATTTTGAGCGGCTTGGACGCTGGCGATGCGGATCTCTTGGCTAACTCCGATCAGGTATCGGAATACATCGAAGAACCGGGACCGCTCCGGTTCGCCGTGTTGAGCAAGCAGATTGGATGTTTCGGTTAGCGTGTTCGGCGTCACGACTACTTGGTCAATCGCGCTGAGGATCTCGTCCAGACGACCATAGTCATCGATGGTGAATGCTTGGAGCCGCCTGTGTTTGGAGATCAAATGTTGGCCCGTCCGTCCTACAACCAATAGAACCAGCAGGTTTGTATCGATTAGGACTCGGATGGCCCGCATCGGCTCAGCTTGCATGAGCTAGCTCGCGATGCACGACAGAAAGGACTTCACCATCCGCCCGCCTGACACAGACCTTCTTGAATGAGCGTCGTGACTGAATCAGGTTTGGAATTCCGCGTCGATTCCACGGACGGGTGAATCCGATTGTAATTTCCCAGACTCCCGAAAGGTCATCGTATACGACTTCTTCGAGACCGAGATCCTCGATTTGTTCGTCGGTGAACAGATCGATAACGTACTCCTTGGCAGTTCTCACGGCTTCCTTGACGTCCATAGTGCTCGACTCCCGAATGCGCACGCCATCCGCGTCGAACATCGCTTTGGGCGACCCCTACCGCATCGCTCCGAGATCCGTTGGCCGACGGCAGCCTGACTACCACAATGATACAATCCTTCCGCTTCTAGTCTTGTCCAATGCTAAGTGAGCCTGAAGGGGGTACCGGCAGGGGTGTGGGAATCATCGGAGGATGGTTTTGTAATGCTCAGCTCGACATGACAAGACAATCCACGGGTCTAGCCCACATATGCAGGCTTCCGAACGGCCTAGCTGTGGTAGCGGAACTGTCCCCGGGCTAGAGTGCTCGCTCCCTCCGGCAGTTCACTCACGGGATCGAGGATGAGGCTGCCAGCGGGTGCGAGAACGGCAGACAGGAACCGGACACACGGTTTGGTCAGCCCCGCAACATGCATTGTCGCTGGTTACACCTGCATCCTGCTCACCCCCGCCTCTCCGTCTGAGAGTTGCACCTTCGATAGATTGAAACGACAATGGTTCAAGAGATGAGCATCCGCACCCTTGCGCTGCTAGTCGCCATACCGACTTTAGTGGCAGCGAACGACTTGGCCGACG
>Ga0209021_1002920_pt1 | contig 14300 bp, 23 predicted proteins | sample PinacodermFT_FD_187299 | JGI IMG/M metagenome (GOLD analysis project Ga0209021, IMG submission 187299) | Host-associated microbial community of the marine sponge Aplysina aerophoba from Gulf of Piran - sponge pinacoderm, lysed by freeze-thaw... | ecosystem: Host-associated > Porifera > Sponge >... | reverse complement strand
GTCCGCCTTAAGCCGGTACATCTCCTCATAGTCCCGGAACTTTCCGGTCTTAAAATCAGGCGATACTTTCGAGCCGCCAATAATGGGGAGTGCTTTCAACTTCAACATAAAATGGAAACACCAATCTTAAAACGGCAAGGGAGTCAAAATCAATACAGTTTGAAAATAAAACAGTACCCAACGATAGTAGTCTGTTTTAACCGAGGGTATCAAGGAGTTCAAGGAAGTCTTTCCAGCGCATTACAACCATCTCCGGTTTCCTATCGGCCTTAGTGACTAACAGCGGTATGTCGTCATTATTTTGACATTCCACCTCGTCAATCGTATTGACGGATGCATAAGACTTTTTACATTTACACTGAATTTTAAATCGACCGGTCTCGGCGATATCCACACCGCAAACCACATCGGCCTGATACTCAAGTTGACGACGGGCCATAGGGAAAAACTTTTTAAGGTCGTTAGCGATCTTCCTTTCAAAGCTATGCCCTTTCGTTCGACTAAGTTTTCCACCCATTATTTACGATACCTCCGGCCCCACACCATCTCACTCTTACACTCGGTCAGGCCTCTCGCCCAACCGGGAACCGCTTCCATAATCCACTTGAAGGACTCTAGTCTATCATCAAATGACGATTCGTCATATTTTTCCAACGCCCAAATCTCATCATGTACCGAACAGATAACATTAAATCCGTGTTCTTCCAATCGTAATACCGCCGAGGCCAAAATCTCTCTCGCCGTGGCCGAGACAACATTCTCCGTAAGCAGTCCACTCCATAACTTAACCCTACCGTATTTGGCCGTTAAATGGGTCATTTCGCTCCCATTATCTCCCGACTCATACATAACGCCCCTATAAAACAAACGGCCTCCGGATGGCAGGATTATGTGGATATCCGACCGATTCCCGACTCCTTTATGCTTCTCTATTCTTAAAAGTCCGTCACTAAGTGTGTCATGCACACCTGTATGATACACTTCGGAAAACACCTCCATTAAGCGTTGACGAAAAGAGAGAATCTTAGGATGAATTTGGCCGTGGCCCATAATCGCTTTTTTGGCCAACTCTTGAGAGATATCAAGCCCGGCCCTAAAAGCAGAATCCCGAAACTTATCCGGCCCAACTCCATAACCACACGATAATGCCGCCGTCTTCCCTAAATGCCGTTCAAAAGAGTCCTTCTTAATATCAAAAGGCGAAACACCGTAGATCGTGCCGGCCACCTGTTCATACCAATTCCCCGGAACACGGCCTTGGCCTGATAACCAAAACAACACAACGGGTTCGATCTTGGAATAGTCCGAACAGATAATCCTATATCCACTCGGGGCCGTCCATATTCGACGGAGGTTGTTCTTAACCCAGTCTAGACCTATCAACCCTTCTTCTCCCAAGAGTCGGGCCTTATCGACAAATTCGGGGTCTTCAGGATCGAGATCACCTTCAACATAATTCGACCGTGGGAAGTTATGAATTTGTACTCCCTTACCACTCCATCGCTTTGTGACAGCAGAATGATAGTGGAAATTATCAAAGAGTTTCCCGTCATGGGCCAAACCCAATGCAGTCGAAACTTTCTGTAATGAAGTCGAAGACATAAGTGCTTTAATCTGTAAGAGTCGCCGTACTATTGAGGGGACAACCCTTCGATCGGCCAGCATCTTTTTAATCGTCGGGGCCTGAAGATTGTCACAATAAGGATAGTACTTGCTAAAAACCTGTTTCAGCTTCGGGGAGTTAATCGTATTGATCTTACCCTTAACGATTTGTTGAAACTCATGCGTAAGCACTCGCCTATTATACTCCACAATGTCGTCCATAACCTGCAGAAGATCGGTATCGACCGTTAATCCGACCATATTCTGTCGGGCCGTCCATTTCCATAGGGCCTGTTCTCGAGAGGGTAGTGGGCCGCACCGTTTATGGATTGTCTGACAGAGTTTTACATCCTCCATTCCATACTTAATAAAATCCACCTTCTCGTCCTCATCTAAGCACACAAACTCCCCCGACTTCCTATTAGGTTTGGTCTGCTTCTTCATTAATCTCTGCCCTTTAGCGTTTTTCTTCCCTATCCCGAGATGGGAAGACACATCATCTAACGAGGAACCATAGCGGTAGTAGTCACCTAGCGCCATAGTGTCACTGCAGGAATCTAGATCAGACCAATGTTTTGCCAATGTTAACCCATGCATATCGGCAAACCGTTTCACCGCCGAGAGGTCAAATAGAATATTGTGGGCCACCTTTGTAAACGACTCCCTCCTCGTTAATAGTGCTATCAACATATCGGGAATCGGTTGGCCCAAATACCAATAATTAATCTTTCCATAGTCCACGGCCCAACAAAAGAGAGTGATCTCGGTGGACGGGTCGGCAAAGTAGTTCACCCTACCGACCTTCTTTAAATCCGCCTGCGATCGAGTTTCAAGATCAAAATAAAAATTGATGTGTCCACCTCACGATATCGTCCCCCAAAGGGCCTAACGGCCAGGTGAACCATAAAATCCACCACACGGCCCAACGAAAGATAAGAATTGGCCTATCGCCTAGCATATTATCAGCTACACGATAGACCTCTCCTATAAAAACAAATGGGCCGAAGATATAATCAGACAATATCCGCAACATCCGTGTTTCCGTTATCTGTTTCATACAAATGTTTGATCTGATCATATACCTTCGTGATCGTGGCCGTAGGCAATTCGGCCACGGGTTTAGTCCCGACTCCCAAACCTTCTTTCACCTGCACTGCTAAGGCCTTGGCCCTATCCGTTCCGGCCTCGGTTTGGATATCCCTAATAAGGCCGTACAGCATGGATGTGGCCTTATCATGATCCGGCGTACCCTTGTCGGGTGATACCTCAACTTTCGGTTCCTCTACCGGCACTTCTACCTTCGGAGTATCCTCCACTTTCGGGGCCTCAACCTTCGGGGCCTTAACTTCAACTTTCGGGTAGATATTCCGCTTACTCTTGGTCTTTCCCCGTTTCCCGGCCGGGGCCTCCTCTTGGCCCAAATAGGCCAAGAGTTCTTCTTTCGTTTTAAATTCCAAAGTCAACTTATACATATTTCCTCCTCGGTTCATCCCCGTTTAAACGGGGAAACACTATTTCATATTTGGATACTGTCCATGACAACGTCCACATTCGCACTTTCCGCCTCTTTAATCTCTTCCTCGAGGCCCTTAAACAACACATCGGGATTGACCGTAGCTCCGCCAATCGGATCACCACCCGGCATAAGGATTAACGCCCTTAGATTGATCGCACAACCCGTGTTGCCTTTAACCTCATAACCAAACAACGACACATTCACCAAGGCGTTTCGTCCATTCGTGAATTGACTAGCGTCATTCTCCGACATCCTCTTCTTCTGATGGTCAAATACTGCCGGTGGGAAATCTTCACCACTAGTCGGATTAATCCACCTACAACCCTCCAAATAGTCTGCCGCTTGATTCCCGTCTTTCTTCCGATAAGTATCATAGTCTTTAATCGGGATTATAAAATTCTTATGGCCGGGGTGAAATTCCTCCTGATAGGCCTTCATCATCGTCAGCATTTCTTTTAATGCCTCTTTGTTCTTCTCATCTCCCCGTTCCCAAAAAAACTGAACCGAAAACCTGGCCTTATTACTGTACTCGCCAACCTCGGCCTTGAACACTTTAGGAAATAAAATTCTCCCTTTCAAAGTCCAATCTTTACCTCTAAAAAAATCTTTCTGTTTCTTACTCATAAAATCCTCCTATTAATCTTTTAAACTATTCATTAATGTATTTATCTCATCCTCGTTGATGTTGACCTCATCAATAACTTTCAATATCTCTTTATCCTCACCGACTTCCGTAAACCCATCGAGTTTACCCTTGCCGATAATTTTCTCAATATCCGTAATCGTCTTCAACGACTCCCTCGTTACACCTCGTTTTGCGAGTTTGGGGAATGCCGATAGTAAACGATCCCTCAAATCCTCAACCGATCCGGCCCACTTTCTCCGTCCGGGTCGAGATGTTAAAGCAAAACCGTCAATCTTCTCCCCTGTACCCAGTCTCTCTTTCAACTCCTCCTCAAACACCTTTCGATACCTATCGATGATAGGCAGGAGTTCGAAAAACTCCTTCAGTATCGAATCCTTAGGCCTCTCCTTGCGAGACTCTTCGATTATACCCATGGCCTTAAACATCGCACCCGTTAACTCAGTCGTCTGCTTCTTGTCTATGGCCGGACATTTTAAGGCCTGGTCATTCGTCCTTTTAAGAGGACACCATTTACAATGACTACCTGTTTTTAATTCGGCCGAATCTTTTCTATCCCGGGCCTCAACCATTTTAGCATAATGGACGACGAGATCATCACGATCATAAGTATGAAATTCCAAATTATCCGGCCTAATCCTAGGTTGATATACACCGGCAATAAATCTATATTTCTCAATTTTAATATCCTTTAAGGCCGTAAGATAAGTTAACAACTGCGGGGCCTTTGCCCCTACAGCGTTATAAACACCGTATTTATAATCAATAATCATCGCTCCACGGGTTCCGATCGCTATAAAATCCGCAATCCCACCAAATCGTGTCTCATCCCGAACATCGTCCGCATATAGGTATTTTTCCACATCCATATAGAGGATATCGCCCAGCGTCCCTTTGACTATAGTGTCCATTATTTTAGTGAGATATTTTTTGGCATAATCCTCCATAGTCTCGCCAAAATCCTCCAGGCCACCGAGTTCCCTGTTCAGTTCGGCCGAATAAGGTACGCCGTGATGTTGATAATTATAAACGGCCTCACAAACAGCATGGGCCAAACGGCCCTCTAGAGAATACTTAGTATCGGTTTTTGGGGCGTTTTGGCCCAAAACTGCCGACTTCGGGCAGGCCAACCATCTGTCAGTCGCCGAGGCAGAAAATAATCCTCTCTTGGCGTTATCCTGTCTTTTAAATGATTTAATCTTGGCAATGATCTGTTCTAATTGTTTTTCTCTATTCTCATTCATATCTTCATCCTCCTATTAATACCACCTTACACCAAACTGCAAGGTTTGTCAAGCTATATATTTTCCTTAAAATACTCCATATTCCTTCGTTTTTTCATCACCGTGCTTAATATGCCCAAGTCATTTCTACCACTTATAATAATATAATGAATCGTTTTATTCTTTTGTCCCGGCCTATGGATACGGGCCTTGGCCTGTTCAAATTGGGCATAGGTCCACGGATAGGAGTGGTAAAAGGCATACCTGCAGTGTTGCAGGTTCAATCCTTCCGCACCACAAGCGTAGGTCATGGCGATAACCCTAATCTTCCCATCCTTAAAGGCCTTAATCGTCGCAGTCCTCTCTTCGGACGATATCCCACCCGTTATAATCCCAACACCCTCAACATCCTTGGCCAATTGATGTATGGCCTCTTTATGCATTGAGAACACCACACACTGCTCCCCGGTCTCCAAGAAGTCTTTAATCCGCTTGATAAGATGAGGAGTCTTTGCCCGAGACAATGCCTCCAATACCGACATATAAGCATCGGGCGAATTGATATCAACATCCTGTAAGAGGTCGTCATCTCTAAGTTTCAAATCAATATGATTCACACTCATCTCCGGCATATCCACACATTCGGCCAGGCGTTTATGATGAATGAACGGTGAAGTTAATTCCACCAACTTCTTCTTATTCCGCACTCCCTCATACTTAACGCCAAAGTGGGTTTTATATCTATTGGTGAACGCATTCTTCCATTGGTACTGTCGATTCTCCGACGAAATATTATTGGCCGCTTCGAGTGCGTTTTTCGCCGTGAAAAGATTAAAAGCACTGAACAAATCAGCACCCGAGTTCACCAGCGGCGTACCCGTCAACCCTATATATCGCCCGAATTGAAAACCACCTTCCGACCAGTGCAGTTCATTCAGCAAATCAGTAAAGAATCCCAGCCTCTGCGTCCCTGTATTCCTCAAATAATGAAACTCATCGAGGATAACGAATCTAAAATCATTATGCCTTGGAATATCCCTAGCATTCTTTAATTGGGAGTATGGGAGTATGATAAACCGATCCGCCGAATCGGGCATAAAGTCCCCGATATGCTCACACCATACCGACTCAATAATCTTCGGACATAGTATTAAAACCTTCGGGTCGTCGCTTACTCCACGATCCTTCAGTACTTGGGTATATTTTAAACTAATGTGTAACGCCGTCAAAGTCTTCCCCAGCCCCATCTCATGATAGGCCAATTGGCCGGAGAATCTTGACTTATTGAAAAATTCGACAAATTCCTTTTGATGCGCCCTTAATTCATACTTCATACTTCATCCTCCTATTATACTATTAACTATTTTATTATGGCCTTATAGCCAGCTTAAATCGTCCTCTTGTTTTAAGTCATCCTCTTGTTTTTTTGTTCTTTTAATATATCCCATTTCGGCCTTTAAAATTTTACCGAGATGCTCATCAGATGTTGAAAAACAAGTCTGTTCCATCGTCATGAAATCTCCGGTCTGCAATTGTTTAAAAAACCGTTCTTTTTCTTCCTCTACCATTCTAGGAGTAATCGGTACTAGCTTACGCTTCGCCCTAATATCGTTTATATCCCTTAATACCTTAAACCCAATCTCGTTAAAATCCAGTCGGGTCACATCCACATATTCACCCACACCCGGATAATAAGGGTGGTGGCCGCATCCTTCCAACCGTTCATCTTTAAGAGATGCGTCTATAATCATTAGCCGCCGCCGTCCGATCGACTGAATCGTTAACCCTAATAATCGAGACACTCGACGAAATAGAGTATCCACGATATTGAAATCGTACCACAAACGACACATAAACCGATTTGATATTAACAACCGTTGAAATCCTCTATCTCGGGCGGCCAATAGTCTGTCTTCACTATTTGATTGCCTATAAAACTTTGGGTGATAGTAATCCGTAAGCCCCTCAATTAATACGGCCAAAGCATAGGCCTCCGGTCGGCCCCCACATACATAAACAATATTAGTAACGGCCAATAATGGCTCGTCCATAATACTTACTAAATGGTCAAGCACGGTATCATAACGCTTTGTAGCATTAACAAATCGGTATCTCCCTCTACTCATCTTATCCCTCCCGGTTTGTCTCTTTATACAACATCATCAATTCCCGTAAAATACTCATGAACTGCTTCATCTATCGCTTCTTTAATAATAAGTAAATCAAGGTCTGTAAAATTTTCATGCTTAAAATTATCCCTGTAATCTTCCCATTCGTAGTGGCATAGTGGCGCCTCTTTTAAAAAATCCATTGACCGAAGCACTCGATGCAATTCAAAACCTAAGTTCTCAACCCGGTTAAAAGTTCCGTTATCGTTGTCTTCCATCCGCATGATCTGCCTGTTATATGTCTCTTCATCTGTAAATTTACGGATACCGATGTCATAAATGATATCTTCCAAGGCCGAAACAATAACTGCCGTGTCATGATCCTTATAATCGTCCTCGATAAGCCCGAGTAAATACCGCTTTGAGGCCTCGGGGCCTGGGGCATTTACTATTATCTCTTCCAAATTCTTCCTACTCGTTTTTGTGTGTTCATTCATTCCGTCCCTCCCTTTTCAATTGAAAATTCAACGTTGTGATCCGGGAAATCGTCGCATATCTCAACAACGCAACCCTCCATATTATAGTCTTCCTGATATTCTCGAACATACTTCCTTAATTCCTTTAAACATTGATGATAATCAGAGAATATGCGACTGCTGGCAGTCGATAAATCCCATATCTGTTTTTTCACATCAATAATATTCCATACTAAGTGGCCGGATTTTTGTTGTATTATCCGCCCCTCATAATAATCCGTCCCTTTGTATTTCATCACTATTCTACATTTTACGATTGTGTCAACGCCGTGTTTAGATGTTTTCATTTTGTCCCTCCTGTTCTTCTATTTCATTTAAGTTTCGGTCTAGATAGTCCCTTCGTTCCTTCAACTGATCCCACACACTGTTAAGCGTGTCCCGTTCGTTAAAGACACCCGAAAGAATAGACATCATTTTAATAGTGTGGTCCAGTTCGCTTTGTAGATACCCGAACGCATAATCTTTTGAGTTTTTGTTAATCATTCCGTCCCTCCCTCTATCCGTTCCCAGCACTGGCGGCCTTTCGAGTCTACAGTTTCTCTTAGCCGCCCCTCTTCAACCCATCGATCAATTGTATCTCGCACGGCCATTCTCCAGGCCGTAGGGTCAGTTTTCTTTACAGTTGTTGCCACATCATACTCATAATTTAAAAGCTTCACCTTCCCGTAAAGCTCATTTATTTCATCCTCTACTTTTTCTTCCAATTCCCATTCATACAATAATTTTCTACTATCCATCATTTCATCCTCCTATGTTGGCCGTGCAGTACCGCACGGCCTATTAATATTAATATTATCTACGCTTCCTCATACTCTTTATTCAGCCCCATAAATTCCAGTATCTCGTTACAGTCGATTCTATCTTTAATCATAATACCGCCGAGTGAATCTATACTGTCTTCATGTTCGTGGCCGTGATCACACTCAGTAATGTGATTTACGACGGCCAAATAAACATTACCCTGCATATACTGATCTATTTGTTTCAACATTGATTCAATTGTTCGCCGGGCCTCTTTCTTTGTGAGTCTCTCTTCTTTAAGCTGTTTTCTCGACATTGTCACATAACCGCTGACATTGTCGCCATCATCAGCAACAAAACAACGGCCATAGTTACGCCAATCTTCCAAAACATATCCCACGGCCAACCCATACGGCCCGGCCTGTCTCTTGGCCTCGTCCCTTAATGTTGCTTGATCATCATCATTTAAGTTTTCGGACTCATCAAGCATGATATCACCGAGTTTTTCATCAGCTATTGATATATCATGATCATACAATTCCACGAGCGTTATAGACCGCCCGTGCCAGTCCCTTGGGTATTCATCCCAGGCCGTTTCATCATGATAAATCTTTAATTCATACCGGCCGGACGGCCGTTGTGTCTCTTTGTCTTTGTCTTCGATTTTTTCTAGATCGAATCTTTCAATTAAATTCTCCATTTCATCATCCTCCTACTATTAAACTATTTCATACATTAAACACACTATAACATAATCTTTTAATTATGTCAAGTCTTTGTCTCACACTCCCTTATTTAAAATTATCACTAATATAATCACCAATACACTTATTAATATCTCCATCGTCCCACCTTCCTTTATTTTTTACCTATCGGTAAATACAAATATACATATCACGATAATTGAATTAATAAACACCGTAGTATAGGCCGCTTCCAATATCTCAATAATCATGATTATACTCCATCAGCCACTCAAGGCCTGCATCAGTCAATTTATATCGAGTCCATTGACCTTTACCTTTTTTTGTCATATATTCAAATGTTTCAAAATAATGAAATACCGATTCCTTTATTAATGCATATTCAACGGCCATTAAGGCCTCACCATCTAAGTCAGTAACTGCGTCCATTATGGCCTCTTCATCATTTGAGAGGCCCGAGCTATCGAGTTTTAAAGTTTTTCTCACATATTGATATTTTCTTAGATTGAATATCTCTTCATATTCATCACTATGATAAAGTATTGGCACTACTAATCTATTAATAAATGAATGTTCATCAAGCCCCCAGGCCTCAAGGCCGTAAGCGTCCTGTAAATCGTAAGTGATCAAAAAATCGTTCTTTTCTTCTTCAGTTTTCATAATATTATCTCCTATTTCACTATTAAACTATTCATACATTAAACACATTATAGCACGACTAATTAATTATGTCAAGTCTTATTTTGTTGATGCGTGATGTTGTGATGAACAGTGTTATAATGATGTGCGTATTAAGTTAGGGTGCGGGTAGTGCTAAGTCAATATTTTGATGCTTCTCAATGAAACCGTCAATATATTGACTGGTAAGGTGAGTTATTTCTTGATGCAGATGCGTGCATTGATCTGCGTAAACTGTAAAATGACTATATTTAATTTATTACTATTTTTTTATAGGAGATTATTGAGTACTGTTTTTTACGGTACTTTTTTATTGTAAAGTTATAGGCCTTTTTTGCACGCAGGTCATCGACCTATCGAGTCGGCGTACTGTTGTCATGAGAATAACTAACAGTTTCAAAACTCGGCCACTCGATGTTTCAAAACTCGATGTTTCAACACTCGGGGGCCGCGGCCTCAAGAATTAATTATGTCAAGTTTTAATATACTCTTTAAGCTCGGCCAACATGGCCTTTTCATATTTCAATTTTATGCATTCGTCATAAATTTCTTGGTATAGGCCAAGCTCGCCTAAGTTACCGTGGATATTCTCAAAAGGCGCCGACGATATATATTCCAAGTCATCGGGTGAGATTATCTCCAGTGCGGTCACGGCCTTTAATAACTCGGCCAATGTACTACTATAATTAATAAATTTTACGACATCGTCGTTATCGATATTGTCGTTATCCACTAGTGACGACCACATTCTATTGTTAAAACTGTTTATGTTGTTTGTCCCACACTCCTGCAGCAATCTTATCGCTTCATTCTCATAATCAGTCAGTGTTTTTGTTTTCATAACATACTCCCTTCATACTATTAAACTATTCTATCCATTCACATAATTAGGCCTTAATATACTCTTTAAAATCGGCCAATATTGTATCGGCGTATTTTGTATTATCATAGACGGCACTAATACGGTCGTAGATGCCAAGCTCGGCCAAGGTTTGGTCTATTAAATCATGATGGGTATTTAATATTTTGTCCCATTCACCGTCGCTTATCTCGGCCTCACATTCAACTGCGTCGTTCATATCGGCCGGCCAATCAAATATTCGAAAAAAATCATCTACTTTGTCGTAGCACCCGGCCAAGTCTTCCATCGCAATGCATAGTTTACGCTCCCATTCATTTGATACGTGGCCTATTGTGTGATTTATTAGGCCTTCTACATACTTTTTTTTGTCTTCGTGTGTCTCCATAATTCACTCCCATTCTACTATTAAACTATTAAACTATTATCCATTCTCAAAATCGGTCGATACTGCTATCAATCAAGATTTATTGTATCTACTGATAACACTAGTATAACATAGTCATTTAATAATGTCAAGTTTTATTTTACACCACATCATTGATATTCTCCGACTATGTGGTGATATTGGGCCTATATCAGAGGCCATATAAGGCCATATAATGCCCCATTTGGCCGTTTAAAGGCCTATGTGGATACATGGGTATATACCCATAGTCGTAAGTACTTGATATTGCGTGGATTTTGCCTTAAGGCAAGTACCTTATTATAACGCAGAGTACCTTATGGGTTTGAAGGTGAAAAGTACCTTATGGGTATAAAGCGGTCCCCCCTTCCGATTTTCTGCAGTTAGTTGGAGGGTTGCCTGAACCCCTACCTCCCTAACTCCTGAAATAAAAAAACCTAACTCCTGAAATAAAAAAACCTAACTCCTGAAATAAAAAAAAACCTAACTCCTGAAATAAAAAAACCTAACTCCTGAAATAAAAAAACCCAACTCCTGAAATAAAAAAAAATCTAAAAAATTTTAAGAACCAAAAAATTTTACAAAAAATCTAAAAAATGAAAAATTTTGTACCGACAGGGTATTTTGGTAAAACCCTTGCAGTACAGACTATTTTACGCTACCTCCCTAACTCCTGAAATAAAAAAAAAGTAAAAATCGAACCCCTAAAAAATAAATAAAAAAAAACATTTGACAATACCTAACCGCAATGGTAAGATCGAGAAGTTATACATTGTTTGGGGGTTTGCCCGGATATTGAGAGACTTCTCCAATAGGTTTCTGTCAATAGTACAAGATTCGGGCGGCCCCTTTTTTTAGGTGTAGGAGGTGGAGATATGGTACATGGTGATTCGTACAAACAGGGTGTGGAGAATGCTTTTGAATTTATTGAGGGTGGGTTGAAGAGCTTAGAGGAGAAAGGATGTACTTCGATGAGTGTGTCGGAAATGAGAGGGTTTATTGTCGGTATAAGACAGATCGCACTGGAGGGAGTCGAGAAGATGGAGAATGGAGATTTTGATGATGAGAACGCATAATAAAATAAGAAAATATAAGGATTCTAAAAATGAGTGATCGGGATCGGGAAATGAAGATACTGTCGGGGATGATGGAGTTGTTGATACATACGGGATTGGGTTTGGTAGAGTTGGGAGCTTACTGCCAAACGCAGAAGAAGGATTCGAACCTATCGCTTGAAACGATCGAGGCCTTGGATTTTTTGGCACAATCGACACGGAGATATGTAAATGAGATGGATAAGATGAAGGATTTCGTTAGACACTTTGTAAATTCGATAGAGGAGGAGGAGGAGTCTAAAGATGGATAAGGACAAAACCCAAACAGCAATGGATTCCGTCGATGAACTACTCAAATCACTCGGCGACTTCTCCGACACCTATGACTTTGAGTTAAAAGACTCCCTTCCTGAAGAGGTGTTGGGTAATGTTCGGGAGAAAACTGCCTTATTCGGGATGGAGGTGTCTAAGTTTGTCGAGAGGTTGAAAAAATATAAGGAGAAGAAATGAAAAGAGAATATAGTAAAGAAGAATTATTAACAAAACTATCAGAGGGCCGCGGTGAAATTTCTTTTATAAAAGACTTAATTATTATGGGGAGTGGTGATAAGGCCTTGGCCCATTTAACGACGAGTGAGTCGGTAAAGTTGGTAGATATATTGGTTAAATCGGAAGATATGTTAGGTGAGAGTTGGAGAATCGTGAAGAATGAGGAAGATATGTTAGGTGAGAGTTGGAAAGTCGTGAAGAATGAGGAAGATATGTCAGGTGAGAGTTGGAAAGTCGTGAAGAATAGGGAGGAGGCTGATGGATAGACGATTGGAAAAAGAGGATATGGTAGAGGAGATGAAAAGATACTTGGAAGAACTTACTACCATTCGGGAAAAACCTTTCTACTATTCGTGCGATACGATACATCAAAACCATCGGAATATCTGTAATCTATTGGTGGGTTATTGCCAAAGATTCGACGATAACTACACTATGGATATTGAAGAGATAGGTTGGTTCTTTTCCGAGGCCAATAGAATTAAAAGTACGCTAGACGGGACGGCCTACGGTTTGGCCCTGGAGTTAAAAGATATGATACAGGGGGTGACGGAATGGTTGGAGAAGAGAGAGAAAAAGGAGAAAAAGAATGAGTGGCGATCAGGAACATAAAAATGCATTAGCAGATAAATTTAACAAGGAAATGCTGGATGAGATTTTGTCGACCGCTCGACATAACATTATAAAGCTACAAATTGACATTACAAATGGAGAGTATGACAAAGCTCTTAAAAACTTAACTATTTCCCAGTCTCGTATTTTAGATGACCAGTTGATCATTGCTATTGAGGCCCTCAGTCGCAGTTGGGGGATCGTGCACAGTTGGGGGATCGTGGTGGAACCTACCGGAGAAGAGTTGGCCAAAAGTTTCCGCATGATAGCAGGGAAACGATAGTGATGACATTATTTGATACGAGGAGTTTAGAAGTGTATATTAAACGTACAGAGAGGACGGCAGATTGGTTATTTAACGAGGCCACTCGAACATACAGTATATTAAGATATTCCGGTAAGGATGATAGAGATATCATCCACATGAATCTTTTAAAGATGCGTGATGAATTGTATGAGATTCGAGAAAAAGTGTCCACATTGAAGTTTTTACTTGAGAGAGAAAACAAGTATTGGGACCGTGAAATAAAAATAGGAGAATAAAGAATGAGTGAAAAAGCATTCGCTATTGAAGGGGAGTTGGTCGGAGGTATTCGATTTTGTGGAACCGATGAGGAGAAGTATATGGAGTTGGAGACTTATAGGAGTAAGTCGGGAGTATATTATAATGTCCGATATCGGGAGACGGGAAGTAAAAGGTATTCGATCGAGATTAAAGAGAGTAAATCACCGATGATCCAAGGGCATAAGCTTTTAGGTGAAGCATTAACAATACCTTATTAATAGATGGGTAGTGGGTAATGAAGAGGAGGTCGTTGTGAAGTTGATAGATGTATTTGCAAAGGGTGAATTAGATATGAGTATGTTGGCATCATCTATAAAGAAGGGAGGTTATGATGGGGATTTGAAAGATGTATCGTTTAGGGAGAAGGAGATTATTTTAAAGAATATAAAGTCGATAGAGGAACTTTTTGAGGAGAATTTGACTATGATGTACGACGCCCCCTGCCTGCGGATGGTGGAAAGGGAGCGAACAGAACGGCCGAGGTGGTGGCGGTTGTGGCTATG
>Ga0209021_1002903_pt1 | contig 14359 bp, 11 predicted proteins | sample PinacodermFT_FD_187299 | JGI IMG/M metagenome (GOLD analysis project Ga0209021, IMG submission 187299) | Host-associated microbial community of the marine sponge Aplysina aerophoba from Gulf of Piran - sponge pinacoderm, lysed by freeze-thaw... | ecosystem: Host-associated > Porifera > Sponge >... | reverse complement strand
CCGGCGTCGTCTACACGCTCGACCGGGCCACCGGCAAGTTCCTGTGGGCGTGGCCGACGGTGACGCAGAACGTGATCAGTTCCATCGACGGCGCTACCGCCGACGTCATCGAAAACGCCGAGGTCGTGTTCAGCACCCGAGGGCCAGGACGTGCTGGCCTGTCCCACCTGGATCGGCGGCAAGGACTGGGAGTCCGTATGCAGATCCGTGGAAATCCCAATAGATCCCGTATTCATTGGGTGAACCGGCGAGCAGAACACGGCAGAAACCGTCAGAAATCGGCTCTCTCCATCAGAAACGGCTGGCAGTCCGGCTGGCAGAAGAACCTGCGATCCGCACAACCCTCCGACAGCCTCCAGACGCTCGCTGATGCCAGCGTAGTAGGATCTCCGACATGATCGCCTGTCTGGGCTGGGGATCGCTCATCTGGGATCTCGATGGCCTGCCAATACAGCAACTGACCGGCGACCTGCCCGCTCCTGCTTGGGCACGCTGCGCCCAGCAACAGGGAGGGGCTATCGGTGACTGGCAGACGGAAGGCCCCCGGGTGAGAGTGGAGTTCCTGCGCCGGTCCGGGTGTCGGATTTGCCACCCCGGTTGCCGGCGCGGCCCGCTCACGTTGGTGTTGTACGAGGCTTCCGACCCGGTCCCCTGTCTCTGGGCACGCATGACGAACGTGGATACCCTGGACGCTGCGGTGCTGTCCGTGGCAACGCGGGAGCGACTGACGGGCCGGCACGCTACGGCGAACATCGGGCGGTGGTCGAGCGGTCAAGCTGACCCGGCCAGTATCCCCGGCCTCAGTGCTTGGGCCGTTGGCTGTGACGGCGTCGACCACGTAATCTGGACAGCGCTGGGACCGAAATTCGACGGCGACGCCCCTCCGACTGCGGACGACGCGGTCAGGTACCTCGACAGTCTCTCCGGCGAGCACCGAAGGCGTGCCGAGGAGTACGTGAGATGTGCTCCACCCCAGATTGACACGGTCTACCGTCAACGCTTCATCGACGATCTCGATTGGACACCGACGCGGTGAGGGATCATCTCGCGCTCCTGCCGTTTCTCGTTGCCAAGTTTCCCCGCTGGCTCGACCACTTCGTCGACCACGGTCCGTTTACGCGGCACGATCAACTGGCATGCCACGTGAAGGCAATAGCACTTCGACGCAAGCATACGTCTGTGGTCGCTGCGTCGGAGGATCCTGCTTTCGCAGAGGCCCTATACGACACGTTGCGGGCTTGGGGCGTAGGATCCCGAGGGTCGATCTTGGTTCCGTGGGCCGAGTTCGGACCGCGGTTGCGCTTCGTGAGTACCACGCTCCAGCCGCTCGAAGCGCTGTCGATCGACGCCGACGACCTCGACGTTCAGAGTTCCATCGAGTCCCTATGGAGCGCCATTGAGTCCATCGGGGTCGTGCGGAACAAGGCACCGCTCGTAGCCGGGAGCAAGACTCTACATCACCTGCTACCGGACCTTGTTCCACCGATGGACCGCGCCTACACGCAGACGTTCTTCGGCTGGCACGCCCCACAGTTCCAAAACGATCAGGCACAGCGCTTCAAGCTGGCGTACAAGGCCTTGGCGTCCGTCGCGCGACGCGTCCGGGCAGCGGAGTACGTCGGAACTCATTCGTGGCATAGTTCCGTCAGCAAGGTTCTTGATAACGCCTTGGTCGGCCTCGTCTGCGCGATTCAGGATGGTTCTGCCCTGAAGCTGCTCAACGAGGCGTAGTCCGGCAAGGGCACGCAGCGTCCCCGAGCGACGGTCTCTGGACCCGGCGGCCGGAGGAGGTGGAATCGTGGAGAATCCCCGTAGCGTTGCCCTCCAGAACTCGGGTTGTCACTGCCCACGCCCGCCCGGACCTATCGAGCGGCGCCGGTTCATGTACGAAACGGACGACGCGCGCCAGACCGCTGGTTGGCCGGAGACGAATACCGCCCCGCCAGCCAGCGTGTCAAGCCGCGCGGACGCGGCTCCTCCGCATGCGCTCCGGCCTTTCAGGTGACACGCCGGCCGCCGGGGCGGTCAGGCTGGCTGTCGCCGGAAGCCAAGCTTCCGGCCGTTCGCAACCGACCGGAACGATCCACTGGTACCGGACCACCACGACCGCCGCCGCGACGGGTCACGTGCCCGAGAGACCGACACTCGCGGGCAAGAACCGGGCCAGTGCACCAGGACGAGAGCTCGAAGAGCCACGCGCTCAATGGAGAACGGAGGCGACGGCTGGCGAGGCGAACGAACGGAAGATCGAAGAGGCCGGCAAGGACGCGGACGGGCGGATCGACAGGGAGAACGGTGGCCGGAGGGTGTGATCAGACCCGGCGTCTGATCACACCCGGAGCACTAGCCCGATCACATCTGAGCCGAAGACGATGGGGTCGCTTTCCGGTGTAACTGCATCAAGCGTGACGGATCACCGGGGGCGTCACACCTGGTGTCACACTCCCAGTCACACCGTTTTCCTCTCTAAACCATTGATTTCATTGACCAAACCCAACACGTACGATCCATGCACGGGGTCGGGTACCGGGTCAGCGGAAAAACGGGAGCGGACCCCCGCAAATCTGACGCTTTGCGGCCCCGGCAGGCTCGTGTAGTCACACTCGCCGCCGGGCCTCCGGGGTCGCTCCCGTTGTCATTTTCCCCGTGGGGAAGCACGGCGCGTGGCGCCGGACGACCTACCTGCTGGCCGGCGTCGGACTGTTCGGGCTGCTGGTCGGGGCCGCGCATGGCCTGCCGAACACAGTCCGACGAGCACGCAGACCCGCCCGGTGACGAAGGGGGCGACCGGACATCTCGCGGCGCGCGCCACCCTGTCTGGCGCCGCCACCGTCCGAGAGCAGGCTGCGCCGTTGAGGCAGGCAGGCCGCTGGTTGTACGCTATCGGGTGAATGGCGACGAGCGTGTTGGCTCGCGAGTCCAGGTTCGTGCGACCGGGGAGCAAGGCATGGCGCGACGACGGTCCGGGAAGCAGGCGGACGCCGCCGAGAAGGCCTCGAACGACGGGGCCACCGTCGGCCACGAGGCTGAGCTGTGGGCGATGGCCGACGCGCTGCGCGGCTCGATGGACGCCGCCGAGTACAAGCACGTCGTCCTCGGCCTGATCTTCTTGAAGTACATCTCCGACGCCTTCGAGGAGCGCCACGCGGCCGTGCTCGCACAGTGGGGCCAGGACGCCGCCGAGGATCGCGACGAGTACACCGCCGAGAACATCTTCTGGGTGCCAACAGAAGCCCGCTGGGCGCATCTGCGGGCACAGGCGCGGCAGCCCACCGTCGGCCTGACCGTCGATCGGGCGATGGCGGCCATCGAGCGCGACAACCCCGCGCTGAAGGACGTGCTGTCACGCAACTACGCCCGGCCGGCGCTCGACAAGCGCCGCCTCGGCCAGTTAATCGACCTCGTCAGCAACATCCGGATCGGCGACCAGGACGCCCGGTCTCGAGACGTGCTCGGCCGCGTCTACGAGTACTTCCTGTCGCAGTTCGCGAGCGCGGAGGGGAAGAAGGGCGGCGAGTTCTACACCCCGCGCTGCGTCGTCAAGGTGCTGGTCGAGATGCTGGAGCCGTACCGGGGCCGGGTCTACGACCCGTGCTGCGGCTCGTCGGGCATGTTCGTGCAATCGGTCGCATTCATCCGCGCCCATACCAGCGGCAACGGGAACGGCGGCAGGGCCAAGGCGGACATCAGCATCTACGGCCAGGAGTCGAACTACACGACGTGGCGGCTCGCCAAGATGAACCTTGCCATCCGGGGCATCGAGGGCCAGATCGCCCACGGCGACAGCTTTCACAACGATCAGCATCCAGACCTGAAGGCCGACTTCATCCTCGCCAACCCGCCGTTCAACGTCTCGGACTGGGGCGGCGAGCGGCTGGCCGAGGACAAGCGCTGGCGCTACGGCGTGCCGCCGAAGGGCAACGCCAACTTCGCGTGGGTGCAGCACATGGTGCACCATCTGGCCCCGGCCGGCGTGGCGGGCTTCGTGCTCGCCAACGGGTCGATGTCGTCGAGCCAGTCGGGCGAGGGGGAGATCCGGAAGAATCTGGTTGAGGCGGATCTGGTGGACTGCATGGTGGCGCTGCCGGGGCAACTCTTCTACTCGACGCAGATTCCGGCCTGCCTGTGGTTCCTGGCACGGCGGCGACCGCGGCGCGGCGAGATCCTGTTCATCGACGCCCGCAAGCTGGGCCGGATGGTCGACCGCACGCACCGCGAGCTGTCCGACGACGACATCGCCCGCATCGCGGGCGCCTACCACGCTTGGCGCGACAGCGCGACGGCGTACGAAGACCTCCCGGGCTTCTGCAAGAGCGCCCCGCTCGACGACATGCGCCGGCACGGACATGTGCTGACGCCGGGCCGTTACGTCAGCGCGGAGCCGCAGCCCGATGACGGGGAGCCGTTCGACGCGAAGATGCGGCGCCTCGTCGACGAGCTGCAAACGCAGCAGGCTGCGGGGGCGCGGCTCGACGCAGCGATTGCCAAGAACCTGAACGCGCTGGGGTTCACGAACCAGGGGTCGTCGAAGTGAAGCTCGACTACTCGTCCCTGGAAGACGCGGTCGCTCAACTCCAGAGGAGCTTGGACTATCTGCACGGCGACCTCGCCCGTACGGACCCCGGTCTGCGCGAGCAGTTCCGAGCCGCCACCATCCAGGCGTTCGAGTTCACCTACGAGCTGGCGATCAAGATGATCCAGAGGCAACTGGCACAGATCGCCGCCAATCCCGACGCCTTGCGGGAGATGGACTTCGCCGACCGGATGCGCGACGCGGCAGACGCCGGGATTGTTCGTGACGCCCTGCCCTACACCCGCTACCGCGAGCTGCGGAACAAGACGTCCCACACGTACGATGCGGAGCGGGCCGAGGAGACGGTCTCGGTGATTGACGAGTTCCTGCGCGACGTGCGCTTCCTCCTCCAAGAGCTTCAGAAGCGCAATCCGTGACCCCGATTGACATCCGCCCCGCGGATTTGGCGACGGTTCGGCGCATTCTGCGTGAGCATGTGCCCGCCCTGGAGGTGCGCGCCTTCGGATCACGGGTGGCCTGGAACGCGCGGGAGACCTCCGATCTCGACCTTGCGCTGATGACGGACGAACCTCTGGGCATCGACCGCACGGCGGGGTTGAGAGCCGCCTTCACGGACTCCGACCTGCCTTTTCGAGTGGACATCGTGGACTGGGCGACCGCATCCGAGAAGTTCCGCCAACGAATTTTGGCGGATCATGTATTACTCCGCGCGCAGGCGGCGAAGAGCGCTCCCTCTACCAAGGGCCCGACGGTAGTGCGGGTCAAAACGCCACGACGAGGCGACTGTGACGCATGGCGCGACACGACCTTGCGTGAACTGATCGACATCGGACATGGGTTCGCCTTTAGCGGACGCTTCATTCACGATGAACCCCATGGCGATATCCTCCTCACCCCCGGCAACGTTGCTGTCGGCGGAGGCTTCAAGGGGCAGAGGTTCAAGTACTACAGCGGCCCGGTGCCCAGTGACTTTGTGCTCTCAGAAGGCGACTTGATCGTCACCATGACCGATCTCAGCAAGGCCTCGGATACGCTCGGGTACCCGGCGTTCGTTCCTGAGACGGTGGACGGCAAGTGCTACTTGCACAACCAACGCCTCGGCAAGATAACACTGAGGACCGGCGACATCGATGCGCGATTCCTCTTCTACGCAATGTGCAGCTCGGACTACCGCCACGAAGTGCTTGCAAGTGCAACTGGCACAACCGTTAAGCACACATCGCCAGACCGAATCCTGAGATTCCGGCTGCAACTGCCCCCCCTGACCGAACAGCGCGCGATTGCCCACATCCTCGGCACGCTGGACGACAAGATCGAGCTGAACCGTCGGATGAACGCGACGCTTGAGGCGATGGCAGGGGCGCTGTTCCGGTCCTGGTTCGTCGATTTCGACCCGGTGCGGGCCAAGATGGCGGGCCGTGACACCGCGCTGCCGAGGGAAGTCGCCGACCTGTTCCCGGACCGGCTGGTGGACTCGGAGTTGGGATCAGTGCCGGATGAATGGGATGTTGGCGTTCTGGACGATGCGGTGGAGCTTCTCAGCGGCGGGACGCCGCGTACGTCGGTCGAGCGCTTCTGGAACGGCGACATCCCTTGGTACACGGCGAAGGACGCTCCGGCTCCGCACGACGTGTTCGCGGTAGAGACAGAGAGAACCATCACGCAGGCGGGCGTCGACAACAGCGCAACGGCTGTGCTGCCATCGGGGACGACGGTCATTTCCGCACGTGGCAGCGTGGGGCGGCTCGCGTGTTTGGGACGACCAATGGCCATGAATCAGACCTGCTACGGCATTCGCGGTGCCGGCGGATATGGAGACTTCTTCACGTACTGGCTGGTCAAGGTGACGGTGGAGGAGTTGCGGAGTAGGACGCACGGCACGATTTTCGACACCATCACACGTCAGACGTTTGCGCTAGTCAACTCGGCCCTGCCCCCGGTGAGCGTCGCGGACGCGTTTGAGGCAATGGTGCAGCCGATCATGGAGCGCATCCTGAACAACCTACACCAGAGCGGTGCCATTGCAGCTCTTCGCGACACCCTGCTTCCGAAGCTGGTCTCCGGCGAACTGCGGGTGGACAGATCGGAACCGGCGAGCGGGCGCGATGACCACCCGGTGCCGGTTGGCACGCATGGAGCCTGACGGAGCGGCGACCGTGGCCGATGCATCCCTGTCGGAATCGACCGTCGAGGCTGTCGCCCTCGACTGGCTCGCATCGCTCGGCTGGACCGTCCTGTACGGCCCCGACATCGCGCCCGACACGCCCGGCGCAGAACGCGCCGACTACGGCGAGGTTGTCCTGTGCGGCCGTCTTCGGTCCGCGCTCGCCCGCCTCAATCCCGCCCTGCCCGACGACGCGCTCGACGACGCGCTGCGCCGACTCACCCGCCCGTCCGGGGCGACGTTGGAGGCCCGCAACCGCGACTTCCATCGAATGCTCGTCGCCGGCGTCACGGTGGAGTACTCCGACGGAGACGGCCGCGTCCGCGGCGGTCAGGTCCGCGTGCTCGACTTCGACGAGCCGAAGGGCAACGCCTGGCTCGCAGTCAACCAGTTCACCGTCGTCGAGAACCGCCATGAACGGCGGCCCGACATCGTGCTGTTTGTCAACGGCCTGCCGCTCGCCGTCATCGAGCTGAAGAACCCCGCCGACGAGGATGCCACGATCAGCTCGGCTTTCAAGCAGCTTCAGACCTACAAGGCGGAGATTCCGTCGCTCTTCGCGTTCAACGCGGCCCTGATCGTGTCGGACGGGCTGGAGGCTCGCATCGGCACACTGACCGCGGGCTGGGAGTGGTTCAAGCGCTGGCGCACGATTGCGGGCGAGGCGCTGGCCGACGCGAGCCTGCCGCAACTTCGGGTGCTGCTCGAAGGCTCCTGCGATCCGCATCGGCTGCTCGCGCTGGTCCGGGACTTCATCGTGTTCGAGGACGATGGCAGCGGCGTGTTGGTCAAGAAGATGGCCGGGTACCACCAGTTCCACGCCGTCCAGTCCGCCGTCACCGAAGCCCTGCGGGCGGCGGCGTTGCAGCAGGCCGTGGCGGACGACGACGGACACGGCCGCTCCGGGTCGGACCGCCAACCGGGCGGCGCCCGCGGCGACCGGCGGATCGGCGTCGTCTGGCACACGCAGGGGTCGGGCAAGAGCCTGACGATGGCGTTCTACGCCGGACGCATCGTCCGTGAGCCCGCGATGGAGAATCCCACCGTTGTCGTGCTGACCGACCGCAACGACCTCGACGACCAACTGTTCACGACCTTCTCGCGCTGCGCCGACCTGCTGCGCCAGCCGCCGGTTCAGGCCCAGAACCGCGCCGACCTGCGGGCGAAGCTCGCCGTGGAGTCCGGCGGCGTGGTTTTCACGACGATCCAGAAGTTCTTCCCCGAGGAAAAGGCCGACCGGCACCCGCTGCTGTCGGAGCGGCGCAACATCGTGGTGATCGCCGACGAGGCGCACCGCAGCCAGTACGACTTCATCGACGGGTACGCCCGCCACATGCGGGACGCGCTGCCCAACGCCTCGTTCATCGGCTTCACCGGAACGCCCATCGAGTTGGCCGACGCCAGCACCCGCGCCGTGTTCGGCGACCACATCAGCGTCTACGACATCCAGCGGGCGGTCGACGACGAGGCGACCGTCCCGATCTTCTACGAGAGCCGCCTCGCCGAGCTGACTCTCGACGAGACCGAGCGACCGCAGATCGACGCCGGCTTCGAGGAAGTGACCGAAGGCGAAGAGGCCGACCGCCGCGAGAAGCTGAAGACGAAGTGGGCGCAACTCGAAGCCGTCGTCGGCTCCGAGCAGCGCGTCGCGCTCGTCGCCCGCGACATCGCGGAGCACTTCGAGAGCCGCACGGATGCAATGGACGGGAAGGCGATGGTGGTCTGCATGAGCCGGCGGATTTGCATCGAGCTCTACCGCGAGCTGGTGCGCCTACGCCCCTCATGGAGCGATGACGACGACACCCGCGGGGAGCTGAAGGTCGTGATGACGGGTCAGGCAGCCGACCCGCCCGACTGGCAGGCGCACATCGGCAACAAGGCGCGCCGCGAGGCGCTGGCGAAGCGGTTCCGCGACCCGGCCGACCCGCTCCGCATGGTGCTCGTGCGCGACATGTGGCTGACCGGCTTCGACGCCCCGAGCCTGCACACGATGTACGTGGACAAGCCGATGCGGGGCCACGGGCTGATGCAGGCCATCGCGCGGGTCAATCGCGTGTTCCGGGACAAGCCGGGCGGACTGGTCGTCGACTACCTGGGATTGGCTCACGAGCTGAAGCGGGCGCTGGCGACCTACACCGAGAGCGGCGGCAAGGGCCAGACGGCGGTCGACAAGAAGCAGGCGGTCCGGGTGATGCTGGAGAAGTACGATGTCTGTTGCGGCCTGTTCCACGGCTTCGACCGGTCCGCATGGACCACGGGCTCGCCAGCCGACCGCCTCAGCCTGCTGCCGGCGGCGCTGGAGCACGTTCTGGCGCAGGAGGACGGCAAGGCGCGGTGCCTGAAGGCCGTGCGCGAGCTGTCGCAGGCGTTTGCGCTGGCAGTGCCACATGCCGAGACGGTCCGCGTCCACGACGACGTGTCGCTGTTCCAGCACGTCCGGGCGGCGCTGTCGAAGCGAACCGGCACCAGCCCGAAGTCCGACGAGGAGCTGGACCACGCGGTGCGCCAGATCGTCTCGCGGGCCGTGGCATCGGACGGCGTGGTGGACATCTTCGCCGCGGCGGGGCTGAAGAAGCCGGACGTGTCGGTCCTGTCGGAGGACTTCCTGCGTGAAGTGCGCGGCATGCGCCGCCGCAACCTTGCCGTCGAGCTGCTGGAGAAGCTGTTGAAGGGCGAATTGGCGACCCGCCGGCGGAAGAACGTCGTGCAGGCGCGCTCGTTCGCCGAGATGCTGGAACAGACGATCCGGCGCTATCAGAACCGCGCGGTGGAGGCGGCGCAGGTGATCGAGGAGTTGATCGGCTTGGCCCGCGAGATGCGGGAGGCGAACGCCCGCGGCGAAGCGCTCGGGCTATCGGACGACGAGCTGGCGTTCTACGACGCGCTCGGCGTCAACGACAGCGCGGTGCAGGTGCTCGGCGACGAGACGCTCCGGGATATCGCCCGCGAGCTGGTCGAGACTGTGCGACGCAACGTGACCATCGACTGGACGATGCGCGAGAACGTCCGTGCCAACCTGCGCCGCCTGGTGAAGCGTGTCCTGCGGAAGCACGGCTATCCGCCGGACAAACAGGAGTCGGCGACCCGGACGGTTCTGGAGCAAGCCGAGCTGCTTTCGGCCGGCACAACCCAAGAAGGACGGACTCTTGAAGAGTACCGATGACTTTAGCGATCTGCCGATCTCCAGCCGCGATGTCGCCCCACTCATTCTGAGTGGAACGTGGATCGGCCGTGAAGGCGGGGGCGCCGGCGACATCGACGACGAATCACAACTCCGTGCCATTCGCGGCGTGTTGGTGAGGAACCGTGCAGCCGAAATAGGGCTGGAGGCGGAGATGGAGAAACTCGATGCTCTGGCCAAGAAAACTCGAAGCGAACAGGCTGCTGATGACCTCCACTATCTGTTTGACGTGTCCACCTATCAGGATGCGGCCCACAGCATGGTCGCAGCAAGCTTGCTCGCCCCATTCATCGAAGGGGTCCTCCATCGCGCTGTCCGCAGTATTGAGCACCTGAAGAAGACTAGCATCGTCGGCAGCCGACGTCGCAGTACATGGCAGGACACAAAACAGTACATCGTTGAAGTCGGCCTCAAGCCGCACATGCCAGATGACTTCGAGCGGGTGGTGGACGCCCTCTTCCTCTACCGGAACAAGGTGCTTCATTGTGGACTGGAATGGCCGCCGGACGACCGCAACGCATTCAACGGCCGACGAAACGAGTGGCCGGTCGAGTGGTTCTCGATGGTCACGTCGAACGACGTGCCGGTAATATTTCTGATGACACCGACGTTTGTGAGACGTTGTTTTGTGCTGGCGGATCAGATCATCGGAGGTCTCATCGCATACGAAAACGCCAATAGAGCCCTGTTCGCAGACGTGTTTGGCGCCCCGCCCGGGTGGCTGAACGCATACCACCAAGTGGCGAAGAAGCTCGAACAGCCCTGAGGACGGTTGCGGGACCGCTGGCTGAGTCCGCCCGAGTGGGTCGACGAACCGGCGGCACGCGACGCCCTTGATCCCGAATCACATGGGCAACAGGGCGTGCCGGATTTCGATCTCGGAGCCGTTCGACCCGCGACGATGCCGGGTGTAGAAGCGCGTCGCGTTGCCGATGACGCTGTCGTCTTGGGGTTCCACCACGAGCGCGACATCCTGACCTCGGTCGACGATCTTCGCGCGGACGCTCACGGCTGCGTAATCAACATCGCCGTCGACGACATAGCCAAGCATGCACCCCACGGAGACCCCGTGGCCACTTGAAAAGGGCCCCCTGAGCACTCGGAAACGGCGGTCTGCTGCCGATGATCGACGGGGCGAGACACGGTCGTCTCGTCGACCGAGCCAGGAGGACGTGGAGGTGATCAGGATGTCGCAGTGGGCCGAGATCCGCCACCTGCATCTGGTGGAGGGTGTGTCGAAGAAGGAGATTGCCCGGCGATTGAAGCTCGACGTCAAGACGGTGCGGCGGGCGATCGGCCGGCCGACGTCGCCGGTGCGGGTGTCGCCGCCGCGGGCGAGCAGCCTGGACCCGTGGCGGGAGCGGATCAAACAGTGGCTGCGCGAGGAGCCGAGGTTGACGGCGAAGCGGATTCGCCGGCTGCTGCTGCCGACGGCGGGGCCGGTCTCCGCGCGCACGGTGCGGCGCTACGTCGCGGGGCTGCGGGCGGCCGTGTCGCCGAAAGAGGCCTTCCTGCACCGCAGCGTGCGGGCCGGAACGACCATGGAGGTGGACTTCGGCGAGTCGTGGGTCGACATCGCCGGCGTGCCGTGCAAGGTGAAGTAGCTGGTGGCGACGCTGCCGTTCTCCAACGCGTACTTCACCAAGGCGTACCCGGTCGAGCGGCTCGAGTCGCTGCTCGACCGCATCGAGTTGGCCTTCCGCTACTACGGTGGCGTGGTGGATCGCGTCGTCCTCGATAACACCTCGCCGGCGGTCAAGGCCGTGTTGGCGGGTCGGGACCGGGTCGAGACCGAGGCGTTCGAAGCGTTCCGGGACGGATATCCGTTCCGGGCCGAGTTCTGCGCGCCGGCCAAGGGCTGGGAGAAGGGTTCTGTCGAGACGGGCGTGAAATACGTCAGGAATCTCGTGTTCCGGCCGCGGCTGGCGGTGGAGAGTTGGGCGGCGCTGAACGCGCCAATCATCACGGAGCTGGAGGCGGACCTGCCGACGCGTCACCTCGACGACGGGCACTCGGTCGAGGAGGCGCTGGCGCACGAGCGGCGGCATCTGCGGGCGATCGCCCGCTCACCTGCCGGCCACCTGCCGCGTCGTCGCGCGGGTGGCCGACACGTTCGGTCACGTGCGGGTGGACAAGGTCACCTACTCGGTGCCGATCCGCCACGCCTACCGGCCGGTGTGGGTGAAGCTGTACCACGACCGCGTGGCGATCGCGGTCGGCGCCGAGGTGGTCCCCGAGCATCCCCGCGCGTTCTGCCGGGGCGCAAAGGTCCTTGACGCGCTTCACGTGCTGCCGCTGCTCGAGCGCAAGCACCGGGCCGTGGCCGAGGCGACGGCGCTTGTCGACTGGCGGCTGCCCCGGCGTGGCGGCAGGCGCGGGCCGAGCTCGCCAAGCACACGCGCAAGCCCGACCAGGAATGGGTCCGGATGTTGCGGCTGATGGAGACGCACGCGGCCCCGGCCGTCGAGCGCGCGGTGCCGGCCGCCCTCGAGCGTCAATCCCGCGCCTCGAGACGGTGCGACTCATCCTCCGGCAGCAGCAGGCCGGTCCGCCGCCGGTCACCGAGATGCGTCCCGAGCTGGCGCGGATCGCGGTGCCCGCCCCGACGCTGTCGGCGTAATGCTAAGGGCTCTGATCGAGTGCGCCGTGAAAGGCGCCATTCCTCAGCGGGTGCGAATCCCGCCTGGCAACTGTCGTGTGTGGACGCCTCCCCGCTTGTCAAGCCTTTCTGAGTCGCCTCGTTCTCACGTCCGTGCTCTCGAGGTTATCCGCGACAACGGAGCGGCGCGCCAGAGTCTCGCGCTTGGTTTCGTTGAACGAGGGTCAGCCTTCCGGCTGGCCCGCAAGGGCTTCCCGCACGGTCGGCCGCGGCAGTCACCCGCAGGGCCGCAACGAAGTGGAGGAGCCGCGTAGCGGCTTGACAGCCGCGGTTGACCGTGCGCGAGGTAGACGCCTCCGAGCGCAGTGAGGGCCATACGGCGCATCTGTCCTTCCGATGGTTTGGTGCATGCGGTCAGGTGCTCTCGTGTGTCCGGCCTCATTGATTGCGGCATATCGCTCGCCGCGGGCCTGTATGGGGATACGCGGGTCGGGTCCAAAATCGCTCCAGTGTGCTCGAAGGCACCTGACAGTTGTCTGGTTTTCCCGACCCCGTCTCGTTGACCGTTTGCCCTTACCATCCTCCGACCTGCTCGCATTCCCGACCGACAGTCGAACCGGTTTGGTTCACTCAGGCGGTGACGGCCGGCGCGCGGTACTGTTCGTTTTTCGTGATGAGCGCCCAGGCGATGCGCGCCATGCGGTTGGCCAGCGCCACGGCGACCAGCATGCGCGGCTTGCGAGCCAGCATCCGGGCCAGCCAGGGGTCCTTCGTGCCGCGCCGCGCCGCCCAACCGACCGTCGCCATCGCGCCGACGACCAGCAGCCGCCGGAGATCGCGCTGACCCATCTTCGAGATCTTGCCGAGTTTCGGCTTCCCGCCGGTCGAGCTCTGGCGGGGAACCAAGCCCAGCCAGGCCGCGAAGTCCCGGCCGCGCCGGAAGCTCTCCATCGGCGGCGCGAAGGCCTGGATCGCCATCGCGCTCAGCGGCCCGATTCCCGGTATGCTCATCAGCCGCACCGTCTGTTCGTCTTCGCGCGCCCGCTCACGCAGTTCCTGCTCGAGCTCGGCGATCTTCTCGTCGAGTTCGGAGAGCTGAACGAACAGCAGCGCGCCCAGGTCCCGAACCGGGCCCGGCAGCCCCGAATCGGCATCTTCAATCGCGTCTGCCAACCGATCCACATGCGCCGGCCCCTGCGGCGCGACGACGCCGAACTCCGCAAAATGTCCACGCAGTGCGTTGATCGTCTGCGTGCGCTGACGAACCAGCAGATCGCGCGTGCGGAACAGCATGCCTTGGGACTGCTGCTCCCGCGTCTTCACAGCCACGAAACGCATCGTCGGCCGCGAGGCCGCCTCGCAGATCGCCTCCGCGTCGGCCGCGTCGTTCTTCTGCCGTTTCACAAACGGCTTGACGTAGATCGGCGGGACCAGCTTCACCTCATGACCGAGCTTCCCGATCTCTCGGCCCCAGTGGTGCGCACTCGCGCACGCCTCCATCGCGACAACGCACGGAGGGTGCGACGCCACAAAGTGCAGCACCTTGTCCCGGTTCAGCTTCTTGCGGAAGGCAACCGACCCGTCCGCCCGGGCGCCGTGAAGCTGAAAACTCCGCTTCGCCAGATCGATTCCGATGATGGTAGCGTGTTCCATTGGATGCCTCCTCCTCCAGGTGGTGCGTTACAGCAGCTCCACCTTGGCACATTGCGATGCCTCGAGAGGAGGCGTCCACCCCATCACTCCAGCCGGTAGCGGTCGGGGCGGACGATGGAGGCAACGACATCGGCTGAAGCACTCCGACGAGAAAGGGCCGCCTCGGGCGGTTCAGCGAGCACGCGGGCCGTAACGACGTGAACGCCGCGCAGGCCTCGAAACGTCTAA